>Ga0194132_10004331_pt1 | contig 24218 bp, 25 predicted proteins | sample TA2KigOf80mmetaG_FD_148612 | JGI IMG/M metagenome (GOLD analysis project Ga0194132, IMG submission 148612) | Freshwater microbial communities from Lake Tanganyika, Tanzania - TA2015054 Kigoma Offshore 80m | ecosystem: Environmental > Aquatic > Freshwater > Lake | place: Tanzania: Lake... | reverse complement strand
GCGATCAGTTCACGAAGGCGATGAAAGAAAAACGCCCCTGTCTTGCGGTTCACTCCGCAGAGACTCGATGCGGTACGCGCCGTCGTTCCTGCTACGAAATGTTCGATCAGGCGATCCTGCTTCGAGACCCCCAATCGGCTCCGTCGTATCCGTCCCATGATAACTCCATAACCGAGTTATCTGGGACAGCCCCTGCTAGAATTTAAAGAGCTCCGCTGCCCCCTTCTGCTGGCTCTTCTTGGCCGCGATCTGCGCCTCGGCGCGGGCGATCTCGGTCTTCAACGCCTCGATGTATTCCTCGAGCTCGGCCACCGCCATCGGTTCGAGGTTCTTCTTCGTCTTCTTCGGCACCCGCGGGTCCAGATCGTCCAAGTCCATCGCGGCGCCTCCTTCCTCAAGCGGTCGTTACGCGATACTAAACCCAAAAAGATCCAGAATGGAGAGAGGCCGATGACGCTGCCGAGGACCATGACCGCGATCGAGATCTCGACCCCCGGCGGGCCCGAGGTGCTGAAGGCCGTGACGCGGCCGGTGCCAGAGCCCGGCCCGGGCGAGGTGCTGATCCGGGTCAAGGCCGCCGGCGTCAACCGCCCGGACATGATCCAGCGCGCCGGCCACTACCCGCCGCCGGCCGGCGCCTCGGACCTGCCCGGCCTCGAGGTCGCGGGCGAGGTCGTGGCCCTCGGGCCCAAGGGTCCGGCGGTGCCGGACGACATGCGCTGGGACTACAAGCCCGGCGACAAGGTCTCGGCGCTGCTCGCCGGCGGCGGCTACGCCGAATACGCGACCGCGCCCATCGTGCAGTGCCTGCCGGTGCCGGACGGCATGGGCTGGACCGAGGCCGCCGGCCTGCCCGAGACCTTCTTCACCGTCTGGACCAATGTCTTCCAGCGCGGCGCCCTCAAGCCCGGCGAGGCGATCCTCATCCACGGCGGGTCCTCCGGCATCGGCACCGCCGCGATCCAGCTCGCCAGGTCCTTCGATGCGGTCGTGTTCGCGACCGCCGGCTCCGACGAGAAGGTCAAGGCCTGCACCGCGCTCGGCTGCGCGCGCGCGATCAACTACCGGACCGAGGATTTCGCCGAGGTGATCAAGGCGACGCCGCCCAAGGGCGTCGACGTGATCCTCGACATGGTCGGCGGCCCCTACTTCGCCAAGAATCTCGACATCCTCAACACCGACGGGCGCATGGTCCACATCGCCGCGCTCAAAGGAAACAAGGTCGAGCTCGACATCGGCAAGATGATGCGCAAGCGCGCGATCATCACCGGAACGACGCTGCGGCCGCGCTCGGCCGTAGAGAAGGGCCGCATCGCCGTCGAGCTCAAGGCCAAGGTCTGGCCGCTCCTGGCCTCGGGCCGGATCAAGTCGATCGTCTACAAGACCTTTCCGCTTGTCGAGGCATCCCGCGCGCATGCGCTGATGGAGTCGAGCGAGCACATCGGCAAGATCGTGCTCATCCCCTGATGACGGCGCCGGTCAACGACGACATCAGGAAGCGCGACCGCTTCGTCGCCTTCGCCTTCGCCGCCGCCGATGCCGTCATCGAGGTCGGCGCCGACGGCAAGATCGTCTATGCCTCGGGCGCGGTCGAGAGCCTGACGCGGCGGAACGTCGACGCGCTGATGGGTATCGCGTTCCTCTCGCTGGTCGCGGCGCCCGACCGCAAGAGCGCGGATACGCTGCTGAAATCGCTCGGGCCGGGCGGGCGGCTCAGCCCCGCCCGCATCGTGCTGGCGAGCGGGCGGGAAGTCATGCTCGGCGCCTGCCGGCTGCCGGAGACGAGCAGCGCCTCCACCTTCGTCACGCTGACTCAGATGCTCCCCCGGCCGGCGCCGATCCATGAGCGCGACAACGCATCGGGCGCTCTGACCAAGGCCGGCTTCGGCGCGGCGCTGACCGATCGGCTCGCCGAAGGCATCGAGGGCGACACGCTCTCCTTCCTCGATCTCGGCGACCTCGCCAAGCTCATCGAGAGCGCCGATGCCGAGCATCGCCGTCAGCTCCTGGCGACCATCCACGAGATCCTGGCGCAGGCGACCGGCGGCGGCATCGCGGGCCTGCTCGGCGACGGACGCTTCGGCGTCGTCGGGCCGGCACCGATCGACGAGAAGCAGCTTTCCGAGACGCTCTCCGGCGCCGCGCAGAAGATCATTCCGTCGGCGCCGCCGGTCGATGCCAGGGCCGCGACCATCTCGCTCGAGACGTCCGGCCTCTCGCGCGCCGATGCGGGGCGCGCGGTGCTCTACGCCATGAGCCGCTTCGCCCAGGCCGAGCTTTCGGTCGAGAGCATCGCCGCGCTCGGACGCGGCTTGCCGGCGCTGCTCGCTGACGCAGCCGAGGCGGTGCAGAAGCTTCGCGACACCATCCGCGCCCGCCGCATCAACATCGCCTTCCAGCCGATCGTGGTCCTGGAGAACGGCCAGGTGCATCACTACGAGGCGCTCAGCCGCATGGCCGACGGATCGAGCGCGACCCTCATCGTCGCCGCTGCCGAGCAGGCGGCGCTGGCGCCGGAGTTCGACCTGATGGTGGTCGAGGAGACGCTGGCGCACATGGCCAAGCTGCCGCGCGGACGCGAGGTCGCGGTCGCCGTCAACCTCTCCGGCCGCTCGATCGGGTCGCCCGAGTTCGTGCGCGCGCTTGAGGCCCTGATCGACCGTTTTCGGTTGCCGGCCGACCAGGTCCTGTTCGAGATCACCGAGACCGCCGCGATCGGCGATCTCGGCCGCGCCACCGAGCTCGCGGCGAGGCTGCGCGCGCGCGGCCATCCGCTCTGCATCGACGATCTCGGCGCCGGCGCGTCGTCCTTCCAGTATCTCTCCGCCTTCGCCATCGACTTCGCCAAGATCGACCGCCGCTATGTCCGCCATGCCGCCGCCGATTTCCGCGACAAGGCCTTCCTGGTCGCGATGATCGGGCTCTGCCGGGACCTGGGCGTGCCGGTGATCGCCGAAGGCATCGAGGTCCAGGCCCAGGCCAAGGCCTGCCAGGAGATCGGCGCCACCCTCGGCCAGGGCTACCTCTACGGCCGCCCGATGCCGATGAACGCCGCGCCGGGCGGATGATCGCGTCGGCGACGGCCGGGCCCCTCTCCGTGCCCCTTCCCCCGCTCCCGGCGGGTGCTAACATGGCCCATCGACCAAGCGCTTCCGGGAGCCTGTCATGAGTCTTTTCCGCCGATTATCGTCTCTCGTCCTCGTCGCGCTGCTGCTGGCGTCGATTGCGACGCTCGCACCCGTCGCCGCGCTCGCGCAGAGCGTCAAGCTGACCCTCCTGCATACCAATGACGTCTACGAGATCTCGCCGGTGCGCGGCCGCGGCGGGCTCGCCGAGCTCGCCACCCTGCTCAAGCGCGAGCGCGCCCAGGCGCAGCACCACATCACCACCTTCGGCGGCGACCTGATCTCGCCCTCGCTGATGTCTGGCCTGACCAAGGGCGCGCAGATGATCGAGCTCTACAACGCGCTCGGCACCGATCTCGCCGTCTTCGGCAACCACGAGTTCGACTTCGGCGACGACGTGCTGAAGGCGCGGATGAACGAGTCCAAGTTCCCGTGGATGGCCGGCAACCTGACCGGCGCCGACGGCAAGCTGTTTCACACCGCGATCGCCACCTCGATGAAGGAGTATGGCGGCCTCAAATTCGGCTTCTTCGGCGTGATCACGCCCGAGACCGTGCATCTCGCGAGCCCGGGCAAGGACCTCAAGTTCGAGGACTACCTCGCCGCCTCCGCGCGCCTGGTCAAGCAGCTCAAGGACCAGGGCGCCGACGTCGTCGTCGCGCTGACCCACATCAATATCGCCGAAGACCGCGAGCTCGCCAGGCGCGTCAAGGGCATCGACCTGATCCTGGGCGGCCACGACCACGAGCCGATCACCTGGTACGAAGGCACGACCCTGATCCACAAGGCGGGCTACGACGCGCATTGGCTCGCGGTGGTCGAGCTCAACGTCAACAAGCGCGCGCAAGCCTCAGGCCCGCCGCGCGTCGAGGTCATGCATTCGTGGAAGATGATCCCGACCATGGGCGTGCAGCCCGATCCCGAGATCGCCGCGATCGTCAAGAAGCACAACGACAAGCTCGACGTGGAGCTCAACGTCGAGATCGGTACCTCGACGGTGGCGATGTCGTCCAAGCGCGACGACGTGCGCACCAAGGAGACGGCGATCGGCAACCTGATCTCGGATGCGATCCGCGAAGCGGTCGGCGCCGATGTCGGGCTTACCAACGGCGGCGGCATCCGCGGCGACAAGACCTACGATGCCGGCGTCGTCCTCAAGCGGCGTGACATCCTCACCGAGCTTCCCTTCGGCAACAAGACGGTGCTGCTCGAGCTCAAGGGCTCGGACCTGAAGGAGGCGATGGAGACCTCGGTCGGCCGCGTCGAGGAGAAGCAGGGCCGCTTCATGCAGGTCTCGGGCATGACGCTGGTCTTCGATCCCAAGGCCGAGCGCGGCAAGCGCGTGGTCGAGATCAAGGTCGCGGGCCAGCCGCTCGATCCCAACAAGACCTACAAGGTCGCGACCAACGAGTATGTCGCCGCCGGCGGCGACGGCTTCGAGGTGCTGAAGAAGGGCAAGTCGATGATCGACGAGTCGGCCGCCAAGCTGATGGCGAGCCAGGTGATCGACTACATCGCCGCCAAGAAGACGGTGAGCCCCAAGGTCGAGGGCCGCATCACCGAGAAGTAGCGTCTTCGCTTGTCCAAACGCGAAGGGCGGGTCGCAAGACCCGCCCTTTTCTTTTCGCTTCCGGCGCCGCCGTGAAGCGGCGGCGGCAGGATGCCGAGGTTACCTGAACAGGCTGAGCAGGCCGCTCGGCTTCTGGTTGGCGATGTTGAGGGTCTGGACCGAGAGCTGCTGCTGCACCTGGAGCGCCTGCAGACGCGAGGACTCCTTCGCCAGATCCGCATCGACGATCGAGCCGAGGCCCTCGCTGACCGCGTCGGACAGCTTCGAGATGAAGCTCTCCTGGAAGTTCAGCGTCCGGGTATCGGCGCCGAGGTTGCCGAGCACGGTGTTGATCATCGCCGTCGCCTGGAACAGGGCCGAGAGGGCCTTGAAGGCGCCGATGGTCGAGCTCAGGTTCTGCGAGCCCAGGTTAACCGACGACTGCGCGAAGGCGCTGTTCGACCGGATGGTCAGCGTCGTGCCGTCGACATTGGCGATGACGTTGATCGAGGTCGACAGGTTCGACAGCAGGTTGCGGCCGTTATAGGTGGCGTTGCGGATGAAGGTGTTGATCTGGGAGACCAGGTTGAGGAAGTCAGCATTGAGGATCTGCTGCTGTTCCGTCGAGTTACCGGCGTTCTGGCCTTCCGTGATCTTCTTCTGAATATCACCCAGCAGATCGGAGATCGCAGTCGCGCCCGCCAGGGTCACCGTGGCGACGCCGCGACCATTGGCAAGGCCCTGAGAAACCGCTTCGAAGGCCTTCAGGTTGCCGCGAACGCCTTGAGCGATCGCGAAGCTCGACGCATCGTCGACCGCGTTGTTGACCTTAAGGCCGGTCGAGACGCGGTTCTGAACCGTGTCGAGTCGAGCGTTGACCGCGTTAAGGTTCTGCAGCGCGACGAACGCGCCGATATTCGTGTTGATCGAGTTCTGGATCGGCATCGAAGTCACCTTTCCTTGCCGTTCTGGCTAGGCTGCCGCTCGATCGATTTTGCCGAGCGGGACGCGCCGTAGAGAGCAAACTACAGGGACCGAGCACGCGGCGAAATTCCGGACGATGCCCTGAGGGAAATCACCCAGGTAATATTCCCCAGGGATTGATCCGGAGGTACTGCTGACAAGAATCGCGGTAGGGCAGACGGGCGACGGCAGATCGATGGTGCCAGCAAGACCATGATCGTTCGGCGGATTCGCGACCTTCAGATGCTCGTTGCCGGGCTGCCCTATCTCGCCGGGTACGTCCTGCTCGACTGGATCAGCTTCATCGATCCGATCGGGCCGTCGGGCATCACGCCATGGAATCCGTCGACGGGCCTCAGCTTCGCGTTCGTGCTGGTGTTCGGCCGGAAGTTCCTTCCGTTCCTCTTCCTTGCGCCGCTCCTGGCCAACCTCATCGCCCAAGGCGAAACGCTCCCGCTGCCGATCCAGCTCGGCGCCGCGGCCGTGGTCGGTGGCGGCTATGCCGCCGTACTGGCCACCCTGATGCGGCCCGGCATCGGATTCGACCCGGCGCTGACCACCATCCGCGACCTGTTCGTGCTGCTGTCTGCAGCCGCGGCCGGACCGCTCCTCGTCGCCCTGTCGTATGTCTGCCTGATGACCTTCTTCGGCCCGCTGCCCTCCGAGGCGTTCGTGTCCGCGACGGCGACATACTGGGTCGGCGACACGATCGGCATCATCGTCGTCGCGCCGTTCGCGCTCATTGCCCTGACGCGCCCGCAAGCGCTCAGGCCCACACTCGAGACGGGATTCCAGCTCGCTGCCGTGCTCGCGGCCCTGATCCTGATCCTGGGGCTGCCGTCAGGCCCCCACATCCAGCTTTTCTACCTTCTGTTCATACCGATCGTGTGGATGGCCGTGCGCTCGGGGATCGAAGGCGTCTGCGTCGGTATCCTGACGGCGCAGATCATCCTGGTCGTCCTGGCTCAGCTTCTGCCGCAGGAGGCTATCGAGATCTCTGACTACCAGACCCGCATGATCATCATCGCCGGGACGGGCCTGATCGCCGGAGCGCTGGTCAACGAACGCCGACGCGCCGAGATCCGCCTACGCCGGCATCAGGAATCCCTGGCCAATGTCGAGCGGCTCGGCAGCCTCGGCGAATTCGCGGCGGCGCTGGCGCATGAGATCAACCAGCCTCTGATGGCCGCCGGGACCTATACGAGGCTGGTCGCAAACGCGCTCCAGACCGGCGAGGGCGACGCCGCGTCGGTCGCCGACGCCGGAAGAAAGGCGGCCGCTCAGGTCGAACGCGCGGCCGAGGTCGTCCGCCGCATCCGCGCCCTGGTCAAGCTCGATCGCAATCTGCGTGCGCCCTGCCACATCGAGGTTCTGGTCAGCCAGGCGGTCGAACTGTGCCAATCCGACCTCGATCGCGCCCAGGTGCGGGTCCATGTCGTCCGTCCCGCGAGCATGGGTCCGATGATGGTGGACTACCTGCAGGTTCAGCAGGTTCTGATCAATCTGTTCCGCAATTCGATCGAGGCGATCGAAGCCTCCGGGAAGCCGCAGAGGCAGATCACCGTCGAGATCTCTGAATTCGATCCGGACTTCGTTCAGGTCAACGTCCGCGATACAGGGCCGGGATTCGAGCCGAGCCTGCTGGCCGACCCGTTCCTGCCCTTCTCGTCCACCAAAGCCGACGGGCTCGGTATCGGGCTGTCGTTGTGCAAGTCTATCGTGGAGAGCCACGGCGGAAGACTCACGATGGCCGGCGGCCCGGCCGGCGCCATCGTAACCTTCACTCTGCCTTTGGCCAAGGAGGTGCCTGCGTGAACGACTCGACGCATGTCGCGGTCGTCGACGACGACATGGCGATCCTCGATGCGCTGCGCCTGTACTTTCGCGGCGAAGGGGTCGCTGCGTCGTGCTTCGAATCCGCGGCGGGCTTTCTCGCGGCCATCGACCGAGACGAGCGCTTCGACTGTGTCGTATCGGACGTCCGTATGCCGGGCATGTCCGGCCTCGAGCTCGTCCACCAAATGGCGGCACGGCACCGGAACTGCCCGATCATCCTCATCACCGGGCACGGCGACGTCGACATGGCGGTGTCGGCGATCAAGAGCGGTGCTTTCGACTTCCTCGAGAAGCCGTTCGACGAAAGCCGGCTCCTCGGCATCATCCGGAGCGCCGCCAGACGAGGCCGGGACGAGCGGGTCGAGCAGGAGAGCGTCGAGCAGCTGCTGCTGCAGTTCAACTCGCTGTCGCCGCGCCAGCGGCAGGTGATGGAGCATGTCGCGACCGGCATGTCGAACAAGGACATCGGGGCGAGGCTGAACATCAGCCCCAAGACGGTCGAGAACCATCGCGCCTGGGTCATGGAGCGCATGGGCGCCAGGAACGTCGCGGAGCTGGTGCAGCAGGCCATCCGAATAAAGGCGCGATCCTGACGCCTCGCCGGTCAGCAGCCGCGGGCGAGCGCCACGCCGCCCCTCCCCGTGCGCCGCACGCTATAGAAAGCGTGTGACGCCTCAGTTCGCCAGCGTCATCCCGTCGAGGCGGACGATGCCGTCGGGGTAGGGCTTGAAACCGTCGAGCCTGGCCGCGAGCCCCCAGAACCAGCGATAGTGGTAGAGGATCAGATGCGGGCGGTCGGCGAGGATGATCTCGGCCGCCTGGTGGTAGAGCTTCTGGCGCTCCGGCGTCGCGGTGACGGTGCGCGCCTTGTCGAGGACGTCTTCGAGCTTCTGGTTGCAGTACTTGCCCCAGTTGACGAAGCCCTGGCAGGCGAACCAGATCGAGACGTTGGCATCGGGGTCGGGCCGCCCGCTCCAGATGCCGAAGGCGGCCTGATAGTCGCCCTTGAGATTACGCTGGACGATCGTGGTCGCTTCCTGAACCTCGATCTTGATCTCGATGCCGGCCTCGGCCGCCATCGCCTGCATCACCTGGGCAAGCTGCATCTCGGTCGTCGTGTTCGGCGCGAACAGCGTGAAGGAGAGCTTCTCCTGGCCCGCCGCCTTGAGCAGCGCCTTGGCCTTGGCGACGTCGCGCTTCGGCACCGGGAGGCCCGGGTTGTTCCAGGCGCTGCCCGGCGCCCAGGGCTGGTTCGAGGCGATGAACTCGCCATTGTAGACGACCTGGTTGATGACCTCGCGGTCGAGCGAAAGCTCGAGCGCTTCGCGTACGCGCGGGTCCTTGCCGAGCGTGGCGGCACGCTCGCCATGGTTCAGGTTGATCGACATCGTGTAGTAGGCGGTCGCCGGCGAGCCCACGACCTTGGTGCGCGCATCCGACTCGAGCGCCGCCAGGTCGCTCGGCAGCACGCGCTCGATCACCTGCAAGCCGCCTGAGCGCAGGTTCGCGGTGCGCACGGTCGAATCCGGGATCGGCAGGTAGGTCACCTGCTCGATCTTGTAGGCGGCCTGGTTCCAGTGCTGCGGGAACTTCTTGACGACGATGCGGTCGAGCGCGACGCGCTCGACGAAGCTGTAAGGGCCTGAGCAGACCGGCTTGGTCGCGAAGGTGCTGCCCATCGCCGCCAGCGCCTTCGGCGAGGCGACCATGCCGCCGCGGTCGGTGAAGACGCCGATCAGGGGTGCGAAGGGCTGCGCCAGCTTGAACCGTACCGTCGGGCCGTCCGCTTCCACTTCCTTGATCGCCGCGAGCTCGGTCTTGCGGCGCGACTCCGCCAAGGTCTTGGAGCGCTCGATGTTCGCCTTGACCGAAGCGCCGTCCATCTTCTCGCCGTCATGGAAGGTGACGTCACGGCGGAGCTTCATGGTGAGCGTCAGCGCATCGGTCGACCATGCCCATTCTTCGGCAAGCTGCGGGACGTAGTTGAGGTTCTGGTCGATGTCGACGAGCTTGTCGCAGAGGCCGGCGAAGACGACGCGGTCGAGGAAGCTGCCGCCGATCGCCGGATCGAGCACATCCGGATCGCCGCCGAGCCCGATACGGACATTGGCGCCGAACGCGACGGCGGGCGCAAGCGCCGCAAGCGTGGCGATGGCAAGAACGCGGCTTTTCATCGAGGACCCTCCCTGATGCCGAAGACGATGCGCCGCGGACGCATAATTGTCCAACCTCGCTATCGCTCGGCCCCCACCCCACCCTCCCCCGCCTGTGGCGGGAGAGGGGGACGAGGCGCACGCGACGAACGCCTCGTGCTCCCTCTCCCGCGTCTTGCGCGGGGGAGGGTGGGGTGGGGGCCGAGCGATAGCGAGGTCGTGATCCGCTGGGGGCTTGCGCGCGTAGCAGGACAGGGAACAAAAAAGCGCGAGCCGAAGGCGCCGCCGAAGGGGAAGACAATGAAGAGCATCGCGCGTATCGCAGCCGCCGCGGCATTCACGGCATTTGCGGCAATCGCCAGCCATCCTGCCGCCGCCTACGACCTCGTCGGCCTCACGGACAAGAGCCAGCTCGTGCTGTTCACCGAGGCCGCGCTTTCGCGCACCACGGTCGTCGATGTCACCGGGCTTTCGGCGCCATTGCTCGGCATCGATTTCCGCCCGGCCAACAAGCGCCTCTACGGCGTCGCCGCGAACGCGACCATCTACACCATCGATCCGAAGACCGGGGCGGCGACTTTCGTCGCCAACCTGTCGGAGCCCTTCGTTGCCGCCAAAGGCGCGGTGGTCGACTTCAATCCGCAGGCCGACCGGCTCCGGCTGATCAGCGACGACGGCAAGCTCAATTACCGCATCAACGTCGACACCGGCCAGGTGATCAAGGACAAGCCCCTCGCTTACGACGCCAAGGACAAGGCCGCCGGCAGCACGCCCTCGGTCATGGCCGGCGCCTACATCAACTCCTATGCCGGCGCGTCGGCGACGCAGCTCTTCCACATCGACAGCGCCCGCGGCGCCTGGATCGTGCAGGACCCGCCGAATGACGGCGTGCTCGGCACCGTCGCCGATACCGGCCTCGGCAAGCGCGAGATCCGCGGCCTCGACATCCTGACCGACGCCAAGGACGACTATGCCGGCTACGCGATCTCAGGCGCGAGCCTGATCGAGATCGATGTCGCCAAGGGCATGGCGAAGACGCTGGGCACCATCGGCGACGGAAAGCTCAGGCTGATCGACCTCGCTTTCGTGCCGGTCCGCTAAGAGCGTGTCTCCCGGCGCATCGTGTATTGCGCGCTGGCGAAGATCACCAGGGCGCCCGCCCATGTAAAGAGGTCGGGCACCTGGCCGAAGGCCGCATAGGCGGCCACTGCGGTCGCCGGCAGCTGCAGAAAGGTAAACGGCATCACCGAGGACGACTCGGCGACGGCGTAGGCGCGGACCATCGCCGCCTGGCCGACCGCCGCGGCCAGCCCGATCGCAAGCAGGATGGCCGCTTCGCCCGGCTCCGGCATCCGCCAGGACCAGAAGGCGACGGCGGCGAGGATCGGAAGAGAGCCGCCGAGTGCGATCAGGACGAGAGCGTCCGGGTGGTGGTCGCGGCCGAGGTTGCGCACCGTCAGGCCGAAGAAGGCGGTGACCGTGGCCGACAACAGGACCAGCACCGTCTCCGGCGGCATCTGCTGGAAGCCGGGGCGGACGATCAGCAGCATGCCGGCGAATCCGATCAGGGTTGCCGCCCACCGGCTCGCGCCGACCCGCTCGATCCCGAGCAGCGCCGCCATCGCCATGACGATGAGCGGCGAGAGAAAGCTGATCGCGACCGCGTCGGCGAGCGGGATCACCGCGAAGGCCAGCACGATGCAGAGGTTGGAGATCGCCTGCCACAGAGCCAGCGTGGCCGCCGTCCACGGGCGCGGCATGCGGAACACGGCGCGGCCGCGGCGAACGAACAAAGGTGCCAGGAAGATCAGCGCGCCGAGATTGCGAAAGAAGGTGATTTCGCCTGCCGGCAAGGTGGCCGTGGCGAAGCGGACGGCGACAGCCGCCGATGAGAAAGCGACGGCGCAGACGCTCATCCAGAAGGCGGCGAGCGCGACCGGCGGCAGGCGGAGCCAGGCGGCGGCAAGGCGTCGGGCGGCGAGACTCAAGCGGGACACGGATGCAGGGGAGCCGGTCGTAGCGAAGGCCCCACCTTTAGCGCATCCGGACGCCGCCGTCTCAGAACGGCCGGTCGCCCTTCACCGTGACGCGGTGGGCGAGCCGCGTGTGCGGCCAGTAGTCCCACATGGCACGGTGCTGGGCGCAGCGATTGTCCCAGAACGCCATCGCGTTCGGCGTCCATTGGAAGCGGCATTGCCAGAGCGGGTTCTCGGCATGCTCGAAAAGATAGCGCAGGAGCGCGTCGCTCTCCTCGCCGGGAATGCCGAGAATCCGGCGGGTGAAGCCGCGATTGACGTAGAGCGCCTTGCGGCCCGTGACCGGATGCGTGCGGATCACCGGATGCTCGGCCCTGGCGTAGTCCTTGAGGTCGGCCTGGCCCTGTCCAGCGTAGGCGCCGCGATAGACCTGCTCGCCGTCATGCAGCGCCTTCAGGCCGTCGAGATGCGCCTTCATCCGGTCCGAGAGGGACTCGTAGGCGGCATACATGTTGGCGAAGAGCGTGTCGCCGCCCTCGGGCGGGCATTGGCGCATGTAGAGGATGCTGCCCATCGCCGGTTCGGCCTCGCAGGAGACGTCGGTATGCCAGTGCTCGCCGTTGACGCGGGCGGAATTCGCATCGGTATAGACGCGCATCAGCGCGGGCTGGCCGGGCTCGTGCGGGGCGATCGGATGGACGTGCAGCTCGCCGAAGCGGCGGCCGAAAGCGAGATGCTGCTCGGGCGTCAGCGCCTGGTCGCGGAAGAAGACGACCAGGTGCTCCATCAGCGCGCGGTGGATCTCGTCGAAGACCTGGTTGCCGAGCGGCCGGGAGAGATCGACGCCCGAGATCTCGCCGCCGATCAGCGGCGTCAGCCGGCGCACATGGATCGCCTCATAGGGCCGGCGCTCGACCTCCTGGAATCCCTTGGTGCGGGAACCTTCATCGCGGTGCGGGGCGGTCATGTCAGGCAGCGCGCCTCGGCGAGACCTCGCGGGTGACCGTGGTGCCGAGCTCCGCCTTCGCCTTCGTCAGATCGTGCATCGCCTGCAGATTCACCCAGAACTCCGGCGTCGTGCCGAAGAACCGGGAAAGCCTGAGAGCCGTGTCCGCGCTCACGCCACGCTCGCCCTTGAGGATCGCGCCGACGCGATTGGCCGGCACGCGCAACGCCAGCGACAGCGCATGCGCCGACAGGCCGAGGGGCTTCAGGAACTCCTCGCGAAGGATCTCGCCGGGATGAGAGGTGATGCGGTCGGGCGTCATGGCCGGTCCTTAATGATAGTCGACAATCTCAACGGCGGCAGGGCCGTCAGCGGTCCATTCGAAACAGATCCGCCATTGGTCGTTGATGCGGATCGAGTGCTGCCCCTTGCGATCGCCCTTGAGGGCTTCGAGGCGGTTCGCCGGCGGCACACGAAGGTCAGCAAGCGTCTTCGCCGCCGCTAGCATGTCGAGCTTCCTGAGCGCCGATGCCCTGATACCAGTAAAGCGCTTTACCGCCTCGCCGCGGTACAGCCGCTCCGTCGCGGCGTCCCGGAAACTCCGGATCATATGCTAAATATAGTATACTTTACGATTTACGCAATACGTAATACGTCATTCAAACTGGCCGCTCACCTTTCACCGTGACGCGAAAACCTGCGCGGGTTTCGGGCCAGTAATCCCACATGGCGCGGTGCTGGGCGGCGCGGTTGTCCCAGAAGGCCATCGAATGCGGGCGCCAGCGGAAGCGGCATTGCCAGAGCGGGCTCTCGCAATGCGCGAGCAGGAAGGCGAGCAGCGCGTCGCCCTCCTCGCGCGGCAGTCCCAAGATGCGCGTGGTGAAAATGCGGTTGACGTAAAGCGCCTTGCGCCCCGTGACCGGATGGGTGCGTACCACCGGATGCTCGGCGCGGGGATAGCTCTCCTTGTCCCCTATCCCGAAATCCTCGTAAGCCCCCCGATAGACATTCTCGCCGTCATGCACGGCGACAAGACCGTCGAGATAGGCCTTCATGCGATCCGACAGCGCGTCATAGGCCGCAGACATGCTTGCGAACAAGGTGTCGCCGCCTTCGGCCGGGCACTCGGCGATGCGCAGGATGCTGCCCATCGGCGGCTCGGCATCGCAGCTCACATCCGAATGCCAGTCCTCGCCGTTCGCGCGCTTCGAGTTGCGGTCGGCGCGGATGATCATCAGCTCCGGCAGCCCCTCGACATGCGGGGCCGCCGGATGGAGATGCAGATCGCCGAACAGCCGCCCGAAGGCGATGTGCTGCTCGGGCGTGAGGTCTTGGTCGCGAAAGAAGATGACGAGGTTCTCCAAGAGCGCGTGCGCGATCTCGTCGCGCTGTTCGCTGGAGAGCGGGCGTGCGAGATCGATGCCGCCGATCTCGGCGCCGATAATCGGCGTCAGCTTCTCGACCGTGATCGTGCGATAGGGCGTGCTCGCCGCCTCGACGCGCCGCGTCACCTGGCGTCCGCCCGAGCGATAGGCGGTCATCTCAGATCTCGTCCAGCGGCCAGACCGGCCGCGGCACCTTCCTGTAAGGAAAGCGCTTGATGTCGATGGTGGTCAGCCCGCCGGAATCGACATCGATCGAGCGCGAGCCGATCGGGTCGAAGGCGGCGTGGTGGCCCTGCATGCATTTGACCACGAGCACGGACTTCTCCGTTGGCTCGATGCCGTAGATGCGGAATTGTTCGAGGTCGTAGATGCCCTTGTTGAGGGTCGAGAGGATGATGGCGATGCCATCGACCTCGACCGCTGCCGATTCGCCGAAGCTGCCGCGCGTGCCGGTGCCGTAGGGGCCCTTGTAGACGAAGGCGCCGTCGGAGAGCGCGATCACTCTTGCTTCCGCTTCGAGAGGTCCGCCGCCGAAAGCGGGATCGTGCTTGCCGCCGAGGGTGAGATTGACGGTCGCACCGACGCCGGCCGCACGGGCCTTGTGTGCGGAGTCCGGATCGTAAATCGCGGCGAGCGCGGCATTCTTGATGCCGGCGTCGAGCAGCGCCTTCAGGATCGAGGTCGAGTCGCCATAGGCGCCGCCGCCCGGCGCATCGCCGTAGTCGCCCAATATCAGCGGCTTGTCGCCGGGCCTCACCGCCTTCGCAGCGGCGACCGCCTCCTCGATCGAGGCAACCTGCTCAGATTGGATGCGGCGGTTCTGCCAGCCGAACTCCATGAGCTGCTCGGCGAATTCGCGCGCGCGCCGGGCCTTGCCGTCGCTGGTGACCGCGACCGAGGGTCCGACCTCGGCGAAGTCCGAGCGCGAGAAGCCGGAGTGGATGGAAACGCAGAGTATCCCCTGCTCGCGCTCGATCTCCGCGGCGCGCTTCAAGGCCTCGATCATCGGCCCCTTGCCGGTATAGGTGCGGGCCGAGTCGAAGGCATTCAGCGCGGCGCGGCGCGCGAGGTAGACGCGCGGCTTTACTTCGCCCCTCATCGCGCGGTCGAGGATCGCCGCGGCGCGCAGCGCCGTTTCGTACTGGTCGACATGCGGGCTGGTGCGGAAGGCGGTGATGATGCTGGAAAGCCGGGCCATCTCACGCGTGACATTGCAGTGCGGGTCGAGCGTGACCGCGACGGGAATGTCGGGGCCGACGACCGCGCGCGTGCGGCGCAGGATCTCGCCCTCGGCATCGTCGTGGCTTTCGGTCACCATCGAGCCGTGAAGGGCCAGCGCGACGCCGTCGAGCTTGCCGGCCCGCTTCAGCCCCTCGACGAGATGTCCGCAGAAGAACTCGAAGGCCTCGTCGGCGACGGCACCGCCGGGCGTGGCGAAGGTGCAGACCGGATGGTGCAACTCCCAGCCATACCGCTTCGCCGCGTCGAGGAACCCGCCCATCTCGAGCCGCACGCCCGCGTATTTCTGGGGAATCTCGTCGCCGAGCGCGAATTGCTGCGCCTTGAAATGCGCCAGCGTGGTCTTGAGGCGGTTGAAGGCGTGAGTCTCATGCTTGATCGAGGCGGCGAGGACGCGGTGGGGCATGGGTGGCTCTACGGTGAAGTCGCGTCATGCCCCCTCTCCCGCGCGAAGCGCGGGGGAGGGCTGGGCGGGATCCCGAGCGTAGCGAGGGCATGTCGATCGGCCAAGGACGGCCCTTCGCTATGCTCGGCCCCCACCCTACCTTCCCCATCTGCTGCGCAGCCGGGAGAGGGTTCCGAAATTCGGGCGAGGGTCCGACTAAGAATACACCGCCTCGATCTTCGCCTTGCCCGATGTCGCGCGAACCTCGGCGGCGGAAGCGGCGAGATCGCGGAGATAGTCGTTGCGCGCCTCCGCATGGAGCAGCGACATCATCAGGTGCAGACCCGGCGGGTCCTTAAGCATGCCGGGAACCCATCCGCGCTTCTGCATGCCCTCGGCGACGCGGCCCATGTCGAGATCGGCAGCGCCGAAGCCGAGCAGGGTGAGATGCGGTGCGCCGAAGACGCGGAAGCCGGGAATCTTCTCGATGCCCTCGACATAGGCATCGCGCATGCGCATGAGGTCGCGTGCGATCCTTCGATAACCCGGGCGCCCCAGGGTCTGCATCAACGCCCAGGCGGCGGCGACGGCACCGCCGGCACGCGTGCCGGTCAGGGTCTCGGTGACGAAGCGCCCGTTCGGCCATTCGTCGATCGAGAAGGTCTGCCCGGCGCGCTTCTCGGCATCGCGATAGAAGACGGTCGAGGCGGGCTTCGGCGCGAAGCCGAATTTGTGCAGATCGGCTGAGAGCGAGGAGACCTCGGGCACAGAAAAATCGAAATCCGGCACCGGCCAGCCTTCGTCGCGGACGAAGGGCGCGACATAGCCGCCGACGCAGGCATCGACATGAAGCCAGAGATTCTTCGCTCCCGCGACCTGGCCGAGCTCGCGGATCGGATCGATCGCGCCATAGGGAAAGCACGGCGCCGAGCCCACGATCATGATCGTGTCGCGGTCGCAGGCGGCTGCCATCGCGGCGGGATCGGCGCGGAAATCCTTGGCAACGGCCACGCGGCGGACTTCGAGGTCCATCAAGAGCGCCGCCTTGTTGAAAGCGGGATGCGCGCTTCCCGGCAGCACGAGATTGCCGCGATGCGCCCTGTCGCCGCGCTGCTTGCGCGCAAAGTCGCGCGCCGCCTTCACCGCCATCAGGATGGATTCGCTTCCCCCCGTGGTCATGTTGCCGACGGCGCCCGCAGGTGCATGGAAGAGGTCGAGCGCCATCGCCGCGACCTCGTCCTCCATCTTCTTCAGGCTCGAGAAAGCGCGCTTGGCGCCGAGCGCGTTCTCAGTGAAGTAGAGGTTGAAGGCCTCCTGCCCGACCTCCGCCGCCTCTTGCGTCGCCTTGAACACGTAAAGCGGCACACGGCCCCGTCTCCAGTCGGCATCGCCGCTCTTCATCGCCGAGAGCTCGGCCATCACCTCGGCACGCGGACGGCCGGAATCGGGGAATTTCATAAGCGGGCTCCAGGAAAGGCCAGCCGAAGATAAGGGGGTGCCTCGGGTCTCAAAATACACATTTAAAATGTGCTTTATGTATATTATCAATTACACACTGCTAATTTGCATTGAAGCCGACTGTCTGAATGTTAAATCATGTAAAAGAACATCCGGGAGCTCCACCATGGCGCAGATCCATGTCATCCATGAGAATAATGTCTGGGTCGAGCCGCTGCGCGCCCAGTTCAAGGCGATCGGAGCGCCATTCGCCGAGTGGTTCCTCGACGAGGGTACGCTCGATCTGACCGAGCCGCCGCCGGAAGGCGTCTTCTACAACCGGATGAGCGCGAGCTCGCACACGCGCGACCATCGCTATGCGGCGGAATACACCGGCGCGGTGCTGGCCTGGCTCGAGCGCCACGGCCGCACCCTCGTTAACAACGGCCGCGCGCTCCAGCTCGAGATCAGCAAGGTGGCGCAATACGAGGCGCTGGCGAAATTCGGCATCCCGACGCCGGCGACGCTGGCGGTCGTCGGCAAGCCGCATCTGCGCGCCGCCGCCGAAAAGCTCGGCTTCCCCGTCATCCTCAAGCACAACCGCGGCGGCAAGGGCCTGGGCGTGCGGCTGTTCCACTCGCCGGCGGCGCTCGATGAGTATCTCGCCTCGCACGAGTACGAGCCTTCGGTCGACGGCATCACGCTGGTTCAGCGCTACATCAAGACGCCCGCGCCCTTCATCACGCGCGTCGAGTTCGTTGCGGCCAAGTTCCTCTATGCCGTGCGCGTCGACACCTCCGAGGGCTTCCAGCTCTGCCCGGCCAATGCCTGCCAGGTCGGCGACACCGCCTGCCCCGCCGCGGCGCCGGCCGAGAAGTTCAAGGTGATCGACGGCTTCACCCATCCGCTGATTCCGAAGTGGCAGGCGTTTCTCGCCGCGAACGGCATCGGCATTGCCGGCATCGAGTTCGCCGAGGACGCCGAGGGACGCGCCTGGACCTACGACGTCAACACCAACACCAACTACAACCCGGATGCCGAAGCGAAGGCCCAAATCTCCGGCATGGGCGCGATCGCGCGATACCTGAACGCGCTGCTGGCGAAGGAGTAGGCGCAGGCGGCGGACTGATCAGCGCAGCCGCGCCCGCTCGGCCGGCAGCTCGGTCTCGCGCGGCTCCGGCGGCGTCCTGATCACGATTGCCTGGCGGTAGTGGCAGTCAACGCAGGAAAGGCGTGCCTGCAGGCCTTCCAGCGTCAGGGTCGGATCGAGCGCGGAGAGGTCGAGCTGGCGGCCCTGCGGGCGCCTGGCGCGCGCGCAGCGCGGGTTGTTGCAGTAGACGGTGAGCGTGTAGCGCTCGGCGAGATGCTCGCCGATCGTCCAGGCGCCGCTGCCATGCCGTGCCATGGCTCATTCCTGGCCGGAGGCACGCTCGTCCCGCAACCGGAATTCGCGGATGAGAATCGGCGTCGCCATGCGGGCCCGCGTCAGCGCCGCCTCGACCGCGCGCGGATCGCCGCCGGCGAAGCGGACGGCGGTGCGGAGCTGGCTCTCGGTCACCCCGAAGCGCCGGCACCAGCGCAGCAGGTGATAGGGATCGGCGAGATCGATCCAGGTCAGGGCGCCGATCGGGAGAGGAAGGGTCACGGCCGCCATGCTGCGCCCCCAACCGGGCGGCGTTGCGGTCGTTCCAAGGCGAAACCGTGACGGCGAGCCCACCTTTCCGTTACGGTCCGCCCGCATGTCCTGGTTCACCACCTACCAAGGACAGGTCGAGGCGCACGAGCTCGACCGTCTGGGCCATATGAACGTGCAGCACTATATGGGCCGCATCAGCCTCGCCGGCTTCGCGGTGATGGAGAAGATCGGCCTCGGCGACGGCTCGCCCCATGGGCGGCGCGCACTCTCGATGCTCCGCTGCGAGATCGACTTCCGCCGCGAGCTGACCGCGGGCGAGGCGATCCGCCTCGAGACGCAGATGCTGACGGTCGGCACCAAGTCGCTGACCTTCCGCCACCGCCTCCTGGTCGAGGCCTCAGGCGATCTCGCGATGGAAGCCAAGATCGTCGCCGTCTGCCTCGACCTCGATGCTCGGAAGTCGGCGGCACTGCCGGATGCGGTGGCGGCGATAGCGAGGGCGCTGATAGAAGCTTAGGCTGCGGAGCCGGCGATCACGGAAATCGCTCCGGCTTGCGGAAGACCGCAAGTACGCGATTTCCGCCGCCGGCAGGTTTTTCGACCTTTCAACTTATCTGCAGCCGGATCGCGTCCTCTTCCCCCCCCCCCCCCCCCCCCCCGCGAAGCGTGGGGGAAGGTTAGGGCGGGGGCTCGTGCGCGGTCTGTGTCGCACGCACCGCTTCAGCAATCCTTGCGACGACACCATCGAGGTTCGACAGCACGTCGTTGTTCCAGAAGCGCAGGACGCCGAAATCCCCGTCATGAGCCAGTGGCTTTTCTCACCGTCGTAGACGACCTGCTCGGCATGCTGTCCACCATCGAGCTCGACGACGACCTTCTGCTCGAAGCAGGCGAAGTCGGCGATGAAGCGGCCGATCACGGCCTGCCGTTGGCCTCGAAGTGCCGCCACGTCTTCGCCACCGGAACCGCGATCGTCGCATGAAAGACGAACCGGCGGTCGATGCGCGCCTGCCAAGCATAGTCGGCCTGTCCCAGCAGCCCCTGCAGCGCGAAGCCGCCGAGTCCCGTTTCCTCCGTGAGCTCCCGTCGCGCGGCGTCGGCGGGATCCTCGCCTTCCTCGATGGTTCCGCCGGGCACCTGAAGCCCGGCTTCGGGATGGAAGGGATGCGAGAAGACGAGCAGGCGATGCCCCTGCGTGAGGTAGACCAAAGCCTTCCTGACGATCGTGGCTTCCGGCATCGTCTCTATCGCCGATACCGTGTCAGCACGATCCAGGTGCCGCCGGCGACGATGATCGCGGAATAGGCGAGATGGGCGGGATCGAGGCTGGGTGCCGGCAGCAGGCCGGTATTGCCGGCAAGGATCTCGACCAGCAGCGTCGTCGCCGGCAGCGCCACCATCGAGAGCATGTAGCCGTCGGCGCCGATCAGACGGGTGATCTGGAACGACATGTAGGTGAGCGGTGCGCGGAAGGCGACACCGAAAACGAGCGCCGCGACCCAGAGCCAGGGAGAAGAGAGCGTCGCCAGCACGTCGCTGGCATTGGGACCGAGCGGCGCGTCGGGCAAGGCGAGGCCGATGAGGCTCCAGACGATCAGCAGGCCCGAGGCCGAGAGCAGCGAGACGAAGCCGGTGAGCGCCAGGCGCTGACGGCGGTCGCCGAGATTGTCGGGATGAATCTCCGTGAGCACGCTGGAGACCACGACCGCCGTCTCCGAGACCAGGAGAAACCTGATCGCCGGGCTCGACCAGCCGCCATCGAGCTCGCCCGCGAGCAGCGCCACGCCGATGCCGATCAGGAGGAAGCCGGGGATCTCGGCGACGCGCGGCTTGCGCCGGAACGCGGCATAGACGCCGAGGCCGGCGATCAGCACGTTGATCGCGGAGAGCAGCGTGATCGTCGTCGCCGAGCCGTAGAGCAGCGCCGCCGAGAAGCAGCAGGTGGTGAGCACGCGGATGCCGCCGATCGCCCAGGTCGACCAGCGCTTCAAGGGATCGAGCGGCAACGAGGTGATGCCGGCGGCGATCAGCAGCGTGGTCCCGGCACAGAGCATGGTGGCCATCGCCAGCGTCCACGGATCGAAGCCAAGGTTGAACAGCACGCCCCGCAGCATCACCGTGACCACCGACCACATCGCGGTCATCGCCACGGCGATGAGGAAGGCGGGCGAGGCGAGCGCGTTCATCGGCGGCGGTAGCGTGCGGCGACGACCCACACGCCGCCGGCGATCACGATGGCGGCGACGGCGAGATCGGCGAGCGCGCTCTGCGGCTTCGGCACGAGTGCGAAGGAGGATGCCGCCTGCTCGAGCCCCATCACCAGCGGCGGCATCGCCGCCATGCCGAGCATGTAGCCGTCGGCGCCGAGGCGAGCGGTCAGGAGGAAGGCGCCATAGGTGCCGGGGCCGCGCAGCATCGCGCCGAGGATGAACGCCATGAGCCAGAGCCAGGGCGAGGCGAGCGTCGCCGTCACCGCCTCGATGTCGGGGCCGATCGCGGCCTCAGTGAGCAGCGCCGCAGCGGCGACCCAGAGAACGAGCAGCCCGCAGGCGGAGAGCAGGGTGACGAAGCCGGTGAGCGCGAGCCGCTGGCGGCGGTCGCCGAGATTGTCGGGGTGGCGCTCGGCGAGCAGGCTTGCGATCACCACCGAGGTCTCGGAGAGCAGGATGTAGCGGACCGCGAGATTGCTCCAGCCGCCGTCGAGCTGGCCGATCAGCAGCGCAAGCCCGCCGAGCATCAGCAGGATGCCGGGGATCTCCATCGGCTGCCGGCCGCGGCGGAAGACGAGGAAGACGCCGAGCATGGCGATCAGCACGTTGATCGTGGTGAGCACGCTGACCTGCCCGGCGGAGGCGTAGAGCAGCGCGGTCGTGAAGGCGCAGGTGGTGACGACGCGAAGCCCGCCGATCGCCCAGGTCGCCCAACGGCGGATGGGCTCCAGGGGCAGCGACCCGATGCCCGCCGCAAGGAGCAGCGCCGCCCCACCGCAGATCTGCACCGCCAGCGCCAGGGTCCAGGGCTGGACGCCGAAATTGAACAGCGCGGCGCGCATGCCGATGACCAGCAGCGACCATAGGATGACGACGGCACCGGCCAGCAGGATGGCGGAGGGCATGAGACTTTCAGGCGCGAACGCCGCGCCTCGTGTCCCCTCTCCCGGACGAAGGACGGGGGAGGGCCAGGGTGGGGGCCGAGCGTAGCGAGGGTGTCTGCGTGTCACTACACGAATAGCGACGCGATGAAGCGGGCCTACGACCTCGCTTCGCTCGCCCCCACCCTGGCCCTCCCCCGCGTACGACGCGGGAGAGGGGACTCGATGGCGATGAGGCACTCCCCGTATCCCCTCTCCTGCCGAAGGCGGGGGAGGGCCAGGGTGGGGGCCGAGCGTCAGCGAGGTCGGCGTGAAGGCGCGCTCAGCTCTGCGGTGCGTCCGGCTTGCCGTACATGCACATCAGCGTCTGCAGGCCGTAGGCGCAAGGGGTCGACTTCGCGCCGTCGATGACGTCGACCTCGAGGTTGCAGATGGTGAGCGTGCGGCCGGGCTTGATCACCTTGCCGGTGGCGACCAGGCGGTCGCCTTTCGCCGGTGCCAGCAGGTTGATCTTGAACTCGACCGTCAGCACCGAGGCGTCGGCTGGGAACAACGTGAAGCCGGCATAGCCGCCGGCGGAATCGGCGATGGTCGAGGTGACGCCGGCATGGAAGAAGCCGTGCTGCTGGGAAAGGTCGGCACGGAAGGGAAGCTCGATCGAAACCTCGCCGGGCGCGACCCGGGTCATCCGCGCGCCGAGCAGGCTCATGATGCCCTGGCGGGCGAAGCTGGCGCGCACGCGGCTCTCGAAATCCGGGTCGGCCGGCTTGAAGTCGGTCTGAAGGCTCATTCATCGGACAATGGCGGGGCGGTTTCATGGGTGCAAGGGCGCGCTGGCCGCGCGTGTTTCCGATCGGCTAGACTTTTCCCATCCGCACGCACGCGAAGGACCGGCCCATGACCCAGACGCTTGCCCATCCGGCCAATGCCGACATCCAGTCGGCGCTCGAGGAAGCCCGCGCCGACTTCGTCCGGCGCAACCCGAAGAGCCAGAAGCTGCACGAGGAGGCCTGCGCCAGCCTGCCCGGCGGCAACACGCGCACCGTGCTGTTCTACGGCCCCTTCCCGGTGACCATGGTCAAGGCCGCGGGCGCCAACCTCTGGGATGCCGACGGCAGGAAGTACATCGACTTCCTCAACGAATACACCGCCGGCATCTACGGCCACTCGCATCCGGTGATCCGGAAGGCGATCGACCAGGCGCTCGACGAAGGCATCAACCGCGGCGCCCACAACCAGCTCGAAGGCAAGCTCGCCTCGATCATCGTCGCGCGCTTCCCCTCGATCGAGCTGGTGCGCTTCACCAACTCCGGCACCGAAGCCAACCTGATGGCGATCACCGTCGCCCGCCACTTCACCGGCCGCAAGAAGGTGATGGTGTTCGAGGGCGGCTATCACGGCGGCGTCTTCACCTTCGCCGACGGCAACAACCCGGTGAACGGGCCTTTCGACTTCGTGATCGCCCCCTACAACGACGCGGCCGGCACGAAGAAGCTGATCCAAGAGAACGCCAAGGACCTTGCGGTCGTGGCAATCGAGCCGATGCAAGGCGGCGGCGGCTGCATCGCCGCGGACGAGTCCTTCCTTCGCATGCTGCGCGAGGAGACGCAGAAGGTCGGCGCGCTCCTGCTGTTCGACGAGGTGATGACCTCAAGGCTTTCGCCCGGCGGCATCCAGGCGAAGTACGGCATCACCCCCGACCTGACCTCGCTCGGCAAGTATATCGGCGGCGGCATGAGCTTCGGCGCCTTCGGCGGGCGGGCCGACATCATGTCGCGATTCGATCCGCGTCGCGCCGACGCGCTCCCCCATGCCGGCACCTTCAACAACAACATCCTGACCATGTCGGCCGGCGTCGCCGGCATGACGCAGCTCTACACGCCCGAGGCGGCGACCAAGCTGAACGCCTTCGGCGACAGGCTGCGCGCCAGGCTGAACGCGATCACGAAGGACAAGGGCCTCAACATGCAGTTCACCGGCATCGGCTCGATGCTGTGCGTGCACTTCGCGCGCGGCGAGATCAAGTCGAGCCGGGACGCCAAGAAGGGCAACAAGGACCTGGGCGAGCTGTTCTTCCTCGACCTCTTGACGCGCGGCATCTACATCGCGCGCCGCGGCATGATGGCGCTGTCGCTGCCGCTGACGGACGCCGATGGCGACGCGCTGGTCGCCGCGGTGGAGGAGTTCGTCGAGACGCGCAAACGGCTGCTGCAGTAGGGGCGAGCGCTCGCTTCGTACCCCCTCTCCCGCGTCCTACGCGGGGGAGGTTCGACGCAATGCGTCGAAGGGTAGGGGCCGCGCGTCAGCGCGGTCGGAAATTCCCAAGAGCTGACCCGCCCACCCTCGCTTCGCTCGTGCCCCCACCCTGCCCTTGTGTGTAGGAAAGAGGCGAGCCGAAATAGACCGGCTCGCCGCGCATCCGGCGGGATCCCGTCACGCCCTGAGGTCTGCAAAGGCCGTGGGGGAGCCGAGGGACCCGTCGGTTTCGTCGATCAAG
>Ga0194132_10004330_pt1 | contig 24218 bp, 14 predicted proteins | sample TA2KigOf80mmetaG_FD_148612 | JGI IMG/M metagenome (GOLD analysis project Ga0194132, IMG submission 148612) | Freshwater microbial communities from Lake Tanganyika, Tanzania - TA2015054 Kigoma Offshore 80m | ecosystem: Environmental > Aquatic > Freshwater > Lake | place: Tanzania: Lake... | reverse complement strand
GTGGCGGGGCATGCAGTCGGAGGAGGTCGAAGCCCGCTCATCGCGGGAGATGGCGCCCTTCTTCTCTCGGCTCTCGCGCAGCTCTCGAGCGGCTCTCGGGCGGCGCCGCGGACGCTTCGATCCATCCGCCCGAGGAGGTCTTCCATCTTCGCCCACCCACCATCGATTCCCGTCGCGTGCCGCTCGCAGTGCGCTGCGCTCGCCGCGCTCGCCGCGCTCGTCTTGGGCGCCGCGGGATCCCCCGCCGTCGCCGAGCCGCCGCCCGCTCCCGAGCCTGGCTGGCGGGTCGCGTGGCGGGAGGAGTTCGAGGTGGACGGGCCGCCTGATCCGGCGAACTGGGTCTTCGAACTTGGCTTCGTCCGGAACCGCGAGGCGCAGCTCTACCGATCGGAGAACGTGACCTGCCGCGACGGGCTCCTCGTGATCGAGGCGCGGCGCGAGGACGTGCCGAATCCTGGGTTCGACGCCGCCGCGCCGGAGGACGACTGGCGGAGGTCCCGGCAGACGGCGTCCTACACCTCCGGCTCGATCAAGACGAAGGGGCGCCACGCCTGGCGCTACGGGCGCTTCGAGATGCGCGGGCGGATCGACGTGCGGCAAGGGCTCTGGCCGGCGTTCTGGACCGTCGGCGCCGGCACGCCCGAGCAGCCGGCACGCCCGTGGCCGGCGAACGGCGAGATCGACATCATGGAGTTCTTCCGGGGCGTCCTCCTCGCGAACGCGGCGTGGGCGAGCGAGACCCCGGGCAAGGCGATCTGGGACGACGTGAAGATCCCGCTCGAGGATCTTGCCCGCGACGAGGGGCACCCCGACGCGGCGTCGTGGGCGCGGGAGTTCCACCTCTGGCGGATGGACTGGGACGAGGCGCGGATCCGGCTCTTCTGCGACGGAAGGCTCCTCAACGAGGTGGACCTCTCGACCACGATCAACCGCTCGCCGGATGGCGCGAATCCCTTCCGCGAGCCGCACCTCCTGATCCTCAACCTCGCGGTGGGCGGCACCTCGGGCGGCGATCCCTCGGGCACCGAGTTCCCGGCGCGGTTCGAGGTGGATTGGGTGCAGGTGCTCGAGCGGGAGCCGGAGCCGACGATGCCGAAGGACCGCTCCGCGGCGAGGTGAGCGCCGCGGAGGTCGATCGTGACTCCGCGCCGCGACGCTCGTCAGCCCCCGAGCGGGTTGCGGAAGTGCGAGTTCTGGATCGGGACGAGCACCTCGAGGACGTGCTGCAGCACCTCGGCGGGCGCGCCGACCGCCTCGATCTCCGAGACGATCGGTGCCGGATAGAAGGCGAGCACCGGCTTCGTCTCGCGGTCGTAGACCTCGAAGCGCCGCCGGATGACCTTCTCGTCCGCGTCGTCGAGGCGGTTCTCCTTGAGCGCGCGGCGGCGCATGCGGTGGACCATCGCGTCGCGGTCCGCGCAGACGAGGTGAATGACCCGCAGCACGTCGAGATGTTCCTCCATCGCCTTCGCCTGCGGCACGTTGCGGGGGATGCCGTCGAGGATCAGGAGGTCAGCGTGCGGCTTGAAGTAGCTGAGCGCCGTCTGCGCCTGCACGTTCCGCTGCCACATCTCGATGGTCAGCTCGTCGGGGACGAGCTCGCCCCGCGAGGAGAACGCGAGCACCTTCTGCCCGAGCGGCGAGCTGACGTCGAGCGACCGGAACACGTCGCCGCAGGCGAGGTGGAAGAAGCCCGGGATGTGGCCGAGGATCTTGCCCTGCGTCCCCTTGCCGACGCCGGGCATGCCGAAGAGGAGGACGGTCTTGAATCGATTCGACATGAGCGGCTGAGGGGAGGGGAACGACCGGGAGCACCCACCGACGCGAGGGATGACCCGGAGCGGGAATGGACGAACCGCGGCAGTATCGCCCGCGGCGTCGGGGCGGCAAGTCGCCCGGTTGCCGCGGGTGCGTCCCGGGCTCGGTCCAGTCTGGGCGGGGTCTGGGCGAGGCTTGGGCGAGGTCTCGGCACGACCTCGGCGAAACCCCTACGCTGCCGCGATGCGAGGACTGACGCGCCGATGGGTCTGGTCGAGCGATGACTCCACCGGGACCGGGGAATCCCTGCTTGACCGGCTGCTCCGGATCCGCGGGGTGTCCTCCGCCGCCGAGATCGACCGCTTCCTGAAGCCCTCGTGGTCGCACCTGCACGACCTCGGGGCGATGCATGACCTGACCGCCGCGGCGGAGCACCTCGTGGAGGCGGTCCGGGCGGGTCGCCGCATCGCGATCTACGGCGACTACGACGTGGATGGCGTCTCGGCGTCGGCGCTCCTCTGGCGGGTGCTGCGGCTCGCCCGACCCGAGCAACCTCCGCGGATCTTCATCCCGCACCGGATCGACGATGGCTACGGGCTCAGCACCGAGCGTCTCCTCGAGCTCCGGCGCGAGGGCATCGACCTCGTGGTCACCGTCGACTGCGGGATCACCGCGATCGAGCCGGTCCGCGCGGCGCGGGACGCCGGTCTCGAGGTGATCATCACCGATCACCACGACCTCGAGCTCGACGAGGCGGGGCGTCCGGTGCTGCCCGACGCCAACCTCGTCGTGCATCCCCGCCATCCCCGAGCGTCCTATCCCTTCGGCGAGCTCTGCGGCGCCGGCGTCGCCTTCAAGCTCGCCTGGCAGTTCGCCCGGACCTGGTGCGGCTCCGACCGGGTCGCCGACATCTTCCGGAACGAGCTCGTCGACGCGACGGCGCTCGTCGCGCTCGCGACGATCGCGGACATCGTGCCCCTCCTCGACGAGAACCGCGTGCTCGCATTCCTCGGGCTCCGACGGCTCGAGCAGGCGCCCTCGCCGGGAATCCGGGCGCTCGTCGAGCACGCGGATCAGTTCGGGAAGGGTCCGCTCGACGGCGAGAAGGTCGGCTTCCGACTCGCGCCGGTCCTGAACGCCTGCGGGCGCCTCGGGCACGCGGGCGAGGCGGTGCGGCTCTTCACGACCGCCGACGCCAGCGAGGCGGAGGGAATCGTGCGGGAGCTCGCGAAGCAGAACGATGCGCGGCGCCGGATCGAGCAGCGGATCTTCGAGCAGGCATGCTCGCTCGCCGAGGCACGGGGCATGACGCGACCGGATCGACCGGCGATCGTGCTCGCGCATCCCGACTGGCATCCCGGCGTGGTGGGGATCGTCTGCTCGCGCTTGGTCGACCGCTTCGGTCGCCCGACCGTGCTCATGGGAGTCGAGAACGGGCTCGCGAGGGGCTCCGCCCGCAGCGTCGAGGGGTACTCGATCCTCGAGGGTCTGCAGGCGTCCCGGCGGCTCATGAAGCGCTGCGGCGGTCACGCCGCGGCGGCAGGGCTCTCGCTCGAGGAGGCGAAGGTCGAGGTGCTCGCCCAGGAGCTTGCCGCGCACGTCGCCGAGCGGCTCGCCCCGGAGGACCTCGTGCAGGCGATCCGGATCGACGGCAACGCCTCGATCGGGGAGATCGACCGCGACGCCGTGCGGGAGATCGAGAAGCTGCAGCCCTTCGGGCGAGGGAATCCGGCGCCGAAGCTTCGCCTCGCCTCGGTCCGCGTCGCAGCGCCGCCAAGGGTCTTCGGCACCCGGGGCGAGCACCTCGAGCTCCGCGTCGCCGACGACTCCACCCGACCGCCTCGGTTCCTGCGGGCGGTGTGGTGGCGGGCGGTCGCCCATCGCGAGGCGCTCCGGCAGGGGACGGTGATCGACCTCGTCGTCGAGCCGCAGGTGGACGGCTTCCGCGGTCGCGACGAGGTGATCGGACGGGTGCACGACGCCCGCGTCGTCGAGCCGCTGACCGCGCGATCTCCCGCGGCGGCTGCGGCGGTCTGAGGAGGTCGTGCTTCGGACGACCCTCACCCAGCTGGTGCTCGGCGATCGCGAGCAGGTCCGCCGCGCGACGCATGGACAGCCCGGGCGTCGCCGCCGCGACCTCGCAGAGCTCGGGGAGCGTGACCGACCTGCCGCGGAAGAACCGTTCGACGAATCGGCGGACGGTCCACGGACTCGGACTTCGCGGTGCCCCCAACCCGCGAGGGAGGGTCTCCGCGACCTCGGCGGTCCCTGCGCGCGGCACGAGACTCGGTCATGACCCCTCGGAGCCTCGCAACACGGGTGGTACCGAGGGATTCACCAACGCTCCATCGCAGTCGCTCGACCGAGGCGATCTCGACGAGCTTCCTTCTACAATCGCCGCCTCGCCCGCCGGACGCGCCAGACCCGCCGAGATGACCACCCCCCTCTCCTACGACGACCTAGTGGCGGAGGCGGCGGGACTGATCGAGCAGATCTCGCCCGCCGACCTCGCCGCCGCGATGGAGCGGGGTCTCGAGGGTCCGCTCCTCGATGTCCGCGAGCGCGAGGAGCTGCCCGCCGGCACCATCCCGGGCTCGATCCACCTGCCCCGCGGACTGATCGAGCGGGAGGCGCCCTTCATCGCGTTCGACCAGGAGCGTCCGGTCTACCTCTACTGCGAGGGCGGCAAGCGGGGCGCCCTCGCCGCGGCGCAGCTCCGCCGCATGGGCTACCGCCGCCCGATCAACCTGCAGGGCGGCATCGAGGCGTGGTCGGCGGAGGGACAGAAGGTGAACCGCTTCGCGGCGACCCGCGACCGCCCCGGCGTCGCCCGCGACTTCGGGGCGATCGATCCCTCGGACTGGGAGAGCATCCGCCGCGACTTCCCGATCACCCAGCAGCGGGTCGAGAGCGGAGGCACGAGCCGGTCGCTCGCCTACCTCGACCACGCCGCGACCACCCATCCGCCCTCGACGATCATCCGCATCCACGCCGAGTTCCTCGAGCGGGAGTACGCGAACGTCCACCGGGCGAGCTACGCCCTCGCCCGCGCCGCGACGCTCCAGTTCGAGCGCTGCTTCGAGATCTGCGCGGAGTTCGTCGGCGGCAACCTCGACCGCGACTGCGTGGTGTTCACCGCGAACACCACCACCGGCTGCGACCTCGTCGCCCACGTGATGGCGCCGCGGGAGGGCGCCGTCCTCGTGACCGGGATGGAGCACCATTCGAACGACCTCCCCCACCGCCGCCGCGGTCAGGTGCTGCGGGCGGCGATCGACCCGGTCGGACGGCTCGACTACGGGCACGTCGAGGAGATGCTGCGGCGGCATCGCGTGAAGCTCGTCGCGGTGACCGGCGCTGCGAACCTCACCGGCTGGATGCCGGACCTCGCGCTGCTCGCCCGCCTTGCCCACGAGCATGGCGCGTTGATCGCCGTCGACGCGGCGCAGCTCCTCGCCCATAGGAGGCTCGACGTGCGGTCGCCGGACGACCCCGCGCACGTCGACTTCGTCGTCGCGGCGGGTCACAAGATGTACGCCCCCTTCGGCGCCGGCTTCGTCTACGGTCCCCGCGCCGTGCTCGACGCCGCCGAGCCGTGGATCCCCGGCGGCGGCACCGCGAGCGACGTCGGCGACGAGCACACGACCTACCTCAAGAGTCCCGACCGCCACCACGCGGGCACGCCGAACGTCGCGGGGATCATCGCCCTCGCGGCGATGGCGGAGCTCCTCATGCGGATCGGGATGGACCGCGTCCGCGAGCACGAGATGACGCTCCTCCGCCGCACCGTCGCGGCGATGTCGCGGATCGACGGCGTGACGCTCTACGGTCCGCCCGAGCTCGAGGAGCGGGTCGCGATCCTTCCCTTCAACATCGAGGGCGTCGAGGACATGCTCGCCGCGGCGGTCCTCGGCGAGGAGGGCGCGATCGCGGTCCGCAACGGGCGCTTCTGCGCTCATCCGCACGCCAAGCGGATCCTCGGCGCCGATCGCCGCGGCGCGGTGCGGGCGTCGATCGGGCTCTTCAACGTCGAGGAGGAGCTCGACCGGCTCGTCGCCATGGTCGAGCGGATCCGCCGCGGGCGCTGGACCCGACGCTACGAGGTCCGGGCGGGCGACGTGGCGTCGCAGCTCGGGGGTCGCTGCGCGGACACCTGGATGCAGGCGGCGGGCAAGAGCGCGAAGCCCAAGGATCGCTAGACGAGAGGACGCCTACGCGCCGAGACGACGCCCGCGATCGACCTCGGTCGGGTCGCGGAGGAGCGACTCGGCGAGCGACGACGGCAGCAGCCCCTGCCCCGCCGCGAGGTCGACGACCCGCCGCCAGGCGCTGCGCACGCCGCCCCGGTCGATGCTGCGGAGACCCGAGGGCTCGTGCCGCGCGAGGTCCTGCGCCGGCGAGACCGCCTGCTCGTAGCCATCGCCGGGACGGAAGCCCGCGTGGCGAAGCCAGGCGGCGAGGAGGTCGGCGTCGCAGAGGACGTCGAAGTCGAGCCGCGCGACCCGGGCACGCGGAAAGGACCGCTCGATCTCCTCGCTTCGGATGATCGTCTCGACGACGTGCCACGCCACCGCCTCGAGTCGGTCGGCGGGCTCGAGTCGGAGCCGGCAGCGCTCCCAGCGCGGGTCGCCGAGCCAGAGCGTGCCGAGCGGCGTGCCGGGCACGAGACCAAGTCCCGCGATCGAGGCGATCACCGTGACCGGATCGCGCCAGACTCGGATCACGAGGCACCGCTCCTCGCCGAGCTGCGAGAGGACGTGCCCGCCGTACCACTTGGCGAAGACCGGCGAGAGGTCGGCGCGGACCGCGGCGCCGGTCGAGGTCCGCGACTCCCGCATCGCCGCCACGTACCGGGCGGCGAGGAACTCCGGCGAGAACTGCCCGGTCAACGCCCACCGCATCGTGCGCCCGTGCATCGCCGGCTCCGCCTGCGGCGTCGCGATCACGCCCTCGCACGCGGCGAGCGCGCGGCACAGCCGCCGGAGTCCCGAGCGTCCGTAGGTCGCGGCGAAGGCGTACTCGATCGGAGGACTGGTCACGAGCGTCGATCCGTCCGGAGCGATGCAGGGCGTCGGCACGGGGAACGTCGGCGAGGCGACGACCCGAGTGGAGTCGATTCCGCAGGTCCGACCGCGGCTCACCGTCGCTCCGCCTCCGGCAGCGCCGCGAGAGTTCCGCGGGCGGGCTCCGCACGGATCCCGTGGTCCGGGAATCCGCGTCGCGATGAAGATCGGGGGCACGCCGTGCAGTGCGAGGTCTTCCAAGTCGATCCCGGGCGAGAAGGGAGGCTCCATGGCGCGCCTCGGACTGCTCACGTTCCACCGGGTCCAGAACTTCGGCGCCACGCTGCAGGCGTGGTCGATGGTGCAGCTCCTTGGTCGCCACGGCGAGGTCTCCGTGCTCGACTACCCGACGATGCATGAGGCATCGCGGCACCGACGGCGCGGGCTTCGCGCCCTGATCCCCTCCCCGGGTCGCTGGCTCTTCGACCGCTTCATCTCGAGGCTTCCGCTCACCGAGCGCCTGCCGGACGCCGCGGCGATCGCCGATCACGTCGCGCGGGGGGGCTACTCCGCCCTCGTCTGCGGCAGCGACCAGGTGTGGCTCGCGGCGCCGGACCAGCCGCTCGACGCGCCCTTCCTCCTCGACTTCGGTCGCGAGGACGGCGTGCCCCGCATCTCCTACGCGCCGAGCTGCGGACCGATCGGCGACTTCGGTCCCCATGCCGATCGGGTCCGCGACGCGATCTCGCGGTTCCACGCGATCTCCGTCCGCGACGCCTACTCCAAGCGACTCGTGGAGGGATTGGGGATCCGACCGATCGCGCTGGTCGCCGATCCGACCCTCGTCGCCGACCTCTCGCCGCTCGCGGGCTCCCGACCCCGCCGCCGCCCCTACCTTGCCCTGGTCGGTCCGCACGGCGCGAGCGATGCAGCGCTCGCCCGCCGCATCGCGGCGCTGCGCGGGCTGGAGGTCATCGCGGTGGGGGCGAGATCGGTCGGGGGGATCCCGAGCCATCGCTTCATCTCGCCTGCCCGATGGACGAGCCTGATCGCCCATGCCGACTTCGTGATGACCTCGCTCTTCCATGGCACGGCGCTCTCGATCGCCTTCCGCAGGTCGTTCCTCTCCCTCGGGGCGGCGAACCGCGGCTTCAAGATCGTGGACCTGCTCGGTCGCCTCGGCGCGCCGGATCGGCTCGTCGGGCAGGTCGACGAGGCGGTGATCGCCGACGCCGATCGTCTCGCGGAGTGTCCCTACGACGCGATCGAGCCGCGGCTGAGTTCGTGGATCGACAGCTCTCGTCGCTACCTCGACGCCTCGATTTGCTCCGCGTTCGCCTCGTCGCCGCTCGCGAGGGTCGCATGAGCGCCGCATCGCCGCTTCCTCGCTCGCCGGTGCCGCCTCCGCTGCGGCTCGTCGGCGATGCGCCGCCGACGCCGGGCACCGAGAGCGTCGCGCCCGGCACGCCCCCGGGAGTCCTCCGCTCGCTCCGGTCGGATCGCCTCTCCACCTTCCGGACCGAGCATGAGGTGCCTCACTACGGCGAGTTCGAGACCCCCGAGCAGTTCCTCGAGCTGCGGCGTCAGGCGGAGGCGAAGGGACTTCCGACCTACATCCTCGGCAACGGGTCGAACACGTTGTTCCTCCGCCGCACCGTCCGGTCGGCGGTGCTGCGAAACCGCCTCCGGCAGGAGCTGCGGGACCTCGGCGACGGACGGGTCGAGGTGTCCTCCTCGGTGCCGATCATGCGGGTGCTCCGGCACTGCGAGCAGCGGAGCCTGACGAGCTTCTACTTCCTCGCCTCGGTCCCGGCGACGATCGGCGGCGCGATCGCGATGAACGCCGGACTCGGCAGCGGTCCGACGATCCTCGACTTCGTGGAGTCGGTGACCTCGATCGAGGATGGTCGCGAGGTCGTGCGGCATCAGCACGAGATCGAACGGCGACACCGCTGGACGATCTTCACCGGCGTCCACGACCGCCTCATCACCAAGGTGGTCTTCCGATTCGAGCCGACCAGCTTCGAGGAGAGCCCGATCCGTGAGCGGATCGACTGGGCCCGCGATCACCAGGACCTCGCCGTCCCCAACTGCGGCAGCGTCTTCCGCGAGTCCTGGGGACCGATCCTCCGCCGCGCGAGGGCACTTCCCCCCTGGGGTCTCCGCTGGCCCGGCTTCCGCGCGCAGTACTCGCGGAAGGTCAACAACTGGATCAGCTGCCGCAGCCGGAGCAGCCTCCCCGTGGTGATCCTGATCCGCGCGGTGCAGCTCGCCCACCTCCTCGTGGGACGCCGCGCCCGCACCGAGATCATCCAGGTCCGCTGAGGTCCGGCGCTACGCCAGCAGTTCCGGCACCACCCGACCGTGCACGTCGGTGAGGCGGAAGTCGCGACCCTGGAACCGGTAGGTCAGCCGCTCGTGGTCGATCCCGAGCTGGTGCAGGATCGTCGCGTTGAGGTCGTGCACGTGCACTGGATCGCGGACGACGTTGTAGGAGAAGTCGTCGGTCTCGCCGTGGACGTGCCCCGCCTTCACGCCGCCGCCCGCCATCCACATCGTCCACGCCCGCGGGTGATGGTCGCGACCGTAGTTCTCCTTGGTCAGCGTGCCCTGGCAGTACGCCGTCCGCCCGAACTCGCCTCCCCACACGACGAGCGTGTCGTCGAGCATCCCCCGCCGCTTGAGGTCGAGGACGAGCCCGTGGCAGCCGTGGTCGATGTCGCGGGCGCTGTTGGCGAGGTCCCGCGGGAGGTCGGAGTGGTTGTCCCAGCCGCGGATGTAGAGCTGCACCACCCGCACGCCGCGCTCGACGAGGCGCCGCGCGAGCAGGCAGTTCGCGCTGAAGGTCCCCGGCTTCCGCGCCTCTGGTCCGTAGAGCTCGAAGGTCGCCTCGTCCTCGCCGGAGAGGTCGGTGAGCTCGGGCACCGACGACTGCATGCGGAACGCCATCTCGTACTGCTCGATCCGCGCGAGCGTCTCCGGGTCGCCGATCCGCTCGGCGGTGCGGCGGTTCAGCTCGGCGACGCCGTCGAGCATCGCGCGGCGGAGGTCGCGGTCGATCCCCGGCGGGTCGTTGAGGTAGAGGACCGGATCGCCCGAGGAGCGGAGCGCGACCCCCTGGTGCGACGCGGGGAGGAAGCCCGAGCCCCACAGCCGATTGAAGAGCGCCTGGTCCTCCTGCCGACCGGTCCAGCTCGAGTGCAGCACGACGAACGCGGGCAGCTCCGCCGTCTCCGAGCCAAGCCCGTAGGAGAGCCAGGACCCGAAGCTCGGTCGCCCCGGCTGCTGCGTGCCGGTGTGCATGAAGGTGATCGCCGGATCGTGGTTGATCGCCTCGGTGTGCATCGAGCGGATCACGCAGAGCTCGTCGACGATCCGCGAGGTCATCGGGAGCAGCTCGCTGACCATGAGCCCGTTCGATCCGGCGGGCGAGAAGGCGAACTTGCTCGGGGCGATCGGGAACCGCGCCTGCCCCGAGGTCATGGTGGTCAGCCGCTGCCCCATCCGGATCGACTCGGGAAGGTCGGTGTCGAAGAGGTCGTGGAGCTTCGGCTTGTGGTCCCACAGGTCGATCTGCGAGGGGGCGCCGCTCATGAAGAGGTAGATCACCCGCTTCGCCTTCGGCGCGAAGTGGGGGATGCCCGCGAGACCGCCCGCGCGGCTCGTCCCGCCTCCGAGCGCCGCGAGGGCGCGGTCGCCGTCGAGCAGCGACGCGAGCGAGGCGAGCCCGAGACCGCTCATGAGGCTCCGCGCCGCGCGACCGAAGAACTGCCGGCGGTTCTCGAGGAGCGCCCGCTCGAACAGCACCTTCTCGACGGGTCGTGGGTCGTGCATCGATCGCTCCTGCCTGCGGACCGGTCCCCGCGGACCGCTCGAGTCATCCCTTGGTGATCGCCTCGTCGAGGTTGAGGAGGACGCTTCCGATCACCGTGAACGCCGCCTGCTCGCGCGGGTCGGCGTCGAACACGATCGGGCTCTCGCCGACGTCGAGGAGCTCGACCGCCGCCCTTGGCTCGGCGGCGAACCGCGCCCGCGCCTCGTCGAGGAGGAGCCGCACCGCCGCGAGCTCCGCCTGCTCGGGCGGGCGCGAGAGCACGATGCGGAAGCCTCGGTCGATCGCCGCCGCGTCCCCGCCCGCCTCCCGCATCCGCGCCCCGAGGTGCCGCGCCGCCTCGACGAACTGCTCGTCGTTGAGAAGGACGAGCGCCGCAAGCGGCGTGTTGGTGGTCTCGCGGGCGACCACGCACGCCTCGCGGCTCGGCGCATCGAGGGTCGTCATCGCGGGAGGCGGCGAGGTCCGCTTCCAGAAGGTGTAGAGCGAGCGCCGCCAGAGCGCATCGCCCGAGTCGCGCACGAAGCGGGCGGTGTTCGAGGTGGGATACGCGACGACCTCCCACAGTCCCGGAGGCTGATACGGCTTCACCGGCGGACCGCCGACCCGCTCGACGAGGAGTCCCGAGGCGAAGAGGGCGAGGTCGCGGATCGACTCCGCCTCGAGGCGCAGGCGCGGTCCCCGCGCGAGGCGCCGGTTCTCCGGATCCTCCGCCCACGCCGCCGCGTCCGCCGCGGAGTCCTGCCGGTAGGTCGCGCTCGTGACGATGAGGCGATGGAGCGCCTTCACGTCCCATCCCGAACGCTCGAACTCGACGGCGAGGAAGTCGAGGAGCTCGGGATGGCTCGGTCGCGCCCCCTGCGAGCCGAAGTCCTCGACCGTCTCGACGAGTCCGGTCCCGAAGTACCTCGCCCAGATTCGGTTCACGGTGACCCGCGCGACGAGCGGATGCCCCGGCGCGAAGAGCCAGCGGGCGAGCCCGAGCCGATCGCGCGGCAGGTCGGGACCGAGCGGCGGCAGCATCGCGGGGACGCCCCGCTCGACGACCTCGCGAGGCTTGTCGTACTCCCCCCGCTCGAGCCGGTGCGCCGGACGCAGCGGCATCCGCTCCGCCGCGACGAGGGAGGTCGGGAAGGAGGCGAGCATCGCCGTGCGGGCGGCGTCCGCCTCGGCGATCGGGACGCCGAGCGCCACGCCCTCCGCCCAGGTCGCCTCTCGGAAGTGACGCCGCAGGAGCGCCCGCTCCGCCTCGCTCCGCGACTCCGGATCGAGGGCGAGCGCCATCGCCACCTCGAGCGGCTCCGGACCGAGCGACTCCTCGATCACGCGGAAGGCGACGCCGCCGTCGCCGCCGAAGTCGATCACGCGGAGGAGGAGCTCGTGCTCGCCCTCCGGAAGGTCGATCGCCACGCGGTCCTGGTCGAGCGCCGCCGAGCGGGCGGTCGGGTTGTCGTGGACGACCACGCCGTCGAGCGAGACCCGCACCGCGTCGTCGCTCCCGATCCCGAGGACGAGCCGCCGCGGCTCGGGGCTCCGCACCCGGCGCCGCAGCACGTGCACGCGGTTCGTGCCGCCGGGGAGCGGATGCACGCGACCATCGACGAGGTCCGACCGCACGCTCCACGCGACCGACGCCGGATCGATCGCGCCGCTCGTCGCCTCCTCGCGCGAGGCGAGGTCGATGGGTCCCGCGACCTCCCACGGCGACCAGACCGCGGGAAGTCCCTGGGGATCGACCGCGCCGACGACGCGGAAGCAGCGGATCTGGTGCGCGTGATGGATCGAGCCATGATGGAGCGCCATCCGCAGCGTCGAGCCCGGCACGACCGCCGCGGGATCCGCGAGGACGAAGACCGCGCTCCGCGCGCCGACGTCGCCGTCGCGGAGGCCCGCCCAGCCGTTCTCGGCGGCGGCGTCGCCCTCGAGGATCCCGTCGATCGCCTCGGCGACCGGAAAGCCCGGCTGCTCGTAGGTCGCCAGCGCCGAGGCGATGGGAACCCTCACGAACGCCGCGTCGTCGGCGGGATCGGCGCCCGGCGGCGCGACCGAGACCTCGATCTCGCTCAGGACGAAGTTGCCGTTGGTCGGTCCGCCTCCCGGTCCGTTGAAGGGAAGCGACCCGTGCTCGAGGAGGTCGAGGCGGATCGCCCCGATCGCGGCGTCGAGGTCGGAGGGCACCCGCCCCTGCCAGAGGTACCGGTCCTTCGCGGCGCCGGCGTCCGAGGCGAGCACCACGCCCTGCCCGAGCCGCGCGAAGGTCGCGCCGCTCGACGCCCGCACCTCGTCCGGCTCGAGCGGACGCCAGCGCGACGCGAGGTCGCCGTGGCGCGTCGCCGCCCATGCCGCCTGCTCGGCGTCGACCGCGGGATCCTCCCGGTCGCGCTGGGCGCGGAGCGCCGAGAGCCGCGCGTCCACCGCCGCGAGGTCGACCCGCTGCGCAGGCGAGGGCACCTTCACCGCGGGCGGCGCGTCGCGGAGGTTCCCGTCCATCGCCGCCTCGGTCGTGTTGTTGAAGAACGCGTAGAGGGCGTAGAACTCGCGCTGCGAGATCGGGTCGTACTTGTGGTCGTGGCAGGCGGCGCAGCCCGCGGTGAGCCCGAGCCAGATCGTGGCGAAGGTCTCGGTGCGGTCGACCGCGTACTTGACGAAGTACTCCTCGTCGATCGAGCCGCCCTCGCCGGTGGTGACGTGGCAGCGAACGAAGCCGGTCGCGACCTGCTGGTCGAGCGTCGCGCCGGGAAGGAGGTCGCCGGCGATCTGCTCGATCGAGAACTCGTCGAAGGGCTTGTTCTCGTTGAGCGCCCGCACCACCCAGTCGCGGTAGGGCCACATCACCCGCTCGTTGTCGAAGTGGAGACCATGGGTGTCGGCGTAGCGGACCGCGTCGAGCCACTCCCGCGCCCAGTGCTCGCCGAATCGCTCGCTCGCGAGGAGCCGATCGACCGCCGCGCGATGCGCCGCGTCCGGTCCGACGAGCCTGACCTGCGCCTCATGCGCGGCAAGCTCCTCGAGCGACGGAGGCAGACCGGTCAGGTCAAGGCTCACCCGCCGAAGCAGCGTGACGGGGTCCGCCTCGGGCGCCGGCGAGAGACCATCCTGCCCAAGCGACGCCCGCACGAACGCGTCGATCGGGTTCGCCTCGCCCGCGTCCGCTCCGGGAAGCAGCGGCGGCTCGACCGCGCGCGGCGTCGCGAAGGACCAGTGCGCCTCGTAGGGTGCTCCTGCCTCGATCCAGCGCCGCAGCACCGAACGCTCCCTCTCGGAGAGCGGCTTGTGCGCCGCCGGCGGAGGCATCAGCATCTCCGGATCGTCGCTCTCGATCCGCACGAGGATCTCGCTCGCCCCGGGATCCCCGAGGTCGATCGCCCGCACGCCCTCGCGGTCGCGGATCGCGTCCTCCCGGAGGTCGAGGCGGAGGTCCGCCTTCCGCGTGCCCGCGTCTGGACCGTGGCAGAGGAAGCAGTGGTCGGAGAGGATCGGTCGCACCTCGCGGTCGAAGGAGGGCGACGCGGCGTCGACCACGGGCGAGTGGACCTCTCGGTCATCCGCCCCAGCCTCCTTTGGTGCGTCCGTCGAGGCGACGAGCAGCGATCCCCCCACCATGACCGCGAGCCCCGCGACCGACGCCCGCCGCGCGAAGAGCCTCCTTCGAGGGTCGCGCATGCCGGTGGATGGGTCTCGCTCGAGCATCGGCGACGGGGCTCCTCGTCCGGGTCGAGAGGCGGCGATCCATCGAAGGGATCGAGCCCCCCACCGCTCAGATCGATGCTAACTCCAGCTCCGATCGCTGCCACGACTTTCCCGGGAGAGGAGAGGAAGTCGCTGCGGGCATCGGCGACATTCCGCGGATCCCCGCGTCGGTCGGCGAGTGGGGTCGATGCACGCCGCGTCCTAGGGTCGACCGGGGACTCCAACCAGCACTCCCGCGGGGAGCCTCGAGGACGCGGTCTGAGACCCGCATGGTCCGCAGCAGGAGCATGCAGGTCTCAGACCTGCCCCCGACCGCGCCCCGAGTTCTCCAGTCGCTTGCTTCCCGCCTCCCGCCTCCCGCGCTACGGGGGTTCTCGGATCCGAACCGTGCCCCGGTCAGTTCGCCGCGATTCCTCCGCCCGCGTGCCGAGATCTCCGATCTGACCGGTTCTCCTTGGACGAGGACGCTCGACCGTGCAGGCTCGATGGTCGATGATCGGACTTTGAGCGTCACGATGCCCGTCGCCTCCCACGAGCCGAATGCCACCGACGTGCCCCGCCAGGCGGCGTGGTGGGTGCGGCGGAGCTATCCCGAGGTCGACTTCGGCGGCTTCAGCCGCTGCGACGGGATGGTCCACTTCCTCAGTCGCGTGCATGCGCTGCTGCCCTCCGCGGGCACGGTGCTCGACGTCGGCTGCGGGCGAGGGCAGCACGGCGAGGACCGCTGTGCCTACCGACGCGACCTCGGCGACCTCCGAGGCGACGCCCGCCGGGTGATCGGGATCGACGTCGACCGCGACGCCGCGGTGAACCCCCTGCTCGACGAGTTCCGACGCATCGAGGACGTCCGGCGCTGGCCGATCGAGGACCGGAGCGTGGATCTTGCCGTCAGCATGAGCGTCCTCGAGCACGTGCCCGATCCGGTCGGCTTCTTCGACGAGGCGAGGCGCGTCCTCAAGCCGGGCGGCGTGCTCTGCCTGCGGACCCCGAACCGCTGGAGCTATCCCGCGGTCGCGGCGCGGCTCATCCCCAACCGGCTGCATGCGAGGGTGGCGGCTCAGGCGCAGGGCGACCGCAAGGAGGAGGACGTCTTCCCCACGGTCTACCGCTGCAACACCGCCGGTGCGATCCGGAGGCAGTGCCGGCGGACCGGGCTCGCGTGTTGCGTCTACGCGATCGAGGGCGAGCCGAGCTACCTGCAGTTCTCGCCGCTTCTCTATCGCGTCTTCGCGGCGCTCCACCCGCTCACGCCGTCATTCCTGCGGACGACGCTTCTTCTCTTCGCCCGCCGACCCGTGGACGCCTGATCGAGCGCCCTCGCGGCTGGCTCCTGCCGCGGTCGATCAGTTCCCGAGCGGTCGGACCCAGATGTTCCGGAAGCGGAGCGCGTCGCCGTGGTCCTGGATCGAGATCGGCAGCTTCGCCGCGTGCGGCGCGTAGCTCGCCGGCGCCGCGTGGGCGGTTCGGCCGAAGATCTCCGCGTGGTTCTGCACGACGACGCCGTTGAAGATCACCGTGCAGTACCCGGGCGACTGCAGGCTGCCGTCCTCCTTGAACCGAGGCGCGGTGAAGAGGATGTCGAAGGCGTTCCACTCGCCCTGCGGTCGGCAGGGATTCACGAGCGGCGGATGCTGCCCGTAGAGCGAGCCTGCGGTGCCATCGGCGTAGGTGGTGTTGCCGGCGCTCTGCAGGATCTGCACCTCGTAGAGGTCCATGAGGAAGATCCCGCTGTTCGCGCCTGCCTGACCGGCGGGCTTCAGTCCCTTCGGCACCATCCACTCGACGTGCAGCTGGCAGTCGCCGAAGCCCTCGCGGGTGGTCAGCGAGCCGCTGCCGGGGGTCACCTCGATCTCGCCGTCCACCACCTTCCACGCCGCGTCGCCGTTGCCGGTGCGCCACGCCGAGAGGCTGCCGCCGTCGAAGAGGACGACCGCGTCGGAGGGAGCGCTTCCGACCCTCGCCTGCGTCGAGGGCATGCCGGGGGTCACCGCCGCGGGCTGCGGGCGGCTCTTGTCGTGGATCCCGAAGGCGGGGTTCGACTGCGACTGCGCCTGCAGGACGAGGAGGACGGCGCTGGCAGCGAGGGCGACGAGGGTCATTGGCGGTGCTCCTTGGAGAAGGATCGATTGGACGGCGCGGATGGTACTGCCCGTCTCTCGTGGTCGCCCGCGATCGGCGGTCGCGGGGGAATCGCTTCCGCGAGGACGTCCCCGAACTCACCGTCGCGCCGCGAGCGTCCGCTCGACGATCGTCAGGTAGCGCCGCGCGTGCGCCGGGCTCGAGTACTCGGCGAGCGCCCTCGACCGCGCCGCGTCGCCCATCGAGCGCCAGCGCGGACGATCCGCGAGGACGCGGCGGAGCGCCCGCTCGAAGCCCTCGACGCTCGGGTCCTGGAGGTGCCAGCCGGTCGAGCCATCGAGGACGGTCTCGGCGGGACCGCCGAGGGCGTGGACGAGGACCGGACGCGCCATCATCATCGCCTCGACGACCGAGAGCCCGAACGGCTCCGGCACGAGGCGGCTGTTCACCGCGACGTCGATCGCGTGGTAGTAGCGCTCCGGATCCGGCACCGGTCCGACGAGGTGGACCCGCCCATCGGCGCCTCGTCCGCGGGCGGTCTCCCGAAGCCGCGCCGCGAGCGGACCCTCGAGCGGTCCTCCGAGAAGGAGCAGATGAAGCGACGGATCGCCGAGCCGCAGCATCGCCTCGAGGAGGACTCCCTGTCCCTTGTCCTCGACGAGCCGCGCGCAGACGGCGAGCACCACCGCATCGTCGGGGATCCCGAGCTCGCGGCGCTCGATCGGCACGACCCGCGCCGGATCGAAGAGCCGCGGATCGACCGAGAGCGGGCAGACCTCGACCGGCGCTCGCCCGGGACCGAGCGTCGCCGCGACGCTCCGGCTGATCGCGAGCGGCGTCACGCCGCGGCGGGCGCTTCGGTGGTGGTAGAGCCGGCGGTTGATCCCGAACGGATAGCCGCCGCCGACGTTGTTCGGCATCTCCCAGAACGCCGGCACTCCCGCGAGGCTCGCGGCGCTCGAGGCGATCTCGAAGTAGCTCGCGTAGATGAAGTGGAGGGCGTCGGCGCCGACCTCGCGGATCGCGGCGGCGATCGCGGGCGCCGCGCGGCGGCGATGGCGGGCAAGCGCGAGGAACCGAGACGCCTTCCGAAGGAGCGACCCGGAGTAGCTGGTCGGGCGACCAAGCCCGAGCACGCGGACCTCGAAGCCGAGGCGCCGCCGCTCCTCCGCGAAGTCGCCCTCCTCGAACGCGAGGCAGACCACCCTGGCGCCAGCGTCGCGGACCGCCTCGGAGAGGGTCGCCGCCATGCGGCGCGGTCCATAGGCATCGTCGCCGCGGAGGAGCCAGGCGATGGTCGGCGCCGTGGTCGGGGCGATGGTCAGTTGGGCACGCTCGGCGGGCTGGGAGGGCATGGCGGAAGGTCGCGGCCGGTCGTGCCGCATCGACGGGCGGTCCCGAACGAGACCGAGACGCGGGGGAGATCGGCACGACGCCCCCCCGAACTCCGCCGTCGCGGCACAATGGCGGGATGAGCGACACCCGACACGCCGCCCTCGCCCGCGTCCTCGCCCGCCACTCCTGCGCCGTCGAGCCCGGCGAGCACGTCCTGATCGAGACCTGGGACGTCCCCGAGAGCATGATCGAGGCGACGATCGCCGCGGTGCGCGAGGCGGGCGGTCACGCCCATCTCGCCCTGCGGTCGAGCCGCCTGATGCCGGCCCTCGTCGGCGGCGCCCGCGAGGACGCCCTGCGGGCGTGGGCGGAGGCGGACCTCCTCCGCATGAAGCAGATGGCGGGCTACATCGGGATCCGCGGCAGCCACAACATCTCCGAGATGGCGGGGGTCGCCGAGGGCGACATGAAGGCGTTCGCGCGGCTCTACCAGAAGCCCGTGCACTTCGAGCAGCGGGTGAACCACACCAAGTGGGTGGTGCTCCGCTGGCCGAACCCGAGCATGGCGCAGCTCGCCGGCATGTCGACCCGCGAGTTCGAGGAGTTCTACTTCGCCGTCTGCACCCTCGACTACGCCGCGATGACCCGCGCCGCCCGACCTCTCGCCGACCGCATGCAGGCGGCGGACAAGGTGCGGCTCGTCGGTCCGGGCGAGACCGACCTTGCCTTCTCGATCAAGGGGATCGGCGTGAAGCCCTGCACCGGTCAGCGGAACATCCCCGACGGCGAGTGCTTCACCGCGCCGGTCCGCGACTCGGTCGAGGGCGTGGTGCGCTTCAACGCGCCGACCATCTACAACGGCAAGAACTTCGACGACGTGCGGCTCGTCTTCCGCCGGGGCAAGGTCGTGGAGGCGACCGCGGGCGGCGCGGGCACCGCGGCGCTGCAGTCGATCCTCGACACCGACGAGGGCGCCCGATACGTCGGCGAGTTCGCGATCGGATTCCATCCGCGGATCCTGAAGCCGATGCGGGACATCCTCTTCGACGAGAAGATCGCGGGCAGCTTCCACTTCACGCCGGGTCGCGCGTACGAGGACGCGGACAACGGGAACCGCTCGGAGATCCACTGGGACCTCGTGGGCATCCAGCGGGCGGACGCGGGCGGCGGCGAGATCCACTTCGACGGCGAGGTGATCCGCCGCGACGGGATCTTCCTGCCGGCGGACCTGCGCGACCTCAACCCCGACCGCCTCGGGGCGTCGGTGCCCGCGCCCTGAGAGGGAGTTCCGGCACGCCTCCGCGCGGACGCGGTCAGCCCGACGGCTCGAGCCGCTCGAGCGTGCGCTGCACGAGGCGCTCGGAGAATCGGCTCGCCACGTCCGCGACGAACGCGCGGAAGTCGACCGGCGCCGAGTGATCCGCCCGGTCGGAGATCGTCCGCAGCACCGCGCAGCCCACCCCGTGCTCGTGGCAGACCTGCGCCACCGCGGCGCCCTCCATCTCGACGGCGAGGAGCCCGGGCAGGTCGGTCCGCAGCCGCTCGACCTCGCCGGCGTCCGCGATGAAGCGGTCGCCGCTCGCGACGAGCCCGCGGCGCACGGTCGGTCGCTCCATCGAGAAGCGGCGGCGGTCCGCGGGCGGCACCAGCGCGTCGAGGTCGGCGTCGAGCACCTCCGCCGCCGCGTCCGCCGCGGCGCGGGCGAGGCGCTCGTCGACCGGGATCTCCACGATGTCGAGCAGCGGCACCTCGAAGCGCCGGAGGAAGGGTCGCGCGTCGAGGTCGTGATGGACGAGCGACCGCGCAACCACCACGTCGCCGATCCCAAGCGCCGGATCCACCGCTCCCGCGACGCCGGTGAAGAGGATCCGCTCGACGCCGAACCGCTCGATCATGGTCGTCGCGGTCGACGCCGCCGCGACCTTCCCCCACCGCGAGAAGGCGAGCACCACCTCGCGCCCGGCGATCGAGCCGAAGAGGTAGTCGCGTCCGCCGGTGGTCTCGACCCGCGTCGGCAGGAGCGCCTCGCGGAGGCGCCTGACCTCCTCGTCCATCGCCCCGAGGACGCCGATGGGAGGCTGGCTCATCGAGCGAAGGTCGCGGAGCGCGGAGGCAGTTCGGTCATCAGGGCGAAGATACCGCCGACCACAGAGAGCGTCGCCTCTGGTGAGTCCGTGGCGCACCTCGACGCTGCGTCCGACGCTCGTCGCGAGCCGACCTGATCCTCGAAGCTGCTTCGGGCAATCCCCGAAGAACCGTCGTCGCTCACGGCGTGATGCACCCGCCCCACGCGCCGAGCAGCATGCTGAGGTCCGCCCCGTTCACCTGACCGTCGCCGGTCAGGTCCGCGATCGAGCACGCGCCGAACGGGCACGGTCCCCAGTACCCCAGCAGCACGCTCAGGTCCGCCCCGTTGATCGTGCCGTCGCCCGTGAAGTCACCGATGCACCCGTCGCACAGGTCGTTCCCCCCGCCGTCCACGAACGTACCCACCACCTGGTCCGGCTCGTTGTTGCACACCACCGTCCCCTCGATCAGCACGTCGCCCGCCCCGGGCGCGATCCACACCCCGCCGCCCACCGTCGCCGCATTCAGCAGGACCTCGCTTCCCGAGATCACCAGCGACGCGCCGCCCACGCCCGAACCGCCTCGCCACAGGATCCCGCCGCCTGGTCCCGCCGCCTCGTTCTCCTCGATCAGGCAGCCGTCGAGCGTCAGCGTCCCGCCCTGCGCGTCGATCCCGCCTCCCCCCAGTCCCGCCGCGTTCTGACCGATCGACACGTCGATCAGCAGCGCGTCGCTGTCGCGAAGCAGCACCGCCCCAAGCTCCTCCGCCGCGTTGTTCCTCACGTCCACCCGACGCAGCTCGAGCGTCGAGCCGATCGCCGCCAGCGCCGCGCCGCTCCCCGACAGGTTGTCGGCGAGCTTGCAGTCCTCCAGCACCACGTCCGCCCCCACCAGCAGCATCCCACCGCCGATCGCCACGTCGAACGGCGCCACCACCTCGCCACCCGTCCCACCCTTCACCGTCACGAAACGCAGCGTCACCCTCCCGACCGGTCCCAGACCAGCGTTCACCACCCGGATCGCCGGTCCGTCCAGACCCGTGCCGTCGATGATCACCTCCGCCCCGCCAGCACCCTCCAGCACCACCTCGCGACCGCTCAGGTCGATCGGTCCCGGGTACGTCCCCGGGTCGATCACGATCGTCGAGCCGTCCGGCACGTTCGCCAGCGCCTCCCCGATCGTCCCGAAGTCGCCGGGCACCGTCACCGTCGGCGACTGCGTCAGCTCGTGCTCGAGACCACCGATCGACACCGTCGCCGACCGAGCCTCCGGGAGCGGGTTCTCCGACACGCTGTAGGAGACCTCGCCCGAGGTCCCCGTCCCCGAGGAGCCCGAGGTGATCGTGAGCCACGAGGCGCTCGACGTCGCCGTCCACCCGCAGATCCCGCCGTTGGTCGAGACCAGGATCGTCCCCGTCCCGCCCGCCGCCGGGATCGACGCGGACTCCGGAGAGATCGACGTCACCGCGCACGCCGCCGCCGACTGCGTCACCACGTGCACCTGCGCGCCCGCCGTGATCGTCGCCGTGCGGGGCGCGGTGATGGCGTTCGCGGAGACCGAGTAGGCGATCGTCCCCGTCGCGCCAGTGCCCGTCCCGCCCGAGGTGATCACGAGCCACGACTGGCTTGACGTCGCCGTCCAGCCGCACGTCGTGCCGTTCGTCGCGATCGACACGCTGCCCGTGCCGCCCGTCGCCGCGAAGCTCGCCGTCGCCGGAGTCATTGCCGTCACTGCGCACGCCGCCGCCGACTGCGTCACCGTGTGCACCTGACCACCCGCGCTGATCGTCGCCGTGCGGCTTGCCGCATTCGGATTGGCAGCGACGGAGTAGTCAATCGTGCCGGTGGCGCCCGTGCCCGTGCCGCCCGAGGTGATCGAGAGCCATGCGGCGCTCGAGACCGCCGTCCACGTGCACGTGGGACCGTTGGTGGTCAAGGTGAACGAGTTCGTCCCGCCCGACGCCGTGAAGGTGGCGGAGCTCGAAGAGAAGCCCGTCACCGAGCAGCCAGCGCCCTCCTGCGAGACCGTGTGGGTCTGCGTGCCCGCCGTGATCGTCGCCGTCCGCGAGGCGGCATTGATGTTGACGGAGACCGAGTAGGCGATCGTGCCCGTCGCGCCGGTCCCGGTGCTACCCGACGTGATCGTCAGCCACGCCGCGCTCGAGACGGCGGTCCAGCCGCAGGTCGTGCCGTTCGTCGTGATCGACACGCTCCCCGTGCCGCCCGTCGCGGCGAAGGTCGCCGTCGCCGGAGTCAGCGCCATGACCGCGCACGCCGCCGCGTCCTGCGTCACCGTGTGCACCTGTGCCCCCGCCGTGATCGTCGCCGTCCGCGAGGAGGCGTTCGGGTTCGAGGACACGCTGTACGCAACCGTCCCGCTCGCGCCCGTGCCCGTCCCGCCCGAGGTGATCGAGAGCCATGCAGCGCTCGAGACCGCCGTCCACGTGCAGGTGGGACCGTTGGTGGTCAGGGTGAAGGAGTTGGTCCCGCCGGTCGCCGTGAACGTCGCGGAGTTCGAGGAGAAGCCCGTCACCGAGCAGCCAGCGCCCTCCTGCGAGACGGTGTGGGTCTGCGCGCCCGCCGTGATTGTCGCCGTCCGCTGCGAGGCGTTCGGGTTCGCGGAGACCGAGTAGGCGATCGTGCCCGAAGCTCCAGTCCCAGTGCCGCCCGAGGTGATCACGAGCCACGGCTGGCTCGACGTCGCCGTCCAGCTGCAGGTTGATCCGTTCGTCGTGATCGAGACGCTGCCCGTGCCACCCGTCGCGGCGAAGGTCGCCGTCGCCGGAGTCAGTGCCGTCACCACGCACGCCGCCGCCGACTGCGTCACCGTGTGCACCTGCCCGCCCGCCGTGATCGTCGCCGTCCGCGAGGAGGCGTTCGGGTTCGAGGACACGCTGTACGCAACCGTCCCGCTCGCGCCCGTGCCCGTCCCGCCCGCGGTGATCACGAGCCACGCCGCGCTCGACGTCGCCGTCCAGCTGCAGGTTGATCCGTTCGTCGCGAGGGTGAACGAGTTCGTCCCGCCCGCCGCCGTGAACGTCGCGGAGCCGGAGCTGAAGGAGGTCACCGCGCACGCCGCGGCGTCCTGCGTCACCGTATGAACCTGACCGCCCGCGCTGATCGTCGCCGTCCGCGGCGAGGCGTTCGTGTTCGCGGAGACCGAGTACTCGACCGTCCCGCTCGCGCCCGTGCCCGTCCCGCCAGAGGTGATCGAGAGCCACGACTGGCTCGACGTCGCCGTCCAGCCGCAGCTGCCGCCGTTGGTCGTGATCGTCACGCTGCCCGTCCCGCCCGCCGCCGCGAAGCTCGCCGTCGCCGGAGTCATTGCCGTCACTGCGCACGCCGCCGCGTCCTGCGTCACCGTGTGCACCTGCGCACCAGCCGTGATCGTCGCGGTCCGCTGCGAGGCGTTCGGGTTCGCGGAGACCGAGTAGGCGATCGTGCCCGAAGCTCCAGTCCCAGTGCCGCCCGAGGTGATCACGAGCCACGGCTGGCTCGACGTCGCCGTCCAGCTGCAGGTTGATCCGTTCGTCGCGAGGGTGAACAAGTTCGTCCCGCCAGACGCCGTGAAGGTCGCCGTGCTCGACGAGAAGCCCGTCACCGAGCAGCCCGCGCCCTCCTGCGAGACGGTGTGGGTCTGCGCGCCCGCCGTGATCGTCGCCGTCCGCGAGGAGGCGTCCGGGTTCGAGGACACGCTGTACGCGACCGTCCCGCTCGCGCCCGTGCCCGTCCCGCCCGAGGTGATCGAGAGCCACGCCGCGCTCGAGACGGCGGTCCAGCCGCAGGTCGTCCCGTTCGTCGTGATCGACACGCTGCCCGTGCCGCCTGCCGCCGCGAAGCTCGCCGTCGCCGGAGTGCACGCGGTGACTGCGCACGCCGCCGCCTCCTGCGTCACCGTATGAACCTGCCCGCCCGCGCTGATCGTCGCCGTGCGGCTTGCCGCGTTCGGATTGGCAGCGACGGAGTAGTCAATCGTGCCAGTGGCGCCCGTGCCGCTCCCGCCCGAGGTGATCGAGAGCCACGCCGCGCTCGAGACGGCCGTCCAGCCGCAGGTCGTGCCGTTCGTCGTGATCGAGACGCTGCTCGTGCCGCCGGTCGCCACGAAGCTCGCCGTCGCCGGAGTGATCGCGGTGACCGCGCACGCTGCCGCGTCCTGCGTCACCGTGTGCACCTGCGCGCCCGCCGTGATCGTCGCCGTCCGCGAGGCGGCGTTCGGGTTCGTGGCGACCGAGTACGCGATCGTGCCCGAAGCGCCAGTCCCAGTGCCGCCCGAGGTAATCGAGAGCCATGCCGCGCTCGACGTCGCCGTCCAGCCGCACGTCGTGCCGTTCGTCGTGATCGACACGCTGCCGGTCCCGCCGGTCGCCGCAAAGGACGCCGAGGGTGGCGTGAGGGCGCCGACGGCGCACGCCGCCGCCTGCTGGGTGACCGTGTGCACCTGACCGCCCGCCGTGA
>Ga0194132_10004328_pt1 | contig 24227 bp, 18 predicted proteins | sample TA2KigOf80mmetaG_FD_148612 | JGI IMG/M metagenome (GOLD analysis project Ga0194132, IMG submission 148612) | Freshwater microbial communities from Lake Tanganyika, Tanzania - TA2015054 Kigoma Offshore 80m | ecosystem: Environmental > Aquatic > Freshwater > Lake | place: Tanzania: Lake... | reverse complement strand
TCGGACTTCAGCAGCAGCGGTTCAACAATAGCAACGCGCGCGAATCCATTCGCGTCCAGTTTGCTGCTCATCTCGCCGGGATTGGGAAAGGTTTCGGGATTCCAGGTCAGGTTGTTGAACCGGTCCATGTAGTCGATGTCAAGCCACAGGACGTCGGCCGGGATCCGTGCGGCGCGCAGCCGTCCGGCCACGTCGAGCAGTTCGGCTTCGGAGTCGTAGCTGTAGCGGCTTTGGTGGTAGCCGAGGGTCCACTTGGGAGGCAGCGGCGTCAGGCCGGTCAGCCGCGCAACCGACCGCGCGATTGTATGGGGCGACGGTCCGGCGATCAGGTAGTAGTCGACGACACCGCGTGAGGCGGCAAGCAGCACCGTCTCTGGCGAGGCCTTGGCCAGATCGAAGAAAGGCGTCGCGGCGTTGTCGAAGAAGACCGCCGACGCCCGCCCATTGACGAAGGAATAGTAGACCGGGAAACTGAGGTAGAGCGGGTCGTCGAACTCCTTGTATTCGGCGCGGTCAACGTTGAAGAACACGAAGTTGCGCCCGCGCCGGTCGAGCGGGCCGCCGCGCGCGCCGATGCCCAGAAAGCGTTCACCAGGCTGGGCGGCCTTCTGCGTGAACACGCGTCCGTTGGCGTCGTCGTAGCCGTAGCCGGGCGTGCCGTCCAGCATCATGGGACGGCCATCGGGCCAGAAGAACTCGAGCCGGAACGGGTCCTTGGAGACGGCGATCCGCAGGGCTGAGGTCCGGAAGGTGTAGGCGGAGGGGGAATCGGAGAAGTCCACCTGGACCGGGGTAGCGGTGCCCTCCACAACTGCGCCGGTCTCACGCGCTACTGTAGCCGGCGTGGGAACGTAGCGGACCCGGATCACATTGGCCGCAAAGAACTCAATCGAGGCGCTTTGACTGTTCGCCAAAGCGAACCTGGCTCCCCGCTCAAGGGGGGCGAGAGACTCCACCCTTCCGGCGGTACGGACCTCGGAGTTTGCCCACTGTGCCGTGGCGATCAGGAGAAGCAGGATCCTCATCGGCTATTCTTTTAGTTTACCGGCATGAGTTTGCAAGAGGATAGGGCCCTGGTCCAGGGGCTTCTCAGTACCCGCAGCGTGAAGCGGGGCGACTTCGTACTAGCCAGTGGAAAACGCAGCAGCATCTACTGCGACGCGCGGGTGACCACGTGCCACGCGCGGGCGATGCCCGCGATCGGGCGCCTATTCCTGGCGAAAATCACGGAGCTGGGCTGGGATCCGGAAGCCGTCGGCGGGCTGACGATGGGCGCCGATCCGATCGTCATGGCCGTGGCGCATGAGAGCGCACTGGCCGGACAGCCGGTAAACGGATTCCTGGTCCGCAAGGAGGCCAAGGGACACGGAACGAAGCGCCAAATCGAAGGCCTGCTGGAGGGCGAGGCACGGCGCGTGGTTATCGTCGACGATGTCTGTACGACCGGCGACTCAACCGTGAAGGCGATCGAGGCGTCGCGGGAGGCGGGATTCGAGGTGCTAGGCGCGCTCTGTCTGGTGGACCGCGAAGAAGGCGCCGAGGCCAACATCGCCGGCGCGCTCAACTGTCCCTTCGGCCGGATCTTCCGGATCGCCGAACTCTAGATCGGCACAGCCACGGACTCGAGAATCTTGGTCACCGTTTCCCGCGCGGTGACGCCTTCGATTTCAAACTCCGGCCGGATGATCAGCCGGTGCTCAAAGACCGGCGGCGCCATCCGCTTGATGTCGTCCGGGGTGACGAAGTCGCGCATCGCGAGCGCGGCGCTCGCGCGGGCAGCGGCAAGCAGAGCCTGGGTGGCACGGGGACCGGCACCGGTGAGGATGCTCTCGGAAGTCCGCGTGGAGCGCACCAGGTCGACCACGTAGCCGAGCAACTCGGGCCGGAACTCGATGTCGAGCAGGGCTGAGCGGGCGCGGGCCAGTTCGCCGGGAGGCAATACCGGCTGGACTCCGCCGCCCTCCAGGCGATGCTCGGGCGAATCGCCCGTTGCCATGCGGTTGGCGAGCTGGACCTCGGCGTCACGGTCGAGCGGAGGCATCATGATCTTCAGCATGAAGCGGTCCTTCTGGGCTTCGGGCAGCGGATAGGTTCCCTCAAATTCGATCGGGTTCTGCGTCGCGAACACGGTAAAGTCGCCAGGGAGTTCATGGGTGGTGCGGTCGATGGTCACCGTGCGCTCCTGCATCGCTTGCAGCAGCGCGGATTGGGTCTTGGCAGGCGCCCGGTTGATTTCATCGGCCAGGAGGAAGGCGGTGAAGATGGGTCCCTTCAGGAGCGTGAACTCGTTGCGCTGGAGGTTGAAGACATTGGTGCCGGTGATGTCGGCAGGCATCAGGTCCGGCGTGAACTGGATGCGGTTGAACTCGCAGCCAAGCACCGCGGCCAGCGTCCGCGCCAGCAGGGTCTTGCCCACGCCGGGTACGCCTTCGAGCAGGGCGTGCTGGCGGCAAAGGATCACGGCCAGACATTGATCCGCCACGTCATCCTGGCCGATGATGACCTTGGCAACCTCGCTGCGGGTCCGGTTCAGGATGTCGTGTAGTTGTTCGAGCTTTTCGGTCATGAATTCCCCCGGAGCGTCCGATGGAGACGGCTCCACAGTATGGCCCAATCGGGCTTGGGTCCGCTGAGCAGTTGCCGGACCGCCGCGGCTCGCGGTCCCGTGATGGCCGGCTGGAACCTGATTCCCTGATCGAACAGCCCGGACAACAGAGCTGGCAAAGCGGCCTCGGAAGTGTTGCGGCGCAGCAGTCCCGCGAGTCCGGTCTGCGCGCCTGCGGGACTGGGCTTGGGCGGCTCGGGCGGACGGGGTGGAAGAAGCGGTGACGACTGGCGCCAGACGAAAAGCAGTCCGGCCAGGATGAACACGGCCAGAGTCCATTCAAGGCGGAAGCGCCGGATTAATCCCGCAACCGACCCGCTGGTTGTGGTTCCCAGGTGCGCTTCATCGAAGACGATCCGGCCTTGCGAGGATTGGGCCGCCCAGGCGAGCAGGCTGGTGTCCCGCTTGTCTCTGAGGCTGACGTTGAGGAACGCCGTGCCGCTGGCGATGATCGCAACGGAGCCGGACTCAAAACGGCGCTCGGCTGCCACGAGTTCCTCCTTTTCGAGGATTTTCGAATACGCGCCTGGGCTCCAGTTGGAGTCCTGTGCGTCGAGGACGAGCAATGGGGGGGCGTTCCGTTGTTTCGATACGGTAATCTCGCGGATGCTGATGCCCCAGCGGTCGGCGGGCTTGACGAGCTTGGGCCTGTCCGGGTCCTTGGCGGGCTTCGCGATGATGGGGCGGCGCGAGTAGCGGAGCACGATCACCACACGGTTGCCGGCCTTGGCAAGGCGCTCGGCTGCATCGAACTCTTCCAGCGGAGCCTCCATCCACGTGCCGGACAGCTCGCCGAGAAACAGCAAGGTTGCGCCGGTAGGTTTCCAGCTTTGCACCGGCTCGAAGTTGCGGCGGACGTGCATGCCGGGGAGCTCCGACAGGCTCAAGTAGAAGGCAAGGGCTCCCTGCTTGTCGGACCGGAGCGAAGAATATTCCGGGAAGGCCGCCCCGTCGGCGGCGGCCAGCGTGTACATGCGCCAGAATCCCGTGGCGGCCGCGGCCAGCGACGCCGCCAGTACGATGGCCGGCCACTTAGGACGCGTGGGCACGGACCGCCTCCCATCGTTCACGGAACCGGGACACGTGCGAGGCCTCGACCGGCCGGTGTCCATACCAGCCGTAGTCGAAATCCCGCCACACCTCGAGGAATTCTGAGTTGAGCTGGACCGATCCACGGCTTTTGCGGCGGAGCTCGGCTTGATAGTCCATTCCAGACTTCCACCGCTTGAGAGTCAGGAGTTGACTCTGGGATAGCCGTCGCAGGCCGGCCAGATGAATGGCACGAAGTGCAAGGCGGAATTCACCGTTCGCCAGGAACTCTTCCGCCATCCGCAGCCAGCCCTCTTCCGGAAGTTGTTCCGCCGACACCGATTCATCGCGGATGTCGACGGAGGGCGCGGCTTGGGCGTCGATGGTTTCCGGCGGCTGTTGGCGGATCCTGCGCCACACGAAGTAGATGACCGCAAGTACCGTGATCCCCGCGAGCAGGACGAGAATGTTTCTGGAGGCTCCGCCGGCGTCACCGGCGGGAGCGTTGGCAGGCTGGCGGCCGGTAAGGGGGCGGAGCCACTTGTCGAGCCAGTCGAAGAACTGCCTCACCCAGTCCGACAACTTGTTCCACCACGCCTCGACCTGTTTCCACCAGCCGGGGACCTGGCCTGGATCCTGAGCCGGGACGCGCCAGAGGAACTCGGCTCGCTCCAGAGTGCGGTCGATCGAGTCGTTGAGCTCCTGGCGGTCGACCGGCGCGGCAGCGAGCGGTGCGGCAACGAGCACGGCGATCAGGAGCATCGCCGCGGCCGGCGCGGACAGCCGCTTCAGCGCGAGCAGCAGGTCCTCTCCAGTGGTCCGGGAGCGGTTAGCGAAGACGCGGATCACGGCGGCGGCGGTGAACAAGGCGTCGAGCAGCAGGTAGACGATCCCAACGATGATGCCGTGGAGCGCGCCGGACCGGAGGAGCACGCTGGGAGCAGCCCAGACACTCTCGAACCCGGTGAACATGCGCACAAGCACCGGAATCGCGATGGCCGAAAAGAGCAAGTTGAGGTAGAGCAGGAGCGCCGCCAGCAGCGTGCCCGTCAGGAATGTCCAGCTCTGGCTCTGCGCGGCGCGGGAATCCTCCCAGGCAACCGCCACCGCGTGGGCTTCTCCGCGTGCCACGTTGAGGCTGAGATTCCGGAAGAACCAGACCGCGTACGGAAACGGAACCGCTGCCAGCAGCCCCAGCGGCAGGACGGCGATGGACCAGGGCTGCCAGGCTGTCTGGCGCAACAGGACGGAGATCCACGGCAAGCGCCGCGGCGCCGGGTCCCGCTGCAGCAGAGTCCAAAGCTCCCGCGCGAGCCAGCATTCCGAGATCTGCTTGGCGCCGAATCCGGCCGTGGCGGTGAGCGCAAGTGAAGCGAGGTCCTCGCGGGGGCTGGCAAACAGGAGCCGGAGAAGTCCGAACACCGCCCAGAGCACACACGGCACGTAGACAGCCCAGGCGCGCGCCGGAAGCTGGCGGAGCAGCGTCACGGCGTCATCCATCAACTCGAAGCCTGAGACCTCGCGCATCCGGTGAAGCGGCGGTTTCGCCATCGGTCAATCCGCACCCGACGTGCTGATGAATCTCGCAGCCTGGAATAGGACCATCCAAAGCAGGAGAAACGCCGCGGACGCCGCAACAGGCAGCCGGATCCAGGCGAGCTTGCCGGTTTCATTGGCCGTGCGCGCTTGTTTGGCCAGGCACGGGGCGCACAGAACGCGTCCGCCATGTTCGGTGATGCACTCGCGGCAGAAGAACTGGCGGCACTGCGGACAACGCGCGACCGCTTCGCGCGCGGTGTGAATCAGGCATTTGCTGAGGGCAATGGTCTGGCTCACGCGCTGGTCTTCCGCCTCATTTTCAGTATGTGCCAAATCGCCTCGGCGATGGTGGCAAGGCCGAGGGACACAAAGGTCCAGAGCGCGATCCGTGAGTAATTCATGAACCCGGCCGTGATCACCTGCTTGGCCAGAGCGCCGCGTTGCTGGAATATGCTCAAACCGCCGATCTGCGACGAGATTGAGAAACCGGTTTCAGCGGCGCGGAACCAATCCCAGCAGGCGAGCGCCGTGCCGAGAACCACGAACACGTGCCCGATCCGGAATCCGCGTGTGAATCCGAAAATCAGCGAGACACCGGCTAGCAGTAGCGATGAAATCGAGACCAGGGTGGGAGAGGCAACGGCCAGCGCGTCGTAGCGTCCGGCGAAGAAGAGTCCGATGAGGCCGGCCTGGAGGAGCATCGTAACGCCGAAGCTGGCCTCGACTAACGGAAACTGGTGGCCAGGTCTTGGGAGCGAAGGCGGCTCGGGCGGCTTGGGGGCGGTCTCCGGAGACGCTGGAGCGGGAGCGGCGGGCACGGGGGATTCGCCCTGCGCCTCGCGGATCAGCGGCTCGACGGCGTCGAGAAACTCGCGGGCGCGCTTGACGCGGGAAACAGCGGTGAGATGATGTGCTCCGACCGCGGTCTGGAGCATGCACACACAGCGGGGCCCATTCGCGATATCGACAATTAGAGCGGCGATCAGCGGGACGAAGAAGATGCCGAAGAAGATGGCCACCCCGCCGGTCCCCGCGGCCCACAAGACCGCGGCGTAGATCAGCACGAGCGTGACCAGTCCGGCCCACTGCAAGAGCGCGAGACTTCCCTTCTGCGTGTAGGTGACGGCCTGAATCTCGTCGAAACGGAAGCGCTGGTAGTTCTCGTGAAAACGTGTGTTGTCCACATGGAGGATGTGCCCGTCTCCAGCCCACACGTGAGAAGAACGGAACACGCCGCGGCGTTTGGGAATCAACAATCGGTAGGGGGCCGCCATTTACTGGGTTATCCGGGAGCGCGATGCGGCAATCGCGATCACAATGATTGCAACGAGTCCGAAAAATTGCGTGGCGCCGAATAGAGCCGCCAGCACGAAGCGCCAGCGCGTCCGCGGAAGGATGCTGAGGGGCGCCCGCCAATACCGGATCGAGAGGTATACGGCCGCGGGCGCGGTGAAGATCGGAAGGTAGATGGTAAACACCGGGAGAGTCGCCAGCGCGAACGCGATCGAATCGTAGAGAGTCCGGCGGTTGTCGAGGTTCTGGATCGTACCCTGCCGCGCTCCGGACTCCAGGCACACCGGGCAAATATGTTCCCTGTCGATTTCGATGTCGCAGACCGCGCACATGAAACGCCCGCAACGGGCGCAGGCGGCGATCGCTTTGTTTGAAGCGTGCTGGAAGCAGGCTGCCTCGATGCCTTCTTCCGCGGCGTCGACGCGCGTGACGCTGGCAGCCCGGAATGCCGCTGGATACACGCGGGCCTGGAGGGGTTCCTGGCAGCGGGCGCAAAAGGTGACTGCATCGTTCCACACGGAACGGTCGATCACCTCGTCACAGACAGCGCAACGCAAACCGGCGATCATACTAGCCAGTCACGCCTACTTGGTCTTGATCACTCGCGTTTCACAGATACGGTCGTGGAGAGCGCGCTTTTCCGGGTCCCACAGAGCCATCAGGTATCCGATCATCAGGATGATCGCGCTGAGGATACTGGAGAAATAGCGGCCTGCCGCGAGTCCGTAGCCGAGCGCCGAACCGTCGGCCCGGACGACTTTGAGGCTCATCGCCATCTTGCCGAGGGTTTGGCCTCGGGATCCGATCATGAAAATCTCATAGCCCGAGCTGATGGCAAGATTGACGAGGGTCGACAGTCCAGTAGCCACGAGGACGGCAGTGTCTCCGCCCGCAGCCGCGAGGATCTCTCCGCGCATGGCGCTCAATGGCTGCCATCCGGCGAGTCCTTCCCGCCAGACCAGGTTGGAATCGCTGATGGTTCCCGCGCGCACCAGGGACGCAAGATCCTGGACACCGACGGGGCCCTTCCGCTCTCCTCCCAGCTCATAAAACCAATTCATGCCGTCCTCCACTCCGCTCGGACCGATGAGACCACACGATACCACGTTTCAGCCATCGCCCTCTTTTCCGCCAGCCGAACCGAATATTCCAAATATCGGAATTCGCTGCCTGATCTCTTCATCCCTTCCCAAGACCTCAAGAAGGGGTTCGCTTTCGCGGGTGTCCCGCCGGCAGCGGACCTATAGGACAATCAAGACAGCATGCGTAAAGTTCGAATCGTGATGTGGTCAATCATGGCCGCGATGGCCGTGGTAGCGGCCCTGGTGCACTTCTCCATTGTCCGCGTGGACTACGCCGGATCGGGAATGCCAAGGCTCACCACGGCTCCGGACCGGGCGCGCCAGTCGGCGGCGGTGGAGGAGAATCGCGCATCGGCCGAGCCTGCTGCGCCCGCGGTGGTCGAAGCCGCGCCCAGGCCAGAGCCCGCGCCCGCGGTGGCTGTGCCGTGGCATGATTTCCGTGGGCCAGGCCGGTTGGGGATCTACGATGAGGCGCCGATTCTGACCCAGTGGCCTGCATCTGGCCTCACCAGGATTTGGAAGCAGCCGGTGGGCGGCGGGTGGGCGTCATTTGTGACCGCCCACGGGATGATTTTCACGATCGAACAGCGGCGGGACCACGAGTTCGTGGCCGCCTATGATGCCGCGACCGGAAAGGAGAAATGGACCAACTCGTGGGCCGCGCATTTTGACGAGTCCATGGGCGGCGACGGTCCGCGCGCGACTCCGGTGATCGACGCGGAACGGCTGTACGCGCTGGGCGCCGAGGGTGAGTTGCGGTGCCTGGAGGCGGCCACCGGGAAGCTGATCTGGAACAAGAACATCCTCAAGGAGTACAACGCGAGCAACATCACCTGGGCGCAGTCCCATTCGCCCCTTGTGGTGGAGGAAAAGCTGATCGTGCTGCCCGGAGGATCCAGCGGGCGCAGCGTCGTGGCGCTCGACAAGATGACCGGAAAGCTGCTTTGGGGATCGCAGAACGACGAGCAGTCGTACACGTCGCCAATGATTGCGACGCTGAATGGAAAGCGGCAGTTGGTGGTGGTGAGCGCCTCGCGGGCGATGGGCCTGACGGTCGAGGACGGGAAGCTGCTCTGGGAGTTCCCCTGGGTGACCGACTACAACATCAACGCGGCGCAACCGATCGTCACGCATCCAAACCGGTTCTTCATCACCGCGGGTTACGGCCATGGATCGGCGCTCGTGGAGTTGACGCCCGGCGGGGACAAGTTCAAGGCGAAAGCCGTCTGGCAGAACACCAAGCTGAAGGCGAAGTTCAACTCGCCAGTTCTCTACCAGGGTCACGTATACGGCCTCGACGAGGGGATCCTGGCGTGCGTTGAGGTGGAGACCGGCACGCAGAAATGGAAGGGCGGGCGCTACGGCTATGGCCAGCTCCTGTTGGCGGGCGGCCACCTGGTGGTGCTCACCGAGCGCGGCGATCTGACGCTGGTCAAGGCGGATCCGGCCAAGCACACCGAGGTCGCGAGCTTTAACGCGATCGACGGCAAGACCTGGCAGTATCCGGCGATTTCCGGCGGCGTAATCTATATCCGCAACACCCGCGAGATGGCAGCCTACAGGATCGGCGCGCGTTGATGAACGTGGCCGGGCCCCGGCTCTGCTGCCGCAAGAGTTTGGCCCATCTTTTCAGGTGACCCCGCAACCAGGGAGCCTGGCTTCGGGTTACACTTGAAGCGAAAAGACACAAGATCGTCCGGGGTGAGTAGAATTCAACGATAAGAGACGGAGAGTGTCATGGCGGGGAAATTTAAGCCACTGATTTTGCTTTGCGTGGCAGGCTATGCCACGGCGCAGTCCGGTGAGAATTGCACCTTTCGAAACGATCCAGACGAGTTCCTCCAGCGCGAGGTCCGGTTGCAGCGGGACATCGCTGGCCGGACGGGAAAAGCGGACGGGTGGCTGAAACAGGCCTCCGGCACGCGAACCGTCGCTGCGGATCAGATTTCGCGGCGGAACTTCATCGACGTGGAGATCTTTGACCGGCTTTCGGCCGCGAAGGCTCCATCCGCAAGCTTGTCCACGGACGCCGAGTTCGTGCGCAGGATTTATCTCGATGTGACGGGCCGGATCCCGTCGCCGGACGAGGTTCGGAACTTTGCCGCCGATCAGTCGCCGGGCAAGCGGGAACGCTTGATCAACACGCTGCTTTCCGGGGGCGAGTTCGTCGATCGCTGGACGATGTGGCTCGGTGAGTTGCTGGCGAACAATTCCGTGCAGTCGAACGTGAACCGCCAGTTTCAGGGCCGCAACGCGTTTCACAACTACATCCGCAACGCGCTGGGAACGGGAAAGTCGTGGCAGGACGTGACGCTCGACGTGATCACCGCGGGCGGCAACAACTACGATGACTCCTCAGGCGCGGTCAACCATATTGTCGGGGGCCGCGCGATCAACGGTCCGATCCAGGATGTCTACGATCTGATCGCCTACCAGGCCGCGGAGCGGTTCCTCGGGCTGGGCCACTACGACTGCCTGATGTGCCACGACGGCCGCCGTCATCTGGATGAGCTGAGCCTGTGGGGAAAGGATGTCACGCGGATCGAGGCGTACCGGATGTCGGCGTTTTTCTCGCGGGTGGTGTTCGCGAGTCCTTTCAACAATGACCGGACCAGCCCCTACGCCAACAGCTTCCAGGTTACCGACCGGGCCACGGGCAACTACGCGCTGAACACCAATTTCGGCAACCGTCCGAACCGGGTGCGGATCGGTACCGTCACCGCGGTGGATCCTGAATACCGGGACGGATCGAAGCCGGAGGTTCCGGAGTGGCGCTGGGCGTTCGCGCTCAAGGTGGTCCGCGATCCGATGTTCAAGCTGAATATGGCGAACCGGCTGTGGAAGGCGGTGTTCAACTACGGGCTGGTGGAACCGGTGAACGGACTGGATCCGGCGCGGCTGGACCCGGACAGTCCGCCGCCGGCGCCGTGGCAGCTCCAAGCGTCGCACCCGAAGCTGCTGGTGATGCTGGGGGAGGAGTTTGCGCGTCACAATTACGACGTCCGCGGACTGCTGCAGGTCATGTTCGAGTCCTCGGCCTACCAGTTGAGTTCGCGCTACGACGCGCCGTTCAACAGCACGATGGTTCCTTTGTTTGCCCGCCATTATCCACGGCGGCTGGAGGGTGAGGAGGTCCACGACGCGATCGCCAAAGCGACCAACGTGTTCACGACCTATACGGTTCAGGGCTGGGCGAATCCGGCGCGTTGGGCGTGCGAGCTGCCTGAGCCGCGGGAGCCTCAAAGCAACGGGGCGTCTCTGAGCTTCATGAACGTGTTCCTGAGGGGGAACCGCGACACACAGCAGCGCTCGCAGTCGGGTTCGATCCTGCAACAGCTTTCGTTGATGAACGACGCGTTCGTGACCAACAAGACGAAGGTCAACGCTTCTTCGACACTGCGCGCCGCGGCGGCGATGTCTGACAACCGGGCCGCGGTCGACGAGTTGTATCTCTTGTTCCTTTCCCGGTGGCCATCCGAGACGGAGCGGTCACATGCGATCGCCCACCTTGCAAGGTCGAACACGGCAGCGGCACGCAATGCCGCGGTGGAGGATCTGGCATGGGCGCTGATCAACAAGTCTGAGTTTATTTTCAGCTCCTAGGGAAAGGAGCACGAACATGAAAGACCGGTTTGGATTTGATTGGACTGGAGTTCAAGGCACCCTGCCCTGGCGCAAGCCGCATCTGAGCCGCAGGGTCTGGTTCCGGCATCTGGCGGCGGCGGTGGGAGGCTATACACTGCTGCCGGTGCGGCCGATGGAGACCATCGCGCGCGGCGCGACGCCGATCGCGAAGGCGAACTACTGCATCTTCATCCTGCTGAACGGGGGCGCGAGCCACATCGACACGTTCGATTTGAAGCAGGGTCCGTGGCTGCCGGCGGCGTTTCAGCCGGCCACGTTCGACGGAGTCGTGTTTCCCCGCGGACTGATGCCGCGCATTTCCGAGCACATGGATTCGGTGGCGCTGGTGCGGTCCGTGCGGAGTTGGGCGGCGGTACACGAGCTGGCGCGGAACTGGCTGCAGCTTGGCAGAAATCCGGTGTCGAGCACGGCACGGATTGCGCCGCACATAGGCTCGGTGGCGTCGCTTGAGTTGACGCGGCCCGGGCAGATCCTGCCCGCGTTCATGGCGCTGAACACAGGCGACAACATCCCGGGTCCGGGATACCTTACCCCGGAGCACGCACCGTTCTTCGTCTCGCCCGGAGGGGGCGGGTTGGGGAACACGGCCCACCGTGACGGAGCACCGGCGTTTGAGCGGCGCTTCGACCTGCTGCTCAAGCTGGATGCCGAGGAACGGGCGTCGGCCGGCCTCGGCGCGGCTGTGCGGGAAATGCATCAGTTCAATGCGGCGGCGCGGAACCTGATGTACAACCCGGATATCGATCGCATCTTCACTTTCGCGGCTGCCGAGCGGACCCGGTACGGCAATACGGCGTTCGGAAACGCCTGCATCACGGCAAAGAACCTGATTCAGTCCGGACTTGGCACGCGGTTCGTGATGATCAACATCGGCGGCTGGGACAACCACGCGGGTATCTACGCGGGGCCGTTCAACGCGGGCAACGCGAACTCCCTGTCGCGGCAGTTCGATACCGGACTCGGCACGTTGATCGGGGATCTGAAGGCGGCGAATCTGCTCGACCAGACCCTGATCTTCTGCATGGGTGAGTTCGGGCGGACGATCGGCCAGCCCAATGCGACCGCCGGACGGGACCACTTCCTGCAGCAGGCGGCGCTGTTCGCGGGCGCGGGGATCCGGGGTCCGAAGGCGATCGGGTCCACTGACGATCGCGGAGCGTTGACAGCCGAGCCAGGATGGAAGCGCGAACGCGATATCCGCGCTGAGGACCTCGAGGCAACGCTGTACTCCGCGCTGGGGATCGACTGGACTACCGTGCGGCGGGATGATCCACTGGGGCGGGGTTTTGAGTACGTTCCGGGAGCCGCCTCGCAGGATCTGTACGGCCCGGTCCACGAGCTTTGGGGTTAGTTCCGGTGTTCTGCCGGGTGTACTGGAACGGCAGGCTGTTGACCACACCGAGGATCAACTCGTGTGACCGGTAGCCGCCTGCCTTGACTTTCGCGGTGATCGCCGAAACCGTGGGCCGGTCGTAGCGTTCAAGACCGCGGCCCAGCGCGTAGGTCAGCATCCGCTCGCTCAGGCCCTTGGCAAAGGCATCCTTTTCCTCGAGCAGAAGCGACTTCAGTTCGGCTGGCGTGGTGAACTTGCGTCCACCGGGGAGTTCACCCGCGGTATCGATCGGGAGGGCGCCGTCATGGGTGCGCCATCCACCGATGGCGTCGAAATTTTCGAGTCCGAATCCGAGCGCGTCCATCTTGGTGTGGCAGGAGGCGCATGCGGGATTCTGCCGGTGCTGCTCCATCTGCTGCCTGAGGGTGGCGGTCAGTCCGGCTTGGGTGTCATCGAGCGCGGGGACGGAGGCGGGCGGCGCCGGAGGCGGCGCGTTCAGCAGATTCTCAAGGATCCATTTGCCGCGGAGGACCGGTGAAGTGCGGGTCGAGTAGGAGGACACGGTGAGGATGCTGCCGTGCGAGAGCACTCCACCGCCACGGGCCAGATCGCTGACACGGCGGAATTCAGGTCCGGAGACGCCGGGCACACCGTAGTAGCGCGCCAGACGCTCATTGAGGAAAGTGTAGTCGGCGTTCAGCACTTCAAGAAGGCTCCGGTCCTCGCGGAAGATCGCGCCGAGGAACAGTTCGGTCTCGCGGCGCATGGACAGGCGAAGGGCGTCGTCAAAGATGGCGAACTTGTTGGAGTCCGGTTTGGCGACGTCGATGTTGCGGAACTGGAGCCACTGTCCGGCGAAGTTCTCGATGAAGGCTGCGGATTTCGGGTCGCGCAGCATCCGCTTCACTTGAGTGGCGAGGACGGCGGGCTGGTGCAGTGTCCCTTGTTGAGCTGCGCGCAGGAGATCGGCGTCGGGCATGCTGCTCCACAGGAAATAGGACAGGCGCGAGGCAAGGTCATACGCGCCATGCTCGATGCGGAACAGGAAACGGGGCGAGACGAGGACCGCCTGGAGACTGGCGGCGATGCCCTCCTCGACCGGGTCGCCTTGCTTGCGCGCGAGGTCCGCGAATTGGGCGAAGTGTTCGACCTCCGCCGTGGTCACGGGTCCGCGCGGCGAACGCGCGGATCACCGGCCGGACACATGGTTTGGAGTGCTTGCCAGGTGAGTGTCCGCAGGTGTAGATGAGCTTCAGACTGGCAGCGGGCGGACCGGTGACCTGGTCAAAGGGCCCGGCGATATCGATCGACTCGTAGCGGTTGTCGATACGCGTTTCGATGCCATCGGTCTTGATCCTGGTGCCGAACTTGCGGAGGGTCTCGATGTCCTTCCCGGTGAGCTTGCCACTCGGGTTGATCAGCGCGACATCGGGACGCGTGGAGGGCCCGGGGCCGTTGTACTTCGGCGGGAGTCCGTGATAGTTGCGGCTGTAGGAGGCCGAGAGCAGGTGTTCGCCCGCCGTCACACGGGCGCGGACCTCGACGATCTGGCCTTCGAGGTCAGTGGCATCGACTTCCCATTCCTTGATCATCTTGCCGTCGATCCAGAACGAGGGGTGCGCGGGTTCCGATTGGTTCGGCCGGTGTCCGTTCAGCACGAGGCGGAAGCTGTACTCGCCTTCGACCGGGAAGCGGTGGAGAACGTGCATCGAGTGGAGCGTGCTCAGCCCGGTGGTGTCGTAGTTGGGGAGATCCTTCGGCATGTTGAGCGTGCCGCGGGAGTGGTTCAAGCGGACCGGCGAAGAGTAGTGGACCGCGGAAGGCTTCAGTTTGGCGGGTCCGAAAAGGGCGGCGCGGACCGAGCGCTCGGCGGCGTCGATGTAGTTTTCGAGCAGCGATGGCGGCAGATTGAGCGCGTCACCGATGTTGTCGAAGCCAAACGCAGCGGTGTCGGCGGGGAAGTTGGCGGCTGGACGCAGGTCGATTCCGAGGAGGTCGCGAATCGTGTTGTTGTACTCGGAGCGGTTGAGGCGGCGCGCGGTGAAACGGCCGGGGTCCGGCTTGATCGCACGGTCCTGGCGGGCGAATTCGGATTCGAGCCAGTGGGTGACGCTCGAGACCAGCGGCGCGGGAGGTTTGGGGGATCCGGGCGGCGGCATCTGCGAAGTCTTGAGTTTTTCAACCGCCTTTTCCCAGATCTCGCGATGGCCGTCGAACGACCGGACGGTTTTCAGCGAGGCCAGATCAATGTCGCCAGACTTGACCTTTGGGTTGTGGCAGCCGGAGCAATGGCGCGCCACGAAGTCGAAGACTGTAGCGGATTCGGCGGCCAGCAAAGGTGCGATCGCAAGCAGGAGGAACAGCAGCGGCATCGGCGGGCTAATGCCCATCCTAGCGCACACCCCAATACTGATAAAGTGTCGGCATGGGCACCACCACATTGCTTCGGACCCTTGTCCTCAGCCTCGCCGCGATCACGGCCTCGGCACAGACCGCCAGCGGCGTGATTACCGGATCGATTTCCGACGCCACTGGCGCGGTTGTTTCCGGCGCCAAAGTGACGCTGACCGACACACAGACCAACCAGACACGCCAGCAGACGGCCAACCCGGCGGGCATCTACGAGTTCCGCGCGCTTCCGGCGGGCACCTACCGTCTGGAAGCGGAGGTGCAGGGCTTCAAGAAAGAGCAGATCAGTTCGGTCCAGCTCACCGTGGCACAGACGCTCCGGCTGGATTTCCGCCTCGAAGTCGGCCAGGTAACCGAGTCGGTCGAGGTGCAGGCCACGGCCGCGCTGGTTCAGGCGAGCGACTCGAACCTGTCGCAGGTGATCGACGAGAAGCGGGTCCGCGAGCTTCCGTTGAACGGGCGCAACTTCATGCAGCTCGCATTTCTGTCGTCGGGGATCGTGACGGCGGGCCGCGCGAGCGCCACGCAACGGCAGGCTAATTACGGTCCGGCGTTCTCGGCGGGCGGGCAGCGGGACAACACGACCACCGTGCTGGTCGACGGGATCGAGATCAGCGGCATGGAGCTGAACAACTATCCGTACGCGATTCCGTCGCTTGAGTCGGTCGGTGAGTTCCGGGTGTTGACGTCGGGTGCGTCGGCGGAGTTCGGCGGGAACTCGGGCGCCTTCGTCAACGTGGTCACGCGCCGAGGGTCGAACGAGTGGCACGGGACGCTGTTCGAGTTCCTGCGCAACGACAAAGTGGATGCACGGAACTTCTTCGACCGCACCGGGCGGTCGGCGCCAAACAAGCGCAACCAGTTCGGGTTCATTGTCTCCGGGCCGGTCACCGTGCCCAAGATCTACAACGGCAAGGACCGCACGTTCTTCATGTTCAGTTGGGAATGGCAGCGGCAGCGCAACGGGACGACCAGCACCACCCTGGTCCCGACTGCCGCGGAACGCGCGGGCGACTTCACCGACGCGGGGCCCGTGGCCGATCCCTTGTCGAAGGCTCCATTGCCTGGGAACCGGATTCCGGCCAGCCGGATCAACCGCGTCGGCCAGGGGCTGCTGAACCTGTATCCCGCCGCCAACTCACCGGATCCGGCGCGCAACTACGTCAACGCGCCCCTGCGCCAGTTCGATTTCTCGATTCCGTCGGGCCGCATCGATCACAAGATCTCAGATAAGAACAGCATCTTCTGGCGGACCACGGTGAACCAGCCCGACGATGTCGGTCCCGGACAGGCGCTCACCCAGGCGTTCAAGTATGACGCCGTCCAGGCGGAGCGGCACACGCAGCTCACGCTGGGCAACACCTACCTCATCACGCCGCGTGTGGTGAACGAGTTCAGCACCGGATTCGTGCGCATGAACCGGACCCGCAATTCCGCGGACTCTTTCCGGCGCAACTGGGTCCAGGAGCTGGGCATTCAGGGCATCCCCACGCAGCCCCTCACTTTCGGTGCGCCGGCGGTGACAGTTTCGGGGTTCCCGCAGGCCGGCTTTTCGACGAACAATGCGTTCTTCGTCTGGATCACCCAGTCGTTCCAGCTTGTCGACAACCTCTCGCTGGTCCGCGCCAAGCACACGATCAAGGTGGGCGGGAACTTCCAAAAGAAGCAGCTCAACTCGACCCAATGGGGCGCGCCGAACGGCAACTACGGGTTCACCGGCGTGTATTCGAGCGTCCCGCCCGTCGGCACCACGACGCGGCAGGCCGCCATCGCCGACGCGTTGTTCGGATTCCCTGCTACATATGCAGTGCAGACGACGCCATATGAACAGCGGCTGCGTTACTCCAACGGATCCTGGTATGTGCAGGATGACTACCGCGCCTCCCCCAACCTGACGCTCAACGTGGGGCTCCGGTGGGAGTATTTCGGCAAACCGCACGACTTGTTCGACCGCATCGCCACCTTCGACATCGCGGCGGGACAGCAGTTGCTTCCCGGCCAGAGCGGCACGCCGCGAGGCCTGATGAATCCTGACCGGAACAACTTCGGCCCCCGGTTCGGATTCGCGTGGAGGGCACGCGGCACGGAAGATCTGGTAGTGCGCGGCGCCTACGGGGTTTATTACAGCCCGCCGATCGGTAACGATTTCCGTTCGCGGGGATTCCAGGATCCGTTCGCGTTCCTGGTGAACCGGCCGTACCGTCCGGCGAATCCCACCAGCCCGGCACCGTTGTTCACCGCTGATTCGCCGTTAGCCAATGCCGACCGTCAGGTGAATCTCACGCGTGCGGGCGTGGCGCGCAATTTCCGCGATGCGTATGTCCAGCAGTGGAACCTCAGCATTCAGAAGCTGGTGATGGCGAACCTGCTCGCCGAGGTCGCCTACCGGGGATCGAAGAGCACACGGCTGCCGACGAATCTGGACTACAACGAGATCAGCCCGAATCCGCCTCAGCCGCCCGATTTCCGCCTGATTTTTCCGTATCCGACGCTTGCCGGGGTGAGCATTCTGGAGTCCAGGGCGGCGGGCAACTACCACGCGTTCACGGCGCGGATGGAGCGGCGCTACTCGAACGGGTTCACCATTCTCGGGAACTACACGTTTTCGAAGACACTCACAGACGTGGATTCGAGCACGGTGGGAGTGGCGATTGGCGCCGGATCATTTGGTCCCAACACGATCAAGAACCTAAAGGACAACAAAGGACCGGCGGTCTTTGACCGGCCGCACCAGTTCAACCTGAGCGCGGTGTACGAGGTTCCCTTCTTCCGCAAGGCTCCAGCGCTGGCGCGGCTGCTGCTCGGCGGATGGCAGGTGGCGCCGATCTGGACCGCCTACCAGGGAGCCTACCTGACGCCGGGCAACTTCAACGTTCAGTTCACGGGCGCGCGGCCGGACGCGCTGCGGAATCCGAATCTGCCGCGGGGACAGCGGACGATCGACCGGTGGTTTGACACCGAGGCGATCCAGAATGCCGTGCCTGGCCGGTTCGGCAATTCTGGCAAAGGCATCATTCAGGGCAGCGGCGTGAACAACTGGGACATCAATTTCTCGAAGAACTTCAACTTCACTGAGCGGCACCGGCTCCAGTTCCGGGCGGAGATGTTCAATGCGTTCAATCACGCGCAGTTTGATGATCCGCTGATGCAGCCGGTGGTGCGTGACGCCGCGGGGCGGGTGCTGAATCCGAACGCCGGGAAGGTGACGTCGGCGAGTGATTTCGGGTTCCGGCAGACGGAGAGGATCATCCAGTTCGGGTTGAAGTACTCGTTTTAGACTCCGGCGCCGGCCGCCTGCAGCGCCTTCAATTTGGCGGCGAGCGTGGTCCGCTTCAAACGGAGCAGGTCAGCCGCCGCCTTCTTGTTGCCGTTGCTCTTGCGAAGCGCCTGTTCGAGGATCCCCCGCTCGATCGTGTTGACGACGCGCTCGAAGTCCAGTCCTTCGTCCGGAACCGCGATGTGGGAAGGAACCGCGGAGGGAGTGGTCTTTTCCGGGATGCGGGAAGGCAACGGGAAATCCCCTGGGTAGAGGACGTCGCGGTCGCCGGACAGGGTGACGGCCATTTCGATGGCGTTCTCAAGTTGCCGGACGTTGCCGGGCCAGAAGTAACGGCAGAGCCGGTCGAGAGTCTCGCGGGCGATGTGTTTGCGCGGGATGCGCTCCTGAGTACAGACCTTTTCAACGAAATGCTCAACCAGGAGCGGGATGTCCGAAGGCCGCTCGCGGAGTGGCGGCATGGGGAGCGGCACGACATTGAGCCGGTAGAACAGGTCCTCGCGGAATTTGCCCTGGCGGACGCGGTCACTCAGGTCTACGTTGCAGGCGGCGATCACACGGACATCCACGCGTATGGTGTCCGATCTGCCGAGCCGTTGGAACTCCCGCTCTTGCAGGACTCGCAGCAGCTTCGACTGCAGGTCCAGCGGCATTTCGGCGATTTCGTCGAGGAAGATCGTCCCTTGATGGGCTTGCTCGAACCGGCCCGTACGGTTGCTGATCGCACCGGTGAAGGCGCCTTTGACATGGCCGAACAACTCGGCTTCGAGGAGCGTTTCCGGTATCGCGCCGCAGTTGACTGCCACGAGCGGGAGGTGCGCGCGGTTGGATGCCGCATGAATCGCACGGGCCGCCAGGTCCTTGCCCGTCCCGGTCTCACCGGTCACCAGCACCGTACAGCGGCGCGGCCCCACCAGCCGGATCGTGTCCGCGACGTTGCGCATCGCCGCGCTACCGCCGACCAGGATCTTTCGCCAGGGCTCCTCGGGCAGGCCCCGTTCGGGCGGTGCGAGCAGCGCTTCGATCTCGGCCGGTCCGGCTCCTGCCGGCATGAAGTGGTGCGCACCGAGCTTGATGAGGCGCACCGCTTCGTGGACCGTGGCGTCACCCTGAAAGATCACCGGGACCTTCCGGTCCACACGTTGGACTTCTTCTAAGAACTCCTCGGCGGTCCAGCCGGGAACGGGGAGCGTGACGGAGACGGCGTCGTAGCCGCCGCTCCGCAGCAGGTCGAGAGCTTGGATTGGGTCGGGTACCGGCAGAATCGAAACGCCGTTCGAAGCAGCCGCCGCATCGCTCGACGGCGATGCGCGCTGGATGTCGGTTACCGCCAGGACCCGTCGGGTTGCCTGTAGGGCGGGTTGTTGAGACATCGAAACAACAGGCATCCATCGGGCGGGGTGCGTCGAAATCTTAGCTCAAGCTGACCAAAGATTGGCGTCGCAATTGCCTTATACTGGTGGCCATGAGAAGGCTATTCCTCAAGACTATGGCTGGGGTGGCGGGTGCTATTGCCGCGCTAGCCCAAGGGGATCCCAAAGCCCCGAAAATGTCCGCCGACGATCTCAAAAAGCTTGTCGACAGCAAACGTAAATTCTTCTTCCTAGACGTTCGTGAGCCAAAAGAAATCGCGGAGCTCGGAACCATGAAGGGATTCGTCAACATCCCGGTCGGCCAGATCGAGGCCCGGATGTCGGAGATCCCGAAGGACGCCCTCGTCGTCACAGCTTGAAACCGCGGAGGACGGGCCGCGCGTGCCGCGGCCATTTTGGAGAAAGCCGGATACAAGACAATCGGCTACTGCGGAATGCTCGAGTGGAAGGAGAAGGGGTACGACTTGGTGTACCCGAAAGAGGACGCCAAGAAGAAATAGATTTGTTATCCTGACCCTGATCGGCCGCCGAACCGGCGGCAAGGAAGGGAAATTGCATGAAATTCAGGCTCATGGCCCTGCTCGCTGGGGCTGCGGTGTTGTTGTCCGCCCAGCAGTCGCTGGGCAGCATCACGGGTAAAGTCACTGATCCACAGGGAGCAGTGATTCCGAACGCGAACGTCACGGTCCTGCACCAGGACGTCAACCGCGCGTCACAACTGGTCACCAACTCGACCGGCTACTTCGAGGCGACCCTGTTGAACCCCGGCACCTACACGGTCACCGTGGAGGCGGCTGGATTCCGGAAGACCGTCCAGCAGGGGCTGGTGCTCAACGTCGCCGGACGGCTGGATCTTCAATTCCAACTGCAGATCGGACAGGCCGCTGAAACGGTACAGGTCACCGCCGAGGCGCCGCTGCTTGACACGACCACGGCCAGCGGCGGGCGCATTATCGACCAGCGCCAGATCATGCAGCTTCCCTTCTCGGATATGAATCCGTTCGCGCTGGCCACGCTCGCCCCCGGCATGCAGTGGACGGGGCAGCCCGAATACCGGCGCGCGTTCGACAACGGTGGAACCTCGTCGTTCAACACGATGGGCGGAGTCGGCTCAAACGAATACACGATCGACGGCGCGCCCGTCACCGGAACGGGCCGCCGCGTGGGATTCGTTCCGCCTTCCGACGCGGTGGAGGAGTTCAGGATCGAAACCTCATCGGTCGACGCATCGGCCGGATTCACCTCCGGAGCGACGGTCAATGTGATGACGAAGCCCGGGACCAACCGGTTCCACGGCTCGCTGTACGACCAGCACTGGCAGCAACGGTGGAATGCGACGCCGCACTTCACGCGGCTGGCGTGGGAGGACCAGGTCCGTTCCGGCCGGCTGAAGCCGACCGATCAGAAGCAGGCGACAGGGCGGTCCAACAATTTCGGCGGAACCATCGGTGGACCGGTGTGGGTGCCGAAGCTCTACAACGGGAAGGACAAGCTGTTCTTCTTCTTCAGCTACAACGGCATTTACCAGTCGAAGGCCGAAACGACAAGCTCCATCAACCGGACCGTTCCAAAGTTGAGCTGGCGGCAGGGCGACTTCTCCGACCTGCAGGCGATCGACGCGGTGCGCTACACGGTGTATGATCCGCGGTCGGCGCGGCTCGACGGTACGCGGGTGGTCCGGACTCCGTTCCCGGGCAACCGCGGAGTTCCGGTGCTCAATCCGGTCTACAAGTTTTATGAGCCGCTGTATCCCAAGCCGAACGATGTCCCCGGGCTGGTGAGCCCGGAGGGCTTCAACAACTACTATGCACTCGCGATGCCCAAGGACGAGCGCTTCAACTCGATCGTCAACCGCGTCGACTACAACGTGAATGACCGGCACCGGGTGTTCGGCCGCTGGTATTGGAATCACCGGCTGGCTGACGAGTACGACTGGACCTATGAGACCAAGCGTGGACTCCACTCGAACGGACTGACCCGCATCAACCGGGGCGGCGGCGGCGAGTACATCTGGACCCTGTCGAGCACCTCGATCCTCAACATCGGCGCGTCGTGGACGCGGTTCAACGAGGGCTCGGTGCGGCCCGTCCAGACCTCGTTCAAGCCCACCGATGTTGGACTTCCCTCGTACCTGGACACGAAAGCGGACCAGTATCACACGCTGCCGCAGATGGCCCCGGCGGGCGTCGAGACCGTGGGTCAAGGCTATCCGGCGATCGGCACGCGGGGAACGACGGGCGAACTGAAGGTCCAGTTCACCAATATTCGCGGGAGCCACTCGCTGAAGTACGGCTGGCAGGAGCGGCGGTATTGGTTCACCGCGGCGGGTCCTGGGAATTCCGCGGGCAGCTTCTCGTTTAACCAGGCGTACACGCGGCAGGCCGACAATACGAACACGGCGTCGGATCTGGGTCTCGGCTGGGCGGCGTTCATGATGGGGATGCCGAACGGGATCAGTATTGACAGCAACGACTCGGCGTACTGGTCGACCCGCTACCGTTCGTTCTACGTGCATGACGACTGGCGGGTAAGCAATCGATTTCGCGTGACCCTGGGACTGCGCTACGAGCGCGGCGGCGGCACCACGGAGAGGTTCAACCGCGGCATCGCGGGAGGGTTCGACTTCGGATTCCGGCCCGAGTACGCCGACGCGGTGGAGGCGGCATACGCCCGTTCGCCACTGCCTGAGCTGCCGGCGTCTCAGTTCAAGCTGCTCGGTGGAACGCAGTACCTGGGCCAGCCGAACGGCACCTACTACAACGGAGTCCATCAGCTTCTGCCCCGGTTTGGCGGGGTGTATGAGATCAACCAGAAGACCGTGATCCGCGCCAACTACGGTTGGTGGCAGGACGTGTTCAACGTGAACAATGACCGTCCGAGCCAGGACGGTTACAGCCAGGGTACAGGCACGGTGATCACCACCGACAACGGATTGACGTTCTGCTGCGGACTGGGCGCCGTGGGCGGCCTGGCGGCTACTCGCAATCCGATGCTCGATCCGTTCCCGGTGCGGGCGACCGGAACGCGGTTTGACTCCCCCTACGGGAACACGCTCGGCAGCTACATCCGGCAAGGACGCGGATTTTCGTTTGTCCCGCGGAACTTTCGTCCGGCGACGCAGCAACGCTGGCGCGTTGGCATGCAGCGCGAGCTCCGTTCGGATCTCATGGTGGACGTCTCCTACAACGGAGCGTACTCCTACACCGCTGTCACGCAGAGCCTCAGCTTCCTTCCGCAGCAGTATTGGGCCAAGGGGAACGTCCGCCAGCAGGCAATCGACGACGAGTTGAACCGGAACCTGCAGAATCCGTTCCGGATCAACAATTTTCCCGCCTTGCAGGGGTCCAACCCGGTGCTTTACAACTACCTGAGCACCCAGGGATTCTTCACGGGCGCCAACATCCGGAAGCATCAATTGCTGCGGGCTCATCCGAATATGAACGGGCTGAACGGGCTCCGGCAGGGGGTGGAGTTCGGCGACGCGCGCGGACGCAACCGCTACCACGACCTGCAACTGTTGCTTGAGAAGCGCTTCGCCAAAGGGTTCCAGTCGAGCGTAATGTACACGTACGCATACGGCGAGGAGACCGACTTCTACGCCAACGAGTTCGACGCGCGGCCCACGGCCCGCACCCAGGATGCTCTCCGGCCGCACCGGTTCGTCTGGTCATCGATTTACCAACTGCCGTTCGGCAAGGGCCGGCGGTGGGTCCAAAGCGGCCCGGTGCAGCACATCGTGGGAGGATGGCAGTTGAGCTGGATCTATCAATTCCAAAATGGCCCGGCGACGAACTGGGGCAACCGGTTCTTTTACGGTGACATCAACAATCTCGCCGCGCTGTTTGATCAGTCGAACGTCCACTCCCGCGACATCCACGTCTGGTTCAATCCGGATCTGGCCTACACCGGTGGAGGTGCGATACCGCAGAGCTTCACCGGGTTCGAGGGACGCTCGAATCTCCAGCCGGGCTCCTATCACGAGCGCGTTTTCCCGACCCGGCTTTCGTCGTTGCGAGAGGATGGCATCCGCAACTGGGACATCAAGATCAAGCGGTCGTTCCGGATCAACGAACAGGCGAGTGCGAGCTTTGACGTCGATCTGCTGAACGCCACCAATCACACGAATTTTTCGGGTCCTAACACGGATCCGACGAACCGCAACTTCGGCCGCGTCACCAGCCAACGTGGGTTGAGCCGTGTTCTCCAATTTAATCTGCGCTTCGACTTTTAGCGCGGCGCTGCTGTTCGCCGCCGGGGATCCATTCTACTTCCCGCCTTCCGATGGAGCTTGGGAACGGGTGGATCCGCCGGCCGCCGGCTGGGATCCGGCCAAGCTCGGCGCCGTGCTCGACTTTGCTGAGTCCCGGCGGTCGAACGGGGTCGTGATCCTGCTGCGCGGACGGATTCTCGCGCAACGTCCTGCCGGTGCGCTTCCGGTGGAGGACGTCGCCTCGGTGCAAAAGAGCGTCGCCGCGACGCTGTTCGGGATCGCCAAACGCAAGGGTTTGATAAAGCGGCTCTGTAGCGGAATCTGTGGGCCTGAGTGAGTGCAGAGAGAAAGGTGACGATAGGGGTGCGGTGGGTGGTAGCAGCATTCACCTGCCGCTTGCGCGGCAGGGCAGACGGGGGCGGGGAGTGGAAA
>Ga0194132_10004326_pt1 | contig 24248 bp, 26 predicted proteins | sample TA2KigOf80mmetaG_FD_148612 | JGI IMG/M metagenome (GOLD analysis project Ga0194132, IMG submission 148612) | Freshwater microbial communities from Lake Tanganyika, Tanzania - TA2015054 Kigoma Offshore 80m | ecosystem: Environmental > Aquatic > Freshwater > Lake | place: Tanzania: Lake... | reverse complement strand
TCAGCCGGAAGGTTGGATCCTGCGAGAGCCGCTCGGCATCGTTGACATCCTCGTAGCCGGCAATCCGGCTGTAGACGGACTGGCGCAGTAGGTCCGCCAGCGGAAGCTGGGTATTCTTGCCGCGCCGTGAGTCAGTCAGGTGTTGGGCAATGAGAGCACCGAAGCCCAGCCGTTCATCCAACTCACGCACCAGGATCAGACCACCATCGGAAGTAACGCGCGATCCCTGGAAGTCGATCTTGAGAAGGCCGTTGAACGAGAGCTGAAAGGGCTGGTTTTGTTTGTCACCCATTGGGTGCTGTCCTCCGCAGGGGTCTTCGCTGCCTTCAAACCCCTATCGATATTGATGCGGACGAGCATCCAGGAGATTCGCACGCGCGGCTCAAAACGGAAATGTGGGGGAAGGCCAATGGGCCGGCAACGGACCGTTCGGGGAGGAGTTCCACGATCCCGCCCATCTCTACGCCACTGATCTGGACCTGTTTGGACGCGGGTCCCTGTTCGAGCGCCTGGGCACGGTGCGAACCTACGCCGGAGAGCGGACGCTGGCAGCGTGGTTGCTGGGTCCCGCGCCAGTGGCGGCCATTCACGAGCGTCACCAGGCTCTGGCTGAGCTTCGCGGCCAGATCGATTTTCGGGAAGAGCTTGCTCTGGTGGGCGAAGAGACACGGGGTGCGCGGCCGGAGCGTCTGCTGCGTTGGGCCGAAGCTCCGGGGGCGCCCCCGCGATCACGGGATTGGCTTGTGGCGCGAGGCCTGGTGGCTTTGATGTTGTCGGGCGCGGCGCTGTGGGCCATGGCCGGGTTCGATCAACTCTTCTTCGTGAGCGCGGTGGCGTTGGGCGGATTTGGCTTGCGCTGGCGAAGGCAGACGCTGTCGACAGCAGCCGGCGCGGAGGAGCCTTGTCATGACCTGGAACTTCTGGCCGCCGTGCTGCGCCACTTTGAGCGCGGCCATTGGCAGGCGCCCCGGTTGCGGACGCTTCAGGCCGGCCTGACCGATGGAGGTTTGCCCGCCTCGGCGGTGATTTCGCGGCTGGCGAACCTCGTGGAGCGGCTGGCGTGGTGCGAGAACCCGTTCTTCCGGGCGGTGTCGCCATTGCTGCTTTGGCGCACGCAGGTGGCATGGGCGATTGAGGAGTGGCGGGCAGGGCATGGCGGCGCGGTTCGGCGATGGCTGGACAGCGTGGGGGAACTGGACGCGATGTCCGCTCTGGGCGCGTTTGCGCTTGAAAATCCCGGCTACACGCTGCCCGAGTTCGTGGACGGTCCGACGGTGTTTGACGCGGAAGAGATTGGCCACCCGCTGCTTGCGGCCCCGGCCATGGTGCGCAACTCCGTGCGCTTGGGTACGGGCCGCCCGCTCATCGTGCTGAGTGGGTCGAATATGTCGGGCAAGAGTACGCTGCTGCGCACCATCGGCGTAAACAGCGTTCTGGCCATGATGGGTGCGCCGGTCTGCGCGGTGCGGTTGCGTCTGGCGCCCTTCGGGTTGGGTGCATCATTTCGTGTGAACGATTCGCTTCAGGAAGGGGCCTCACGCTTCTATGCCGAAATCCAGCGTTTGAAGGCGATTGCGGATGCCGCTGCCCGCGGCCCCGTGCTATTCCTGTTGGACGAATTGCTGCACGGCACGAACTCACAGGATCGCCAGGCGGGGGGCCGGGGCGTGGTTCTAGGGCTTCTTGCGCGCGGCGCGGTTGGCATTGTGACCACGCATGATCTTGCGCTGACCTCGCTTGCCGATGCCGGGGGCGGCATCAACCTTCACCTGGAGGACCGGCTGGAGGGCGGGCGTCTGTTGTTCGACTACCGGCTGCGAGACGGCGTGGTCCGGCGCAGCAATGCCCTGGAGCTGATGCGATCCGTGGGGCTGGACGTCGGGCCGGCCTGATCAGACCTTATCCACACCCGGACTCCGCACCCGCGACATCTTCTCCAGCAGCTCATCCAGATCGCTTGACGCCACCACCAGATCCCGATGCTCCGGGTGAATCAACCCCTCGGCGCAGGCATGATCCAGCAGGGCCAGCAATGGATCATAGAACCCCGCCACATTCAGCACCCCGCATGGCTTTGCATGCAGCCGCAACTGAGCCCAGGTGACCACCTCGAAGAACTCCTCGAACGTCCCAAACCCGCCCGGCAGCGCGATAAAGCCATCCGCCATCCCCGCCATGCGCGACTTCCGCTCATGCATGCTCGCCACCACGATCAGCTCCGTCACACCCGTGTGGCCAATCTCCTTCTTGATCAGGAACCCGGGCATCACGCCCGTCACGCGCCCGCCCACTTCCAGCGCCGCATCGGCCAAAATCCCCATCAGCCCGTTGCGCCCGCCTCCATAGACCAACTCGATTCCCCGCTGGGCTAGCGCCGCACCCGTCGCACGGGCCGCCTCCTGGTAGGCCTCAATCCGCCCCGTGCTCGATCCGCAAAATACACACAGCCGTTCAAACATTCCGCTCCATTCCCTCCATCCACCGAATTGTCGAATCCCAATCCTGAATCCCGTGCGTGGCCCCAACCGCGCCGGCGCACAAGCCGCCCGCCGCGTTGGCCACCTCCGCCGCTCCGGCCGCATCCAGTCCGCGGGCAAGCGCCCCCAGGAATCCTCCCGCGAAGCAATCGCCCGCGCCCGTCGTATCCAGCACGTTCACACGGAACGCCGGGCTCGCGAACCGCTCCGCGCCGCCGTACACGCGGCATCCCGCCCCGCCAAGTTTCACAACCACTGCCGCGGCCCCGCCCGCGAGCAACATCGCCGCCGCGTCATCGGCGGCCGCATGTCCCGTCAACATCCGGGCCTCATCTTCATTCACGAACAGCAGATCCAGCAGCGGCAGGCACGGCTGCAGCACGCTCATCCACTCCCCGCGCGAATCCCACGCCGTATCGAGCGACGTGGTCAACCCCGCCCCGCGAGCCCTCGCCAAGGTGGCCGCCGCCTGCCCCCGCAGATTCGGCAGCGAGTACGGATTCGCCAAATGATAGTGCGTCGCCCGAGTCCGCATCGCCGCCCCGAACTGAATGGGCTCCGCGAACACCTCGCGGCTGCACCCCGGCCGGTGCAGGAACGCCCGGTCGCCGCTCTTCTTCACCAGGGCCACGCTTGAAGCCGATGGCGTGTCGCTCCGCTCCACATAGTCCATGGATACGCCCGCTTCAGCCAGGCGCCGGAACATCACGTCGCCAAACGGATCCCGCCCGATGCGCCCCAGCAGCGTCACCGGCACCCCCAGGCGCGCCAGCGTGTACGACGTGTTCGCGCCGTTGCCGCCCATGCTCTCAGCGATCTCATCCACCCAGATGGTGCCGCCCCAACGGATCTCATCCGCCGGCCGCACCATCACGTCATACACAATGTTGCCGGAACAGATGACCCCCGCCGGCCTCGGCATCGCGATCAGAGAGCGCCTCCCAGACCGGCGAGAAACTGCCGGTCCACCGGCCACCGAGCCTCCACCCGCGCCCGAACCCGCGCAAACCGCCCCTGCTTCAAGATGGTTCCCGCGCCCTGCGCCGGGCCCGCCGCCACGGCTTGAGCGATCAGCTTCGTAACGGCTTCCATCTGCCCCAGAAGATCGGCTGCCTGCTGCTCATCGGTGCAATCCACGTCCAGCCGCAGTTCCACCCCGCCCGCTGCCGGAGCCGCCGCCATCCGCACCTGATTCGTCTTTTCCAGAATTCGCTGCGCCGCCCCATCGCCCAGCAGCGGCCGCGCTTCCCGCAGTACACGGGCCCCGGCAGTCAGCCACAGCCGCTCCGCCGGAATCGATCGCCCGTCGGGCGGCCGCGCCGTGCCCAGTTCCAACACCGCAGTCTCCCGCTGGCTCACTGCCATGCGAAGGAGCGTGCCCCGGAGCGTGCCCCGCAGCGTGAATGAGATGGTCTTTCCCGGCTGGGACGCAGCCAGCGTGCACATCCCGTCCAGGCACCGGCCTCCCTCCCCCGTGGCGTACTTCTCAAGCCGAGCCGCATCGAAGCGACCTTTCAGCACAAGGTAGACCTCGCCGCGGTCCCAGGAAGCCACCACGTGGTCAAGGTCGCGCGTATAGTCGAAACCGGATGCCAAAACAAATCGCTGGTAGTCTTCTTCGGGTGCTCCCCCCGCCAAGCTCTTCAGCACGCCGGCGGCTCGCAGCGCGCGAACGTCCGCATACAGCATCACACCGTCCCAGGATGGGAGGTAGGCGAGGAGTTCGTGTGCCGCGGAGGAAGAAAAATAGCTGATCCGGACGGCCACCGCCATGGCAGCCATAACAGCCAAAGCCACTAGAACGGCGGCAATCCACCAGCGCCGGGAACGGGTTGACACAACCTCAGTCTACCCGGCGCCAGCCCCGCCCTGCCCACAAACGGCGGAGATCCGGATCAGCGTTTAAGTAACACGACTCGCTCCGGCTTTCGCTCTGTCGCGTGTTTCTGGACACTTGGAACAGCGCCGGAGCGCCCTTTGCGCTCCAAAACAACGGCCTTGTCGCGGCAGGCCCGGCCGGAAGGCGCAGGGCATGACAGCGTCCACGCCTCGCCGGACCGGCAGCCCACAAAGCAATGCAGGCCACCGCGCCATGACAGGTCGTTATAAGAGGCTCATCGGTGTGGCAGAAACTTGTCACAGGCAAAATTTCAACTCACTACGATCGATTCCCTTCTCGAGGGTGCCGTCATTGAAATCAGTCGAGCGAAATCAGCCGAGCAAAGCAGTCAAGCAAAGCAGCGGCCGCCTTGCGATACTCTAAGTCAAGGCCCCCAATGCCGCCATCCTGTCCAGGCCGACCTCACGGCATGCCCTCCCGGCGCGAATGGCTAAGCACCGCCTCCAACGGCTTCGGCCTCACGGCCCTTGCCGCGCTCATGGCGGACCCTGCCTACGCCGGCCCCACCGCGCCGCCTGCCCCCCACCTGCCCGTGCGCGCCCGCAACGTCATCTTCCTGTTCATGCCGGGCGGCGTCTCCCACATGGACAGCTTCGATCCCAAGCCCAAGCTCACCTCCATCAGCGGCCAGGAATCCGGCCAGGGCAAGCGGAAGTGGCACGGCACCCCATGGACCTTCAAGCAATACGGCCAACTGGGACTCCCCGTTAGCGAACTCTTCCCACACATCACCCGCGTCGTCGACGATCTCTGTGTCGTTCGCTCCATGAAGTCCGAGTTCCCGCTCCACGCCCGGGCCAACATATTCCTTCACACCGGCCGCAACTTCGGCGGGCATCCCAGCCTGGGCTCCTGGATCAACTACGGCTTGGGTAGCGAGAATCGGAACCTGCCGGGTTACGTGCTGCTCACCAGCGGCGACATCCCACCCGGCGGCCTTGAGAACTTCTCGAACGGCTTCCTGCCCGCCACCCATCAGGCCATGGCCGTGCGAGCCGAGGGCAACCCGATTGACAACATCGCCCCGGCCGACCGGCTTGACCGCGTGCAGCGAGCCAAGCTGGATGTTCTGGCCGCCGCCGACCGTGAGTACTCAGCCAGCCTGGGCCGTCCCGACGCCATCGAAACCGCCATCGCCAACTACGAGATGGCTTACCGCATGCAGTCGCTGGCGCCCGATCTGCTGGCGCTGGACAAGGAGCCGGCCTCGGTCAAGGCCCTCTACGGGCTCGACTCAAGTGACCGCAACAAGGCGAGCTACGGCCTGCAATGCCTGCGCGCCCGCCGCCTGATCGAAGCCGGCGTTCGCTTCGTCGAAATCACGCCGCCGAACCTCTTCGGGCAGAACGGCACGTGGGACCAGCACGATCAACTCAAGAAGGGCCACGAAACCAACGCCTTCGTGACAGACCAGGCGGTCACGGCGCTGATCGTCGATCTCAAAGCGCGCGGCCTCTTCGATGAAACCCTCATCCTTTGGGCCGGCGAATTCGGCCGCACGCCCGACACCGGCAACGGCGATGGCCGGGACCACCACCCCGAAGGCTTCACCCTTTGGATGGCCGGGGGAGGCGCCCGCCGCGGCCTTATCTACGGCGCCACCGATGACATCGGCAAACACGCGGTCGAAAACGTGGTCACCGTGCACGACCTCCACGCGACCATCCTTCGCCTCCTTGGCCTGGACCCGGCCCGCCTCTCCTACCGCTTCGGAGGCCGCGATGTCACGCTCCCCGATGTCCACGGCCACGTAGTCCAGGCTCTGCTCGGCTAGCCGCCCCGGCTCATGCCCGCCGCCGAATTTCATCGCAACACCAGAACCGGCTGGCTGCGCGCCGCCGTGCTTGGCGCCAACGACGGGCTCATCTCCACCAGCAGTCTGGTCGCCGGCGTGGCCGCCGCGCAATCGGGCCGCGACGCGATCTTTCTGGCAAGCCTTGCCGGCCTCGTTGCCGGAGCCCTCTCCATGGCCGCCGGCGAGTATGTCTCGGTCTCCTCGCAAGCGGACGTCGAAAAGGCGGATCTGGACCTGGAAAGACGTGGACTCGAGACCGACCCGGCCACCGAACTCGCAGAGTTGACTCGGATCTATCAGGATCGCGGGCTCTCGCCCGAACTGGCGGCCCAGGTGGCGGATCAACTCACGGCGGGCGACGCTCTGGCGGCCCACGCCCGCGACGAACTGGGAATTCTGGAAATCAGCCGGGCCCGCCCCGTTCAGGCCGCCGTCGCATCGGCGCTTGCGTTCGCCGCGGGAGCAGCGCTGCCGGTGGTGCTCGCCGCCACGGCGCCCAGGGAATCGCTAGCCGGAATTGTTGTGGGGGCGTCCCTGGCCATGCTGTTCGCGCTCGGAGCCCTGGCCGCACGCCTTGGCGGCGCCCCGTTGTTGCCGGGAGCGCTGCGAGTGGGCTTTTGGGGGCTCGCGGCGATGGTCCTAACGTCGCTGGTCGGCAGACTGGTGTCAAGGCACTCGATGACGAGCAGTAGGGCACTTCGGCTGGATGCCAATGTTCTGATTGCCCTGGCAACTCCCAAAGTCCATATCGTCCCTGCCACGGCACGAGTTTTGGCCGAATGACGTCTCTTACACCGAAATGCCGGCTACGGGAATCGTTGGGCATCGCCAAGTCACGGATGCGTACCTGACCCTATTGGCGCGTGTGCACGGCGGTGTGCTCGCAACCATGGACAAGGCGTTGGCGGCGACTCACCCGGAGGCTGTGCTGCTGGAGGACGAGCACTAGCCCACACTCCGGCCGTAGGTCACCGGATGGGCGAGAACGGGAGCGCCCGTAACAAGGAGTTGGAGATGTTGGAAACGATTTCGCCGTCGCTCAGGCCGGGTGTTGCACGGAGTTTATGCCATGCCGCATCGGCCAGAAATGCCTTCCAGGCCTTGTCGCGGCCGTTCCAGTCGTCGTACCAGACCAGGTAAGTGAGGTTAGGCATCCGGGGGCCGAACAGAGTCTCTCCGAAAAACACCGGGTTAATGCCGTTCTTGCGGAAAATGGCGATCTCCCCGTTGTTGAACATGCCCACTTTCTTCGCCAGCGACCCCAGGTTGTTGGACTCGTAGGTTCGCAGTTCGAACGATCGAGGTCCGCCCGGCGATGCGGCCGGCACCTCGACCGTGGGGGCTCCCGTGAAGCAGCGCAGCAGCCGTGTCTCCATCCGTGCGTACCCCACCGGCTGGCTCTGATAGGCCTCCATCGCCTTGCGAAAACTCGCGTCCGCGCTCAGTTTCTCGTTCGCCTCCTCCATCGCGGCCAGCGACGCGAAGCTGCGCACCACCAGAATGAAGGGGCTGTTCTCGGCAATCACGCTGCCAAAGAACCCTACCGGACCCGCTCCCACGCGCTCCAGCGCCGGCGCCAGGCTCTTCTGAACGAACTCCGTCGTCCGCCCCGCCTGATTGTCGGTGGTGTTGCGCATATAGAAGTAGCGCAACTCCACCAAGCCTGGCTTGGCATCGGCGGCGGCAGCACTGGCGGCCAGAGCGGAGCTGGCGACAGAAGCGGAAAAACGGCGGCGGTTCATCGCTTCGTAGGATACCAGGACGCACTATGCTGGGAAGGCGTGCCCGCTGACCTCGCGCTCATCCAACATCTCGACACGTGGCTCGCCGAATCCGCTCAGCGCTCCGGCCCCTGGCTTGCCTGCCGGCCCGGCTGCGCCCAATGCTGCCTGGGTCCCTTCGCCATCACCGCGCTCGATGTCAACCGCCTTCGCGAAGGCCTCCGGCAGCTCCCCCCGGAACAGGCTGAACAGATTCGAGAACGCGCGCGCCAGGCCATCACAGCGCTGGGCCCGGACTACCCCGGCGACCCCACAACCGGCGAGCTCTTCGATGAGGACGCACTGCCCGAGCGCCTCAACGATCATCCCTGCCCCGCGCTCGACGTTGAAACCCGGCACTGCGAACTCTACCAGCACCGCCCGGTCGCCTGCCGCACCTTCGGCCCCGCCGTCCGCATCGCGCAGGATCACTACGGCGCCTGCGAGCTCTGCTACGAAGGCGCATCCCCCGCCGAACTTGCGGCCTGCGCCGTCCCGCTCGACCCCACCGGCATCGAAGCCCGCCTTCTCGAAGCCCATGCCGGCCCCGGCACGATTGTTGCCTTCGCGCTCCTACGTTGAGCGTTCCCGGATCCGAATGCTCCGGAACCGCATCGCCGAAAACTGGTCGTGCAACTGCAAGCCCACCGGCCCGCTCCGCGAACGCGCCGGGTCACCGGCGAACTCCGCCACGGGTTCACCATTCAGCCGCACCCGAATCATCCCGCGGCGCGACTCAACTTCCAGCGCGTTCCACGCCCCGCGCCGCTGCACCCCGGCCCGCGCCGCGACGAACGTATAGATACTGCCCGACGGGTACTTGTCCCCATCATCGTCGGTCAACTGGATCTCGTAGCCAATGTGCGCCGGCGTGGTCTTCGGAAACGCGGCCAGATCCGGCCGCGCGGAGTCTTCTTCGCCGATGGCGTGATGGGCACGCGAACGGTCGCGGATCGAAATGCCGCTGTTGCCGCCCGGCGGCACCCAGTACTCAAGGTGCAGGTCGTACTCCGTGAACTCGGCTTTCGTGTAAAGCCACGCCTGCCGGTAGAGCCACGCCGCGAACTCCTTCGGCCCAACCGGCCAGGGCGCCGTGAACGGGCTCTCCGGCCGCGCCTGCACCCGTTGGCCATGCAGTAAGCCGTCGGTCACAGTCCATGAACCGTCGCCCCGCACTTCCCAGCCCTCCAGGTCCCGTCCGTTGAACAGCGGCCGCCAGCCCAACCCCACGGGCAGCGTTGTGTCGCCCGTCGCCGCCCACTCAACCCCGCGCGCCAGCAGCGTCTGGAAATGGATGTCGCCGTAGTTCGGGTTCAGCTCGTTCTTCCAGGTATGCCCCAGCATCGTCGTGTAGACGCGTCCCTTGCCGTACGCACGCACCCAGTCCATTGGCTCGCCTGAATGCGACACTTCGCTGAAAGCGTAGGTCAGCACCTGAAGCCCCACCGCCGGGCCGTGCTGACCATGGGTCAACTGTTCGGAGGCGTGCCGCCATTGGCCCGGCAAGCCGCGTGTCATCGGGTGCGTTGCATCCAGCGTGAAGATCTCGAAATCCTGCCGCGGCCCGTGTCCAGGCCGCAAGCCTGTGCCTGCCGGCAGCGTCACAACCTGATCGCCGCGCACGGCGAGGCCCGGGCCGAAGGCCGGTTCGCGCCACCCCAGGCCGATCATCTCGTTGAACTCGCGCCAATGGGGAAAGCCGTTGTTCGCTGCATGCAGGTTCACCAGCCCGCCGCCGCCTCGAACGTACTCCACCAGGGACCGCTCCAGATCGGCGGGCCAACGCAACCCGGCTTCCGTATGGCCGCCATTGAAGTTGTTCACCACCGCGGCGTAGCCCGTGAACACAGGCCGTTGCGGCCATGTCGCCACATCCACCTGGAAGCGGCCCGTCCCTTCCAGGATGGTCCGGGTCATCCGGGTGGCCGCCTGCCAGTCGTGGTTGTTCACCCCATCCACGATCAGCACCTTGAGGGGAGTCTGGGCAGGCAGGGCACAGGCAGCCAGAACGGCAATCGGCAAGCGCATCGTCAACTCCCTATTCGGACTTTCGCCGCCCGGACAGCGCCACCAGCAACAAGGACGCCAGCGCCGCGAAGAGGCCGAACGCGAAGCTGGCCTGGAAGCCATGGTGGTCCGTCAGCCAGCCGTGCAGCCATGGCGCGAAGCTGGATGCCGGTGTCGCCAGCGTGACAATCGCCAGATTTCGCGCCGCCTCGGCGGGGGCCGAAAGCGTGCCCACGTAGTTCGGGAAGTAAGCCCCGCCAAGCTCACCCGCGCCATGGAATCCAAACGCCGCCAGATACGCCGAGCCCGGGGCCAGCCACGCCCAAAGCGCCCCCGCCGCCAACAACCCCGAAGCTGCCATGACACCCGCGCGCAGCCCGTGCCGGACTGCGAGCCATCCCAACAGCCATCCACCCGCCGCCTTGCAGCCAAACCGGATCGCGAGCGTCAGCCCCGACAGCTCCTTCGGGTCGCGGTTCATCGCCTCCCGGGTATAGAGCGAAAGGTTCGACACGATGCCCTGCGACGAATACCACAGCATGTAAGCCACCCACGCCAGCGCCAGCGGACGCGACGCGGCGAACGCCCGGATGCCGCCGGCGATGAACCGGAACAGGTTGGGCCGCGGCTCTTCCGGCAGGTCCCGCAGGCGGTATCGCGTGGAGACCAGCGCCACTCCCGCCGAGCAGGGCACGGCGATTGCATAGAGGAACGCGAAGTCAAACGGGTAAGGCAGAAACGGGAAGCCATTGTTCAGGACATACTGCGCGCCCAGGGAGCCGGCCACGGCGAACAGCGGCCCAAACGTGAACGTGCGCTTGAGAGCAATGGCCAAGCCCTTCTCCGTGGTGCCACGCTTCAGGCATCCCAGCATGAAGACGTGCGACGTGGATCCGGAAAAGCCCTGGAGCAACCCTTGCAGCACCACGGCGCCAATGCGGATATCGGCGTCGAGGGGCAGCACCAGCGTCAGCAGCACGCACGTGTTCAGGAACGCGGTCACTACGTTCGCCCCCACCAGCACCGTCCGCTCCAGCCGGTGCGGCACCAGCCACGAGGCGAACAGCGGAGCGATCTGCCCCGCCATGTACACCGATGCCGGCAGGCTGGCCACGGCCGCGCTGGCGCCCAGCTTGTTGAGCAACGCCGCCTGCGCCACACCCACGTAGATCACCGGCGCGCCGATGTAGATGAGGATGTAGCTGATGGTGAACAGCCATCCGTTGAAGCGATCATCCGGTTCCAGCGGCTGGCTCATCCCAGCCAATCCTTGTACCGCTCATGCAGGATGGCGCGGCACTCCGCGAACACCTCTTCCGTCAGGCCTTCGTAGGGCGATAGCAGCCGCAACGGCATCTCCTCCAGGCCGCCCAGCCGCACCAGCGCCTTGTCGTAGGCGCCGTCCATCAGCGGACCCTGACGGAACATCGGCGCCAGCACCTCATGCGTCATCTCCAGGTACTTTTTCTGGAAGGTTAACGCCTGCCCCAAGTCGCCTACGGTGCAAAGCCGGTAGAATTCCTGCGTCTTGGCGGGCGCCAGCGGTCCGAACGAGCTGAGCAGCGAACACTCCCCATGAAGGCAGCCGTGCGGAAACATCGCCTCGCCGAAGAAGTGCTGCAACTCGGGCGCCTCGCGCATGAGCTCCGCCGTTGTCTGCACCGTGGTGCCGGTGTTCTTGGTGGCCGCCAGGTTGGGGATCTCCGCCACCAGCCGCCGGTAGTCGCTGCCGGTCAACACGCGCTTGGTGCGCGCCAGGTTGTAGTGCAGGAACCTCGAGTCAGGAAACGCCCCGCAGACATCCCGGAAGAAGGTGACCATCTCGCGATCATTCACCGCGCCCCAACTGGGCAGCGAAATCTGGAAGAACCGGAAGCCGCGCGAGTGCGCGTAGCTGATCCGCTCAACAATGTTGGCGGTGGAGAGCCCGATCACTCCCACGCCCGGGTGCACACCCTCCGCGCGCGTCTCCTCCGCGAACAGGTCCACAATGCGGTGGAACCGCGCCGTGTCCACCGCGTAGCCCTCTCCCGCCGTGCCGAAGATATAGACGTTGCGGAAGCCCGCCGTCAGCACCTGCTGGACCTCACGACGGAACACATCCTCCATCAGGTGCTCCCGTTCATCCCACGGGACCTCACAACTGATCAGAATACCCTGGTGGTAGCGCGGCATGGTCCTTCGATTGTAAGTCAGGCGGGCAGGCCGTAGAGCCCCGCGCCGTTGCCGTGGCAGATCACTTCCGGTTCGCCGTCCGTCAAGCGCAGCGCGCGCGAGGCAATCTTCAACACCAGCAGCGACTCATAGAGTACGAAGGTCGGACCTCGCCGCACCGCCCGCGTAGATGCGCCACCGCCGTGTCATAAAGGTGCGCGTGGGCATCGAACTGACGTGGTGGCAGAAAGGAGTCCGGCTCCGGCTGGAAGAGCTCATGCGGAGCGGGCTGCCGGTGCGCGTCGTTCAAGGTACGCGAATGGTACACTGAGCGCGTATGCGGGGGCTTGTGGTGTTATGGCCCGCGATTCTGATGGCGGCGGATAGCGGCTACATTCAATCGGTTGAGCAGTGGCGGCGCCAGGCCGAAATCGCCTTGCGGGCCGATGACGGGTGGCTCACCGTCTCCGGCCTGTTCTGGCTCAAGCCCGGTGAGAACGGCTTCGGAAGCGCCGAATCGAATGCCATCGTGCTGCCTGCGCCTGCGCCGCCTCAGGCCGGCGCGTTCCACTTGGAAGACGGCCAAGTCACCCTGCGCGCCCACCCGCAATCGGGACTGACGCTGGGCGGCCAGATTGCGACCAGTCAACGGCTGGCAAGCGACGCCACGGGCAAGGAAGACATTGTGCAACTCGGCTCGCTTGCGATGTTCGTCATCGTGCGCGGCGAACGAATCGGGATCAGGCTGCGCGACCTGAATAGCAAGTACCGCCGTCAGTTTACTGGCCGGCAGTGGTTCGAGGTGAAGCCCGAATACCGCGTGGAAGCTCGCTTTGAACCCCATGCCGCGCCGCGGCAGGTGAAGATTCCGAACATCCTTGGCGACACCGAGACCATGACCAGCAGCGGCGTGGTGGTTTTCACCCTCAATGGCCGGGAGCACCGCCTGGAACCCGTGGATGCCGCCAACAACCGGCTCTGGTTCATCCTGCGCGACAAGACCAGCGGCAAGTCCACCTATCCCGCTGGCCGGTTTCTTTATGCCGATGCGCCGCGGAATGGCAAGGTGATGATCGACTTCAACCAGGCCTACAACCCGCCCTGCGCCTTCACGCCCTACGCCACCTGCCCGCTCCCGCCGCGCCAGAATCACCTGGACACGGCGGTGGAAGCGGGCGAGTTGAACTACCACACCGAACCGTGAGGCTTTCGAGAACCGCGCAAGACGGCTTCGCCTTTGCGCTTTATCAGAACCGCGCAAGACGGCTTCGCCTTTGCGCTACTGGATGCCCCGGTAGGTGGCCACCTGTTGGGTCATCCGGTCAGACTGGCCCTGCGTGAAGTTGTTCATGCAGATGTCGTCGGTGTAATCCATGAAGTTGGTGATGGGGTCCAGCCCGGGTGAGTTGTTGCAGGTGTTGCGGCCTACCGGGCAGCCGAACGCCGGACTCTTCTCGGCTGGTGTATCGTAGACGCGGTCATTGGTGTTGCTACAGCCGCCCTGGAAGGTGTGAAACAGACCCATCCAGTGGCCCACTTCGTGCGTGGCCGTATCACCCAGATTGTACGGTGCGGCGGTGCCGCCGGGAAGGCTGGAAAACAGGACCACAACGCCGTCAGCTTGCGGACGCGACGAATAGGAGCTGGGGAATGTCGCCCAGCCTAACAGGCCGCCGCCAGGGCTGGCCGTGTAGATGTTCAGCGTGTTGGCGCCGCCGCGCCGCAGCGCATTCTTGGCCTGCGATTCAGCCTGCGACCCCGGCGCCATTGTGAACCATGCGTTGTTCGTGGTGGTGGTGGTGCCGGCCAGATAGAAGCGGAATGGCGTATTTGCTCCGCCTGTCGTGCCGCCAAAGGAGGCGTTGAGAACGGCCAACTGATTCTGGATCTGCTGCGTTGTGACGTTGCCTTGCCCGGCCGAGTTCCTGATGACATGGAACCAGACCGGGATCTGCAGGCTGCCGGGAACGGCAAAGCCGCGCACACGCAGACTCAGGCGGGGTGGCTCCAGCTCGTCGTCGGCATTGACTTGCTGCGTGACGCAGCGGCCACGGTCGATGAAGGCCTGTTTATTCTCCCAGACGAAGTCATTCAGGATGAAGGGAGTGTTGTCGGGCAGTTCCTGAGCGATGAGTCCCGCGCTGACCGCCAGCAGAACCGCAAGGATTTTCGGAAAGTTCATGATTTTTCTCCTATGTAATGTGCCAGCCGGGTCGCCAGTAAGGGCGATCGCCGGGCAGGCGAAGAATAGTGAAGGCCGGCCCGGCTTCGTTACACGGCTATCGCGACAGGCAAACGCTGCCCGCCACGGTGAAACGCAGCGGCAGATCCACGGAGACGCTGATGCCGATGCGCGGGCTGGTCTCAATCACCCGTGGCTGCGCATGGCCGGCATGGATTCGAAGCGGGCTTGCCGGGTCCGTCAGATCGAGGCCGTTCTGCCCCAGCCCGATCCCGAAAGCCCGGGTCAGCTTGCCGGGCCCGTTCGCGAGATCGCGGCTGCGCCGCGCGGCCGGTCTGTGCAGGCGCATGGTCTCAAGCCCCGCCACCGGCTCAACAGCGCGGATGAGCACGCAGCCCGCCACGCCTTCCGGCTCCGCCGCCACGTTCAGGCAGTGGTGCACGCCGTAGATGAAGTAGACATAGGCATGCCCCGGCGGCCCGAACAGCACGCGTGTCCGGGCGGTCAACCCGTGCGCGGCGTGCGCTGCCAGATCCCCTTCGCCCAGGTACGCTTCCACCTCGACAATGCGGCCCGCCAGGTCTTCATGCATCAGCACCGCGCCCAGCAGATCGCGAGCCACGGCCACTGTGGGCCGCGCGTAGAAGCGGCGCGGAAGAACCGCCGTTGAGACCGGGCTGCTCATGCCGACATGTTAGGATAAACGAATTGCGGCCCCGGCATGCGACTCTTCACGGGCTTCACCATCCCCTACGAAACACGGCGCAACCTGGAGCTTCTTCTGGCGCACCTCAAGCCCACCGCCGCCATCCAGTGGAGCCCACTCGACAACCTCCACATCACCACACGCTTTATCGGCGAATGGCCCGAGGACCGGCTGGACGAAATCAAGGACGCTCTGGCGGGTGTGCCAGGCTTTGGCCCATTCGACATCTCGGTGACCGGGCTCGGCTGGTTTCCGAATCCGCACAAGCCGCACTCGTTCTTCGCCGGCATCGCGGCGCCGGAAGGGCTGTTGCAACTGAAGCGGGCCACCGATGAGGCGCTGGAGCCTTTGGGTGTGGCGCACAAGAGCGAACGGTTCGTCCCTCACCTGACGCTGGCCCGTCTTCGCGGCACGGCCGACATCGGCGCGCTACGTGCCGCCATTGCTCAACTCCCCGCCGTGGACTTTGGGCGCTTCCGCGCCACCGCCTGGAACCTCTATGAGAGCCGGCTGGGAAATGGACCCTCCGTGTACACTAAACTGGCTGGGTATCCGTTATGACCGGCATTCTGGTTCTCATCGCCGCTTATCTTCTGGGAGGCATCCCGTTCGGCTATCTCTATGTGCGCCTGCGCACGGGCCGTGATGTGCGGACGCTCGGCAGCGGCAACATCGGCGCCACGAACGTTCTGCGCACAAGCGGGCGCGCGGCGGGCATCGTGACACTGCTGCTCGATATCGGCAAGGGAGTGCTGGCGGTGTGGCTGGCGGACCGCGCCACCGGCGGCTCACCGTTGTGGATGAGCCTGGCAGCGCTGGCGGTGATGGCGGGCCACGCCTTCCCCGTCTACCTGAAGTTCCAGGGCGGCAAGGCCGTGGCGAGCTTTGTGGGAGCCTTCCTTTACCTGACGCCGGCCGCGCTGGGCGCCGTGCTGGTGTTGTTCGTGGTGGTGGTGGCGGTGAAGCGGCATATCTCGCTGGCCTCCATTCTGGCGGCGGGCCTGTTCCCTCTGGCGGTATGGCTGATCCTGCATCCGCCCACGCCGGTGGTGGCCGCGGCGCTCATTTCCGGGGTGTTCATCATCCACCGCCATTCGTCGAACATTGAGCGCCTGCGCGCGGGCACCGAGAACGTCTTCTCCTTCGGCGGCAGCAAGACACGGTGAAGCGGCTGGCCATCCTTGGGGCGGGAAGCTGGGGCACGGCCCTGGCGGTGGTGCTGGCTCCGCGATTCAGCGGCATCCGGCTTTGGGCGTTTGAGCCGGAGGTGGTCGAGGCCATCGGCGCCCGCCGCGAGAACACGATTTTCCTGCCCGGCTTCACCATTCCAGACAACGTTGAGCCAACCGGGCGCCTTGAGGAAGCTGTGGACGGCGCCGATTGCGTGCTTGGCGTGATGCCTTCCCAGTTCGCCCGGCGAGTCTACGCGCAGTTGCCGGCGGTAGTGCCACGGTGGCTGCCCGTGGTGAGCGCCACCAAGGGCCTGGAGCGCGGGTCTCTGCTTCGCATGTCTCAGGTGATTGGCAGCGTGCTGGGGCCCCGGCCGCTTGCCGTTCTCTCAGGCCCCACCTTCGCCCGCGAAATCGCCAATCGCGAGCCGGCCGCGGTGGTTCTGGCCTCCGAAGACGACGTGTTCGCCCGCCAGGTGCAGACAGCGTTCAGCGGCCCCACGCTGCGCCTCTACACCAATGCGGACGTGGCGGGTGTGGAAACCGGGGCGGCGATCAAGAACGTCATCGCCATCGCGGCCGGGGTCTGCCAGGGGCTGGGGCTGGGCAGTAACTCGCAGGCGGCGCTGATCACGCGGGGTCTGGCGGAGATTACGCGGCTGGCGGTGGCACTGGGCGGCAAGCCCAGAACACTGGCGGGTCTGGCGGGTCTGGGCGACCTGGTGCTGACCTGTTCGGGGCAGCTTTCACGGAACCGCTCGCTCGGCGTGGAGTTGGCTGGCGGCCGCAGTTTGGCCGAGATCACGGGCGGGATGAAGATGGTGGCCGAAGGCGTGGAGACCACGTACGCGGCAGTGGACCTGGCCCGCCGCACCGGCGTGGATATGCCCATCACCCACCAGGTGTATGAGATGCTGGCCAATGGGCGGCCTCCCCGGGAGGCCCTGGCTGAGTTGATGGCCCGCCCGCCCCGGGAAGAGTAACCGAAAATCGCCGCAACCCGGCGCCAGAGCCAGTGTTCGAATAAGCGTGACGACCGTGGCGGCAGTTGAACACGACGCCCAGTTAATGCTTCGAGTCCGCGAAGGCGATTCGTCCAGCTTCGCCCTTCTGCTGAGCCGCCATCGGGCGCCGGTGGTGAACTTCCTGTTCCGCATGGTGCAAAACCAGGCCGTGGCGGAGGAGTTGGCGCAGGAGGTGTTCCTCCGCGTGTACCGGGCGCGGCAGACCTATGAGGTTTCGGCGAAGTTCACCACGTGGCTGTTTCGCATCGCCTCCCGCCTGGCGCTGAACTGGCTGCGGGACACGAGGAAGGAAAAGGCGCAGGCCAGCCTGGATCGTGAAGTGGCGGATGGCGTGGCTTGGGAGGTGGCGGATCGCGCGCCCACCGTGGAGCACACGCTGGTGAAAGAAGCCCGGATGGCAGAGATCCGCCGGGCGATCGCGCGGCTGCCCGAAAAGCAGCGCGCGGCGGTCTTGATGCACAAGTATCAGGAGATGGGGTATGCCCAGATCGCCGGAGTTCTGGGATGTTCGGAGCCGGCGATCAAGTCGCTTCTGTTCCGGGCTTATGAGACGCTGCGCGGGCGGCTCTCGCACATGGGCTGACCGGAGTGGAAGGCGTTAAGATAGGTAAGTAAGGAGTTATGCGGCACTTGGCACAGTGTGTGATGCAGTCTGGCGACGAAGCCGGGCTTCTGCTCGATTACTGTGCCGGACGCCTGTCTGGTGAGCGTGAGGAGGCCATGCGCCGCCACGTGGCGCTTTGTGAGTCCTGCCGGCAGGTGGTGGAAGGCCAGCAGTCCTTGTGGTCTGCCCTGGATGCGTGGGAGGCGCCGGAGGTTTCCGCCGGGTTTGACCAGGCTTTGGCGCGGCGTATTGAAACGGCCCCGTTTTATCAGCGGTGGCTGGAGTATTTTTCCTGGAAACCGGCTCTCTCCGCGGTGGCCGTGGCGGCGGCGCTGCTGGCTGTGGTGACGCTGCGGGAGCCGGCGGCGGCCCCCGTGCCCGCTGAAGCGGATGTGGCCGATGTCGAAAAGCTGGAACAGGCTTTGGAGGACATCGAGATTCTCACTGTGCTCAACACCGCCGGGCAGCCGGCTCAGATGTAGGCTGTTTTTCGAGCCCCTCCATGACCTTCCTGAAGTTCCTCATGATCGCCTGGGTTGCGGTGGGATTCCTATGCGCACAGCCAGGACCGGGCGCCAAGTCCCGCCGCCGCGGCCACGCCGTCGAGAACATGGAGCGGTTCCTGCGCCTGTCTCCGGAGCAGCGCCGCCGTGCGCTGGACCGTTTGCCGGAGGAGCGGTGCAAGCTGATTGAGCAGCGGGTGGCCGAGTACGAAAAGCTCTCGCCGGAGGAGCGGGCGCGGCTGACGGAGAGCGCGGGCCGGTTCAGCGAACTGCCGGGCGAGCAGCAGGACAAGCTTCGCCAGGCGTTCCGCCAGTTGCAGAAGCTGCCTGAGGACCGGCGTCCCGAGATCCGCCGCGAGGTGCAACGGCTGCGCCGTCTGCCGGCGGAGGAGCGTAAGGAACGCATGGAGCGGTCCGGTTGGCAGAAGCGCTTTAGCGACGAGGAGCGGAAGCTGCTGGCCGAATTCGCGGCCGCCTCTCAGTGATCCCTGGCGAGGGCCAAGGCTCCGGCGTAGCCCGGCTCCGGCTCGAACTCCGCCATCCGCCAAATCGTGCCGTTGAACTCCACCTCGGCGCGGCCTGCGACGGTCTGATCCCGTAGGCGGGCCATGCCGGCGACACCCAGGCCGGTGGCTTTGAGGATGGCCTCGCGAAGGGTCCAGACGCGGAAAAAGTGCCCGGCGCCGACGGCTTGGGCGCATTCGTCCGGGGCGAAGTAGCGGGCGGCGATGCGTTCCTGGTCCGTGTTGGCTCGTATGTGCTCGATGTCCACGCCCAGGGGGCCCTGGGCCGACACGGCGCAAACGGCAAGCCCGCCCGAATGGGAGAGGTTGAAGTGCGGCCCGCCGGTGAGGGAAGGCTTGCCGGTCTCCGAGTAGTGGAACCTGAGCGCGCCGGGCGCCTGCCCCGTGAGAGCGCCCAGGATGAGCCGGAGCGCGCCGCGGGCGGCTGTGAAGCGATGGCTGTGGCGGGGCTGCCTGAACCGGGCGGCGCGTTCACGCTCCGCCGGGTCCAGCAGGTGGGTGAGATCGCCGCTGTCATCCAGGCGGGCTTTCCACAGCCGGACTCCGAACTCCTGAGTTAGTTCCTCGATTACGGGAGGGGTCAAAGGAGCGATTCCAGGAGGGATCACAGCAGCATGTAGGTGACCATGGCGACAGCGCCCAGCCGGCTCTGGTCATCGTAGATGTCGACCCGCGAGACGCACAGCGTGCGGCCCGCCTTGAGCACCACCGCACGCGCCACGGCCTTCGATCCGATGATGGGCCGCAGATAGTTCACCTTCAACTCAGTGGTTGTGGTCTGTTCCGCGCGCTTGCCGTATTGATGCTGCAACGCGTGCCAGGCGGTCTCGTCGGCCAGCGTGGCGATCATGCCACCGTGGAGAATGCCGGGCGTGTTCAGCAGGCCGGCGTGGATGGGCAACTCGACGGTGACACCGTCATCGTGGCGCGCGGTCACTTCGGCGCCGAATCCGTCTTCAAAGGCCATCAGGCTTTTTTCCTTTTTGCTTTCCCGGCCGCACGCGCGGCTCCGCCGCCCTGCCAGGTGGGTGGCTGGAGCTGGCTATCCCACGCCGAATACAATGCTTCAAGCTCGGCGGTGCGGGCTGGTTCAGCGGTGGCCAGGTCATTGGTCTCGGCGGGGTCGCGATCCAGGTTGTAGAGCTGGGGCGGGGCTTCCTTCCTCAGCCGCAGGAGCTTCCACGGCCCGTGCCGCACGGCGGATTGGGTCCCGAACCGCCAGAAGAGCGTCTGGTGCGGTTTGTCCGGCCTCTTACCGGCGAGGTAGGGAAACAGGTCCACTCCATCGAGGCCCGGTGCGCTTCCGCCGGCCGCGGCCACTGCCGTGGAATGCAGGTCCAGCGCGATCACTGGTTGCGTATACGTGGAGCTTTTCGGGATACGCCCGGTCCAGCGCATGAGCAGCGGCACGCGGATGCCGCCCTCATAGACCTGCGCCTTGAAGCCCCGCAGGGACCCGTTTTGGGAGCTGGTCTGGGGCGTCGGTCCACCGTTGTCGCTGATGAAGATCACCAGCGTGTCGTTGTCCAGCTTGTGGCGCCGGAGGCGGTCCAGGACGGCGCCCACGGCATCGTCGAGCGCCGTGAGCATGGCGGCGAACGTGCGGCGCTTCGGGTCGCCTATGTGAGCCGTGCGCGCTGAATACTCATCGGTGGCCTGAAGCGGGTTGTGGACCGCGTTGAACGGCAGGTAGAGGAAGAACGGCGCGGCGGCGTGCCGATCGATGAACGACGCCGCCTCACGGGCGAAGGCGGTGGTGAGGTAGGCACTCTCCGGCGCGGGCGTGGTTCCGCGAAGGATGGGGTTGCCGGCCTGTTCGGAGTTGTAGGGGTGCGCCCCGCCCAGGAATCCGAAAAACTCATCGAAGCCGCGCTTCTGGGGGTGGTATTCGGGCTTGTAGCCAAGGTGCCACTTGCCCACCATGCCGGTGCGGTAGCCGAGCTTCTTCAGGCGGTCAGCGAGGGTCACCTGATCGAGCGGCAGGCCGAAGTTGTCCGCGGCTTCCTGGGCCGGCCCCGGATTCAGTTCGTGCCCGAACCGCTGCTGGTAACGGCCGGTCATCAGGCCGGCGCGGGTGGGTGAGCAGACCGGGCAGGAGACGTAGCCCTGGGTGAAGCGCACGCCGGCGGCGCCGATGGAGTCGATGTGGGGCGTGGGGATTGAGCCGCCTTGAATGCCGAGTTCACCGTAACCGAGGTCGTCGGCCACGATGAGGACGATGTTCGGATTGCGGGCGGCGGCGGCGGCGCGGGCCATCAGGGCTCCGCCGGCCAGGGTACGAACGAGGTCTCGCCGGGTCATCTCGTCCTACGATAGCGCGCTGCCCGGAAAAGTTCAGCCGCGGTCTGTAATGAAACCGCTTCTCCCGCCCACATTGGATTCAAAGCCCTGAGGCCAGTTCAGTACTACGAGGTGTTTGCCCAATGCCTTTTTCGCTGCAAACTCCGAAGCCGTGTATGCTGCGGATCGAGACGCCAATCCTCCTTGCCCCTCACGAGGGGCGAATGTGGGTGATTTTTCCGGAAGGCGCGACCGTCGCGCAGTCCGGTAACCGCCGGGTGGACCTGGGCCGGCGCCGCCAGTGGCGGTTCACAAATGTGGCCGGCGGGTCGCCGGACCTGTGGCGGGGACACCGACCGGCCGGGATCCCGATTCTGATTCCAAGCCGTGGTGAGGTCACCGTGCATCCCAGGGCCAGCGTGATTGAAGTGGCGCCGCCGCTGGCTGCCCAGCCGCTGGAGGGTGGTTCCGTCGGCCTGTCTTATCTGGCCATTGCGTCCAGCCCGAATCTGGTGCCCGCGAACGGCTTTCAGCCTGTCCTGCCGGACCGCGGATTCCATGGGGTCCTGACACTGCGGACCGAAGGCTCTTTGGCGGAGCAGATCGAAAGTCTGGCGCGCATGGTCACATGGAACGGTGACCGTCTGGACACCGAGGGTTTGCGCCGTCTGCTGGCCGCGGGGGAGCCCACGCTATCGCGCCGCCGCTCCTTCGGGTATCGGTGCCGGCCACTACGATAAGCTGATTCGATGCCCTACACTAGGCGTCAGTTCCTGCGTCAGTTCCTGCCGCTCGCCGCGGCGGGCACCCTCACCGCGCAGCCGCCGCGCCCTAATGTCCTGTTCGTCGTGGTCGATGACCTTGATTGCCGCGTCGGCTGCTACGGCGACCGCGTTGCCCGCACGCCGCACATCGACTCTCTGGCCGCCCGCGGCGTCCGCTTCGACCGCGCATATTGCCAGTTCCCGCTGTGCAACCCCACGCGGTCGTCCGTGCTGAGCGGCCGCTACCCCACCTCCACCGGCGTGCTGGATAACAACACCTGGCTCACTTTGCGCGCGGGTGAGCAGATGCTGCCGGCCTACTTCGCCGGCCACGGCTACGGCGTGGCCACGCATGGCAAGATCTGGCATGGGCCGAATCGCGGATTCGCGCCCGGCGAGGCGCTGCCCCCGAAGACACCCCAGCGCTGGGTGACGCCCGCCGATCGCGCCCGGCAGCAGCGGGAGTCGCCCGCGTTCTGGGAAGACAACCATACCCCGTATCGCAACCTGACTCTGCCCGCGCCGCGCCAGTATGCGTGGGCGAACAACTACGGTCCGTTGCCTGAAGGCGACCCTGGGGTGGATGCGCCGATCGCCGATGCGGCGTTGAAGTCCATGGAACGGATGGCCCAGTCCGGCCAGCCGTTCCTCCTGGCCGTGGGTTTTCACCGGCCGCATGTTCCGCTGACGGCTCCCATGAAGTACTTCGACCTGTTCGACCCTGAGGAGATGCCGCTGCCGCCGGACTTCGATACGGAGCCGCGCCTGATCGATGGCGTGCCGCGCGATGAGTTCCGGTCGAACATCGACCTGTTCGCCGGCCGCGCATTCACGGTGCAGGAGGCGCGGGAGGCGATGCGGGCCTACTACGCGAGCATGGCCTACATGGACGATCAGGTGGGGCGGTTGCTCGGCCAGTTGAAGGCGCTGGAACTGGACCGGAACACCATCGTGATCCTGTGGGGCGACCACGGCTGGCACCTGGGCGAAAAGGGTATGTGGGCGAAAGGAACACTGTTTGAAACCTCCGCGCGGGGGCCGATGATCGTTGCCGATCCGCGCACGGGCTTCGAGCACGGCGCGGTGTGCCGGCGGATTGTGCAGTATCTTGACATTGCGCCGACGCTGGTTGATCTGGCCGGGTTGCCCGCCTGCGCGTGGCACCAGGGCACGGCGCTGCGGCCGCTGCTGGTGGAGCCGACGGCTAACTGGGACCGCCCGGCGATCACGGTGCAGGTGCGAAGCTGGTTCGTGGGCCGGTCCATTCGCACGGAGCGCTGGCGCTATACCGAATGGGATGAAGGCCGGCGCGGGCGGGCGCTCTACGATCACGATACAGACCCGCACGAGATGCGCAATCTGGCCGCGGTGGACGCGCACGCGGGAACCGTGGCGGCGCTTTCGAAGGAACTGAAAACCTTCAGGGAACGCACCGAGCCGCGAGGCCCGTAGCTGGTTGGTGCCTGGTTGGGCGAGCCTTGACCGGCGAGCCAACGCCCGAGAGCAGATGCGTCAGGGGCGGGCTGAGCGGTGGCCGCCAGCTACCCTTTTACGGTAGCCAGCGGCACCAGCTCCGCGACCGGCTTGGCGATCTTCGCCCCCTCCAGGGTCTCGACAACCGCGCGGATTCCCTTGTAGGCGTGTGGGCCTTCCGCGCGGAGTTCCTCGATCTTGCGAGCGAGAATATCGGCCCTGGACCGAACCTCCGGCCGCCGCAGATCAAGCGGCGTCACGACCCGGAAGTTTTTCAGGAACTCGGCAAATCCGGCCTGATGGCTTCGGCTGGCTTCTCCCCGGGAGAGGGACCGGCCAGCGCCGTGACTCGCACTGTTAAGGGCAATCTCATTGCCCAGGCCGGCGAGTACGAAGCTGGATGCGCCCATGGATCCCGGAACCAGAACCGGCTCTCCCCAGTAGTGAAAGGGGGTGCCCTCCATGGCAACGGGTCCGCGAGCCGGCGTGGCTCCTTTCCGATGCACGAAGGCGTCCTGTGAATCGCGCCAGACGAGATTGTGAGGCGAGTCATAGAGGAGAGGCGCCTCAATGGACCCGATCACATGCTCAATGCTGCTAACCCGCTTTTCTCACGGCATCTGATCGCAGCCCAAACTGACGCCGCGGACAAGCTCGAAATGACTCGTGCGGATCCTCCGCGGGTGTCTCGGTCAGAAATTTGCGGCAAAATGGCTGCCGCATACCGTCGCTCGGAGCACCCGAAGGGTGAAAATGGGCCGTCCATACGCGCTTCTCCGGTCCGCTGCAAAAATGCGGAATGAATAAGTCCGGTGTTTGCTTCACGCAGTTTTTTCAGCAGCGCAGGTTCGCGTGAACTTGCGCAAACTGGGCCTGCCAGGGGTAGCTCGTCGCCAGTGACAAAACGATCCGGCGCACACTGACA
>Ga0194132_10004325_pt1 | contig 24257 bp, 17 predicted proteins | sample TA2KigOf80mmetaG_FD_148612 | JGI IMG/M metagenome (GOLD analysis project Ga0194132, IMG submission 148612) | Freshwater microbial communities from Lake Tanganyika, Tanzania - TA2015054 Kigoma Offshore 80m | ecosystem: Environmental > Aquatic > Freshwater > Lake | place: Tanzania: Lake... | reverse complement strand
CGGACCGGAGATCCGTTCCTCGCGCCCCCGTCCTTCTACTTTCCCTCCGACGACGCGCTGTTCCAGCAGAACCTGGACTTCATGACCGGACCCTACATCCTGGCCGCGCCCATCGCCGAGCCCGATATGCGCGAGCGGACCGTCCGCCTGCCACCGGGCTGGTGGTACGATCCGGCATCCTCCACCTGGCACCGCGGACAACAGGGGATCCGCGCCGCCGCCCCGCTCGACCGGATTCCGGTGTTCATCCGGGAAGGCTCGATCATCCCTCGCGGCCCCGTGATCCAGCACACGCGGGAGCAGGCATCCGAATTCGACCTCGACGTCTATCCCGGCGCCGATACCGCGTTCAGCCTCTACGACGACGACGGCCTGAGCATGGACTACACGCGGGGCACGTTCGCGCGCACCCAGTTCACCCTCACCCACGGGCTTGCCGGGATCACGCTCGCCGCGCGCCGATCCGGTGGAATGACGCCGCCGCGCCGGACCTGGTCAGTCACCGTCCACCGGATCCAGGAACAGCCCCGGGCCATCACGCTCAACGGACGCCCGGCCGCCGGCTGGACCTTCGACTCCCGCACCCGGCAGATTCGCGGGAAACTGGAGGGTGACGGTTCGGACTTCACCCTGGTGGTACGGCCATGATCGACCGGCGCAGTTTTTTGGCGGCAGGGCTCGCGGCAGCCGCTCACTCCCAGACTCCCGAGCGGCCGTTCCGCATCGGATTCACACCCTTCCCCGTACGCCTGGACACGGAGGGATTCCTCCAGACCTACCGCTTCATCCCGTCACATTCCGACGTTTCCGGACTCTTTTTGCAAGATGGCGTCCCCTGGGAGGAGGCGCTGAGCGGCCGGGGGATGCGCGCGTATCCGCGCACGTTCGTCGAATTCATCCGGTTCCACCGCGCGCTGATGGAACTGAACATGCCGCGGCACGCGCGGTACCTGGCCGTGGCTCCTCTGTCGCTCGCGTTCGACGGGATCCAGCCGCTGTGGGCCGAGACCGCAAACATGCCGCTGCCCTATCCGTGGAACACCTACGACTTTGACCACCGGCTGGTCAAAGAGGCGCTGCTCAACCACATGCGGGAGATGATCGGATACTTCGAGCCGGTCTATTTCTCTCTGGGCGTAGAGTCGAACATCCTGCTCGCGCGGGCTCCCCAGCACTGGCAGACCTACCTGGACCTGCACCGGTTCCTCTACACCAGCCTGAAGCGCGAGTTCCCGCGGCTGACGATCCTGTTCTCGATCCAGTACGAGCACTTCATTGGGGCACATGCGGAATCGGCCGAGTTAGCCCGGTCGGGCGCTGAGCTGCGGGAGCTGCGTCCGCTGATGGAGATGACCGACGCGCTCGCAGTGAGCAGCTATCCATACCTGGTGAAGGATCTGGTTGCCGGCGCTGATTACTTCGATCCCGCCATCAACTTCGCCGCCGGATTCAACAAGCCGGTCGCCATCGACCAGACCGGCATGACCACTCGCGACCTGACTCTCGGCGGAGTCCTCATTACCGGCAACGAACGCAGCCAGGATAGCTTTTTGGGCAACCTGCTGAACCTCGCCGCCGCGAAGAAATTCCTGTTCGTGATCAATTTCGTTCCGATCGATTTCGGCGATAATCACGGGACCGACGACATCGCGCGCGCCTGGTCATTCACGGGACTTGCCACCGAAGACGGCCGCCCCAAGCCATCCCTTGCCACCTGGGACCGGTTCGTTGCCATGCAGTACAAGCCATGAAAATCCTCGTCTTCTCCGACATCCACGGCGATCTTCCCGCCCTCGCCCGGCTCATGGAAATCGAGGCGGACCTCTATTTCGCCGCTGGCGACCTGGTGAACTGGAGCCGCGGCCTGGACAAGGTCGCACCCGTGATGGCGCCCAAGAAGGACCGCGTTTACGTGCTGCCCGGCAACCATGAATCGCCCGATGTCATCTGGGCTTTCTGCCAGCGCTACGGATTCCGCGACTTCCACGGGAACGCAATCGAAGCGGCGGGTGTCCACATCGCCGGGCTCGGCTGCTCATCGCCCACTCCGTTCGACACCCCGGGCGAATACACCGAAGAGCAGTTCGAGGCCAAGCTCGAGCCGTTCCGTGGAAAGAATCCGCTGGTGATGATCTGCCACTGCCCGCCCAAGAACACCGAGCTTGACCGCGCGGGTCCGGGTCGGCATTATGGATCGGAGGCGATCGGACGTTTCCTCAGCGCCGAGCAGCCGGCGTACTTCTTCTGCGGCCACGTCCATGAAGCATGGGGAGCCGAAGTCAAACTGGGGCCGACGCACGCCGTCAATGTAGGCAAGCGCGGGTATCTGCTCGACTTGAGCCAGGTCCGGTAGGTGATGCGAGCGATTGTCCTGCTGGCCGGCGCCGTATCCGCAGCGGCGCAAACCTGGATTCCGGTTGGACCGCAAGCCGCGACGCTGTTCGATCTGGCCCTGGACCCGTTTGACCGCCAGACACTCTGGGCGGGCACATACTTCGGCGGACTCTATCGCACGCAGAACCTCGGCGGGCAGTGGACGCACATCAGTGCGCCCTTCGACAGTCAATCAGTGTTCTCCGTCGCGCCGGATCCGCGATTGCGAGGCCGGATCTACGTGGGCACGTTCCAGAGCGGAGCCTACCGCACCGACGACGCCGGCGCCACCTGGACCCGGATCTCCGAAGGTCTGGAGTCACGAAGCGTCTTGCAGATCGCCGCCGACCCGCAAGACAGCGACAACGTGCTGGCGGCGACCCCGGATGGCGTTTTCTTTTCCTCAGACGCTGGTGCAAGCTGGAAGATCGCTTCCGTCGAAGGCAGTGGAGACGGCACACGCGCCATCGTTTTCCATCCGACGCGGCGCGGCGAAGTCTTTCAGGGCGGATCGCACGGAGTATTCCGCAGCACGGATGGAGGCCGGACGTGGGTTCCGTTTTCGACAGGAGCGGAGAATGCGGTGATCGTTGGACTGAGCTTCAGTCCCGTATCGAGCCTTCTCTACGCGGTGACGCCGGACACCGTGCTGCGGCTTGCCCCGGGCGGGGAGCGGTGGGCGAGCATCAACGATGACTTGCCGCCCGCGCTCATCCATCAGGGGGTCAGCATCCGGCCCGAGTCCAACGCCGGCATTATCTACATCTCGACCGCGTCCGGGGTATGGGTGCGGCGCGAGGACATCCCTGGATGGAAGTTCGACATCCTGCAGGCCGCCCGTTTCGTGCGTTTCGCCGAGGGCCTGGTCCTGGTGGGCGATCTATATGGCGCTGGTCTGCGGGTCTCGCAAGACAACGGCCAGACCTACGAGCTCCGCAACACCGGGCTGCAGAACCTGTTCGTCGGCGCACTGGGCGCCGGGTCTGGCTCCGACAGTGTCGTGGCGGGCTCGGACAACGGCGTGTTCCTTTCCTCCGGCGGTGCAAACTGGCAGCGCCCTACAGGCTTTGCCGAAGGTGTCTTTTCGCTTTTCCGGCATCCGGACGGGTCGATTTACGCGGGCACCGAGCGTGCCGGCGTCTGGAAGAGCGGCGATGGCGGGACGACATGGTCCCGGGCTTCCTCCGGCATCGTGCCCCCGAACATTACCGGCTTATCAATAACGGCCGAGGGACTCACGGCGTTCGCCGCGACCGCCGCTGGACCCTACATCAGCCGGAACAGTGGACAGGACTGGGGAATCTATCAAACCCTCGGGATCACGTTCAGCTCGGCGATCGACATTGTGAATCCGCTACGGGTGTTCCTTGGCGGCGAAAATGGCAAGCTCCTCTACTCAAGCGACGGAGGACAAGCGTTCGCTCTGATGAACAAGGGGTTGCCCACCGACGGCATCACCTGGATCCGCGTGATTCCCTTCCACGAGACCTACCTCATCACCTCGGCGGGAGCATTGTACGTGCTCGACGCCGGGAAAAGCCAATGGCGCCTGCTATTCCAGCGCGCGGGAGCCCAAGCCTACGCGATGGATGCCGATCCACGCGAGCCGAACGTGCTTCTCCTCGCCACGTTCGATGGAGTCTACAAGAGCACCGACGCGGGCGCGAACTGGTCCAAGTTGGCCGGGTACACGGGGCCGGCGTTTTCGATGTTTGCCGACATTCTGGAGCCCGGCACGTTCTACGCTGGCGGACTCGGAAAGGTGGCGCGGAGCACCGACCGGGGCGAGTCCTGGAGGGAGTTCGGAACGGGTCTGGGGCAGGGTCCGGTGACGGGAGTGATCAAGGCCGGAGATCAAGTGCTAGCCGCGGTGTTCGACCAGGGAGTGTACCGGACCGGCGCTGGAGGCGATGCGTGGCAGAAGGCCCCTGTTTTACCGTCGCAGGGCGTGACCGTCCTCACGTCCGCCTTGAACGAGCCGCGGCTGATCCTGGCGGGCACCACCACCGACGGGATCTTCCGCTCAACCGACGGCGGCGCGACGTGGTCCCGCGCCGAAAATGGACTCTCTTTGTTCGTGCGCGGGCTGGGAGGCGACGCCACCGGATCGACACTGTACGCCGGAGCCTTGCTCGGCGGCCTGTTCCGGTCCGACGACGGTGGCGCGAACTGGTCCAGCGCCGGGCTCCGCGACCGCAATATCTTCGACATCAAGGCGCACCCGGTCGACCCGAATACGGTCTATGCCGGGACCAGCATCGGAATCAGCCGCAGCACGGACCGGGGCCGCACCTGGACCCAGGTCACGCAGCGCATCGCAACGGTTACCGCAGCGGCCGTGGATCCGCGCGACCGGGGCATCATCTACACCGGCGGACTCGCCGGGCGTTTGGACCGCAGCCTCGACGGTGGCCGCGGCTGGACCATCGCCAATCAAGGCCTGCCGCCACAATCGGTGGAAGCGATCACCGTCGATCCCCGTGACGGCACCGTCTATGCCGCGCTCGACAAGTCCGGTGTCTTCCGGAGCCGGAATCAGGGGCGCGATTGGGAGCGGGTTTCCGACCTGGAGGACGTGCGGGTCCTCATCTCCTCGCCCCGGGGAGTGCTGTACGCTGGCACCCGGGCGAATGGCGTCTACCAGGTGGACGAAACCGGCCGCTGGATCTCATTCGCTGGAAACTTGCCCACCGGGGAGATTCATTCACTGGCGCTCGACATGTCCTCGCCCGCCGCGCTTCTGGCCGCTCACGGCAACGGCGTTTTCCGGACCACGGATGGGCGCAACTGGCAGCCGGCCAATCGCGACCTGGCGTCCGGCGTGGTGGGGTTGGCCGCCGATCCGTCACGGCCCGGCAAGCTGTACGCGGCGACGTCCAGCGGACTCTTCGTCACCGAGGATAGCGGCGGGCGTTGGGCGGCGGTGGCGGGAGGGCTGCCTCGCACCGAAATGACAGCCGTTGCGGTTGACCCGCGCGGGCAGATCGTGATCGCCGTTGGTAAGGACGGCCGCCTCTGGCTGAGCTCCGATTCCGGACGCTCGTGGCGGTCCTCGCTTGAAGGCGCCGATCTCGCGGGCCGCGCCATTGTGTTCGGAGCGGGCAACGAGATTCTCGCCGGCTCGCTCACGCGGGGCTTGGCCCGTTCGAATGATGGCGGCGCGAACTGGACGGTCAACAATGCGGCGTCGGCAACAGAGTTCGCATGCCTCGCCCTGGCGGTGCATCCGCGGAATCCCTCGCTGGTCTACGCCGGTGCGGTGGGACCCGGGGTGCTGAAGTCCATCGACGGCGGGCTCACCTGGACCGGCGTGACCGGCGGGATTGAAGGCGCACAGATTCTTTCGCTGGCGATCGATCCGGCCAACCCGGACGCTCTCTTTGCCGGCACCGCCGAGCGCGGGGTCTATGCAACGAGCAACGGAGGTGCATCCTGGTCCGCCCTGGGCGTAGGGATCGCCCGCCGCACGGTCACGGCGCTGTTGTTTGATACGCGCAACGGCCGGTCGCTGTATGCAGGCACTGAGGGTGGAGGAGTATTCCGGCTGGATCTCCCTGGCCGATAGCCCTCACCCGCAAAATAGACTTCGAAGACAGGTGAGATTTTTGACCCCGTCAACACACTACTTATACGGGGAGAGAAATGTTCTTCGCTCTTGCTTTCGCCTTGCCTGCGATCGTTCCAGCCGCGGATCCGGCGTACGCTACGTTGGACCAGGCATATGCCGCGCTTCGCAGCCGCGATTATGACACGGCGGTGAGCTTGTTCCGGTCCGGCCTGGTGGTGTCACCGCAACGGAATGATGTCCGCAAGGACCTCGCCTACACACTCCTCAAGGCCGGCGAGACGGCGGCGGCACGGGACCACTTCCTCGAAGTGACGCGGCGGGATCCCGCTGATTTCAACGCAGCGCTCGAGTTCGCGTTTCTCGCCTACGAGACCGGACAGCAGGTGGAGGCCCGGCGGATGTTTGACCGTGTCCGCAAGAGCGGCGACAAGGCGTCGCGCATGGCCGCGGAGCAGGCGTTTCAGAATGTCGACCGTCCGCTCGCCGAAGGGATCGCGAGGTGGAGAGATGCGCTCTCGCGGACCCCGGACAACTACAGTGCGCATCACGAGCTTGCGCTGCTTGCGACGCAGCGTGAGGAGTGGGCGCTGGCGTTGGAACACCTCAGCCACGCCTGGCGCCTCAAACCGTCGGAGCGCTCGGTTCTTCTCGATCTTGGCCGCTGCCATCAGCAGTTAGGCCAAGCCGGGCGCTCCATGGCTTCGCTCCTTGCGGCTTCGCGTGGCGCCCAGCCGAGGACTGCCGAATCGGCCCGGGCGTTGCTGCCCAGCCGCTATCCCTATGTCTACGAGTTCAGGCTGGCGCTGGAGCTCGATCCTGGCAACGTGAACTTGCGGCGGGAACTCGCATATCTGTTGCTTGAGATGGGCCAGCGCCAGGAGGCGGAAATCGAGTTTGACAGGATCGTTCGAGAGCAGCCGGAGGACCTGCTCTCGCACGCCCAGCTCGGATTCCTGAAACTGGCGCGGCGGGACCGCTCCGCCGCGCTGCCCCTGCTGCAGAGGGTGCTCGACGCCGACGCGGGCGATGAGCTGACTGACCGGGTCCGGGCGGCGCTGGAGCTGCCCAAGCAGTTGCGCCGCCGTCCCGATACGCCGCGCCGGAACCTGATCGAGGAAGCGCGCCGGATGGCGGAAAAGTCGTATGAGGCAGGCTACCTCAACGACGCCATGAAGTACCTCACGATTGCCCATGAGCACGATCCGATGGACTTCGGCGTGATCCTGCGGCTGGGACAGACCGAGAATCTGCGCCAGAACGACAAGGAAGCGCTGCAGTGGTTCTCGCTGGCGCGGAAGGCGCCTGACGAGCGAATCGCGCGCGAAGCCAACCGGGCGTATCACAATCTGCGCCCCCGGTTCGCGCGGGTTCAGGCCTCATTCTGGGCGTTTCCGTTCTATTCGTCACGCTGGCAGGACGCGTTCTCCTACGCGCAAGGGAAGGTGGAGTTCAATCTGCCTTCGCTTCCGTTCCGGCCGTACATGTCGCTGCGGTTCATTGGAGACCTGCGCGGCTCGATCCGCGACCCGTATCCGCAGTACTTGACCGAGACGGCGCTGATTCCGGCGGTGGGCGTCGCGACACGTAACTATCACGGAGCATTCGCGTGGGCGGAAGCCGGCGTTTCGGTCAGCTATCTGCGGCGCGCGGACCAGACTTCGCGGATGACACCGGATTACCGGGCCGGGATCTCCTACAGCTTTGCCAAGGGTGGCGCCAAGTACTTTGACCACCACGACGACCTGATCTGGGTGTCGCGCTTTGGCAACACGCTCTTGCTGTATACGCAGAACAAGTTCGGGATGTCGCTGGGCGAGGGCTTCAAGGCGTACTGGAATCTCAACTTCACGCTCGACACGCAGCGGCAGTATTGGGCCAACACCGCGGAGACCGGCCCGGGGCTCCGGTGGCGCGCCTTCTCGGTGGACCTGCTGCGCGGAGCCCACCTGGTGAACGCCGGCAATCCGAGGCGTCCGAATTACACCGACGTGCGTGCGGGGGTGTGGTATGCGTTCCGCCGTTAGCTGCGCCCTGCTGGTTTCGGCCCTCGGCGCCGCGCCGCGCCAGGACCCGCCGGCCCGGCGTCAAACGATACACCATTTTCAGATCGCTTCCGAGGATCCGGCGGCCTGGGGGCGGATCCTCACCTCGGTGGGACTGCAGCCCGCCTCCCCCAGCTCCTGTACGTCGAGAGCCTGTGTGGTTGTGGTGACTGAAGGGGCTGCACCCGCCGATCCGAAGCGGTTGATCGATCTGGTGCAACAGGGCTCGGTGCTGATCCTTGAAGGGGACTCGCAACTGGCCCGGTCGTTTGGCATTTCGCCGGAGGACGCCCGCGCCGTTCCCGTGCGCTCGATTGTGGACACGCACAATCCCCAGGCCGGTATCGTTTGGGAGCGGGCCGTCGACATTGCTCCATACAAGCTGCCGCGCGATTCGATGGTGTTCGCGCGTGAGCGCTGGCGGGGAGTCCCGGTCGCGGCGGGCTTCCGGCATGGATTCGGGTCGGTGCTCTGGATCGCGGTGCCGCCCGGCACGAACGGCTACGAGCGGTTCCCGTACTTGCCTCAGGCACTGGCGACGCTTGGCGTCGAACCGGGCGTGTCGTCGCGGGACCTGTGGGCGTTCTTCGATTCGTCCTACCGCCTTCGTGTCGATGCCGACTACTTCGCCGAGCGGTGGCGCGAAGCAGGAATCGCGGCGCTGCACGTGGCCGCATGGCATTACTTCGAGCCGGACAATGTCCGCGACGATTACCTGCGCCGCCTGATCGAGGCATGCCATAAGCGCGGCGTGCTCATCTATGCCTGGATCGAGTTCCCGCACGTTTCAGAAAAATTTTGGTCGGACCACCCCGAGTGGCGTGAGCAGACGGCTTTGCTCCAGGATGGGCACCTGCACTGGCGCCGCCTGATGAACCTCCGCAACCCGGACTGCGCGCGAGCTGTCCAGGAGGGGCTCGCGCGCCTGGTGGACCGTTTCGACTGGGACGGTATCAATCTAGCCGAGCTGTACTTCGAATCGCTCGAAGGGCATTCGAATGCCGCCCGGTTCACACCAATGAACCCGGATGTCCGGCGCGACTTCCAACAGCTTCACGGATTTGATCCGATCCGGTTGTTCCAGGGCCCGCCGGATCCGGCCGGTCTGCGCCAGTTCCTCGACTACCGCGCGGAGGCGGCGCGCCTGCTTCAGGAGCACTGGATCGGCGAGATCGAGCGGATCCGGCGGCGCAAACCGCATCTCGATCTGGTGCTGACGCACGTCGATGACCGCTACGATCCCAAGATGCGGGACCTGATCGGCGCCGATGCCGCACGGCTGCTGCCGTTGCTCAACCGCCATGATTTCACCTTCCTGGTTGAGGATCCGGCGACGTTGTGGAACCTGGGTCCGGACCGGTATCCCGAGATCGCGGCCAAGTACGCGCCGATCACGCCACGGCCCGGAAAGCTCGGCATCGACATCAATATCGTGTCCCGCTACCAGGACGTCTACCCGACCAAGCAGCAGACCGGCGCGGAGCTGTTTCAGTTGGTCCACATGGCCGCGGGTGCCTTTCCCCGGGTGGCGCTTTACTTTGAGAGTTCCATCCTGACGCCCGACCTGCCGCTGTTACCCGCATCGGCTGCCGTGGTCGAGCAACTGGAGATTGCGGGACAAAAGACCGCCGTCAAGTCTCCCCGGCAGACGGGAGTGGCCTGGAATGGTCCGGCGCTGGTGAACGGGAGTCCGTGGCCGTATCAGAGCGGCGGGTTCGTCTGGCTGCCTCCTGGCGCCTGGTCCATTGAGCGGGCTCCAGCCGCGCCGCCGCTGCGGATGCATGATTTCGCGGGTGAACTGCGATCCCTGCATCTAGCCGGAAACCAATTGGAAATCGCCTATCAATCCGCCACGCGCGCTTTCGCCTTCTTTGATCAACCGATGTCGGACTCAGCGGAGGTGGACGGCCACGCGGCAAAGCTTCAATCGGTGGATGTTGGCGGCTCCTGGCGGGTCACGCTGCCGAAGGGCCAGCACGTCGTGAGTCTCAGACGCAGACCGTAGGCGACGCTCGATCAATTCGGCGGCTCCTGTAAACGTGCTGATGATCACCCACGATCAACAGCGAGCCGGCTGCATCGGCTGCTATGGGAATCCGGTGATCAAGACGCCCAACATTGACCGCCTGTCCGGCGCGGCGAGATGCAGGGGCTGCTGTTCGACTGGATGGTGGCCTCGCGCGATCCGTTGCATGCCCCGGTCCAGGATCAGTGAATCCGGGTGCCGTTATGATGGGACATGCGGCTTGGAATCCTGATCCTGTCCGGTTGCGTGGCGCTCTCCGCCCGAGGTGTTCGCGTCGAGTTTGATCCCGGGAATCCGGAGATCGGGCCGTTTCCGTCCGACGCTCTGATGTTTCCTGACCCACGCCAGCGCAGCGGACTGCGCGTAGCGCTGCCACTCGGGGACTGCCAGACCCGGCCAAGCGAGTGCCTGGAACTCGCCCAGATCAATGAGCTGGATGGGTTTAGCCCTACGCCGCGGATGTCGATCCGGTTCAGCGGCGCGATCGATCCGGAGTCGTTGCGCGACAACGTGTTCGTCGCCTGGCTCGACCAGTTGATTCCAGGGCGGTACCGGGTCCATGAGCCTGGCAAACTGTCGCCGGTTAACTACTTGATCTGGGATCCTGCCAGCCGCACGGCGTATCTGAAGCCGGACGAGATGCTCGAGGGAACGCGCCTGTATGCGCTCATCGTCACCGACGGCGTGCGCGATGCTGACGGCGATCCGGTTGAGGCAAGCCCGGAGTACACCGCTTGCACGAGTGGTCCGGACTCGGACTACTGCCGGAAGCTGTCGGCGGCGCTCGGCCGGGTCCGCGTGGGATCGCGGACGATCGTGGGAGCGAGTGTGTTCACGACCTTGAGCGTCACCGCGTTTCTTGAGGAGGCGCGGCGGATCGTGCAAGAGACGCCCACGGGGTTCCGGCGGACGAACCCAGCGTTGAGCGTCGCCAACGTTACGAGCGTGACCTACCGTCAGCACGTCAGCGGGCAGGGCGAAACCGCCGCGTTCGCCGACCAGGCGTTCCCGATTCCTCCCGGACTGATCCAGCAGGCCGGCGTCGGGTCCCTGGCGTTCGGCAGCTTCCGGTCGCCGCAGTTCATCGACCCGGCCACACTCCGCATTCCACAAACGCCCACGGCCGGGCCCGTCGCCGCGCCGCCGGCGGCCGAGGAGATCTTTTTCCACGTCTGGATGCCCGTCACTCCGGCGCCGCCGGGCGGATATCCAGTGCTGCTGGCTGGCCACGGGATCACGGATTCGCGGTTCGGGATGCCCACGGCGATGGCGCTTGGGGCTGGCGCCGGATTCGCGGTCGTGGCGATGACGGCGGTCGGGCATGGGGCTGGTCCGCAGTCGTCGGTCGTGCTGGCCATGGCCAGTGGGAGCGCGGTCACGATCGCCGCGCCCGGACGGGGCAGGGACACGAACCGGGACGGCAGAATTGAATCCGCGGAGGGCTTCATCAATCTGGTTCCAGACGTGTTTCCCATCGCCGGGGATGCGCAGCGCCAGACGGTTGTCGACTACATGCAATTGATCCACGCGATCCGCGAGGGAATGGACTTCGATGGAGACGGGCGCGCCGACTTGAACGGAAATGCGATCAGCTACATTGGGCAATCACTGGGCGGTGGCTACGGGGTGGTGTTGGCGGCGGTGGAGCCGGCGGTCCGGTCCGCCGTGTTCAATGTGGCGCCCGGCGGTCTGCTCGAGACGTCGCTCACGACTGACCGCGCCGACTTCCATCTATTTGCCCAGGCTGGGCTCGGCGTGCTCCGCCGTCCAGCGGTTGTCGACCCGCGTCAGCGCGTCGAGACCGGTATCCCGTTCCGTGACGAGCCGGTTCGTGTGCGGCGGCCCGGGTTGGTGGCGGTGCAGGACACTGTGGAGCGGCTGGACTGGCTCGGTGGGCCGCGCGAGGCGCAGAACTACGCGCCACACCTGCGTACCGCTACGCTTCCAGGCCTTGATGTGCGGCCGATGCTGTTCCAGTTCGGATACGGCGATGTCGCGGTTCCGAACAACTCAACGGCAAACCTGATCCGCGCAGCGAACATGCGCGAATTCACTTCGCTATACCGGGCGGACATTGCGCGCCAGGTGGCGCCTGAGATTCCGCGGGATCAGCATGCGTACCTGATCCCCCTGGGTCCACCGGCGTCGCAATTGATCTCGCTCGCGGCGATCACCGAGGCGCTGCAATTCCTGGGGACGGGGCAGATGGCGGATGTGAATCCGCTGGTCCGGCTACTGATTGGCCGCGACTTGTTCGAGGCACCTCCCGCGCAATTGCCCGTCACCCCGAATTTCCCGCCGCCCGCGAGATAGCACGGATCCGCCATAATCTTCAGATGCGACGTTGTCAATTTGCTGTCCTCTGGGTTGTTGGAAGCTTGTGCGCTCAACAACCCCGGATCTCGCATGGCCCCATGCTGGGCCACGTCACCGAATCAAGCGTCGCCGTATGGGCGCGGACGACCCGCGCCGCCGAGTTCCGGGTCCGGTATGGCACCACGCCGGACCGGCTTGACCAGTTGTCCGCTCCAGTCCCGACCACGCCCGGCCGTGACAACACCGGCTGGATCACGCTCACCGGCCTGCGGCCTGATACGCGTTACTACTACCGGCCCATCACAGCCACCGACGAGGGTCCGGACGGAAGCGTGCGGACATTGCCGTCCGCTGCTGCCCACCGGCATCCTGAAACCAATCCCCGCGGGCTGTTCAATTTCCGTTTCCAGTTTGGATCGTGCGCGAATCAGAAGCCGGGCAGCGGTAGTGGTCCTGGGCTGCCGGCGTACGGGACGATGTTGCGCGACTGGCGCGACAAGCTCGCGTTTTCCGTGATGAACGGTGACTGGCTGTATGAGGATAAGCGCGACTTCACGGTCGAGGAGTGGCAGCGGCAGACCGGAACGGCGGCGGGCCGGCTTCCGCCGATCCTCGCCATCGCACCGGCGATCACCGGCGTTTGGGAAAACTACAAGTATTTTCTCGAACGGGGCGCGAATCTGGCGCTGTGGCACCGCTACATTCCGTCGTACTATACGCCCGATGACCACGAAATCCTGAACGATATCGTCGCCACGGCGGAAACCGGATTCCGGAACCGGCGCACGGTGTTTCGCGACATTGGTGTCCAGGCCTGGTTCGATTATCTGACCGGCTCGCAACCAGTGGCGAATTCTCAAGGCATCCTTTTCGGACGGGCGCGCCTGGAGGCCGGATCTGACGTTCTCACCGCCCCCGCCGCTGACTTCACCCGGCTCGATCTCAAACAGGCCAACAACCTGCATGTCCACTGGGGCGGGCAGTTCGCGGGCGTCGATACCGGACGGATGGCCGATGCCGAGGGCGACCCCAACGCGGGCGTGTACGAGATCGTGAGTGTGCTCGACAGGAACCGATTGAAGATCCGGCCGGCGGCGCGCGCCACGGTCGAGTCGGCTTTCTCGATCGGACGGCTGTCCTACGGGAGTTTCAAGGCTGGCAACGTCGAGGTGTACCTGCTCGACACGCGCAGCCAGCGGGACCTCCATGACACGAACAATCCAGGGAAGCCCGGAGTATCGCTGCTCGGGCGGTCGCAGCGTGATTGGTTGAAGCGGTCAATGGCGGCATCGGACGCGGATTTCTTCTTCCTCGCCTCGTCCGTGAACGTGATGATCCCCCACGTCTCCTCGCCCGCGGGCGGAGAGATCAAGGGCAAGGACGACGCCTGGACCGCGTTCCTCGAAGAGCGCGAAGACATGATCCGGTTCTGGGACGGCCTCGGCAAGCCAGTGATGGTCATGACCGGCGACCTGCACAATTCCTTCGCTATCAAGATAACGGATCGCGTGTGGGAGTTCGGCTCGGGACCGCTGAACTCGCAGAACCATCCGGCCAAGAGTGAAGGCGGCCGTCCAGCCAATGGACGTTTCGATTCGCGCGGGCGGCCGGTGGACATCCGTTGGTCGACCTACGTGCGCGATGATCTGCCGTTGTCGCTGCGGCGGATGCCGTACTTCGCGGTGGCGCAGGTCAACAATGTGTTCAACAACCCGGCGACGCCAGGGACTCCGCGCTGGGTCGCGTTTCCCAAGCCGCACGTAGTAATTCAGTACTACGATGGATTGACTGGCGAGCTGGTCTACGCCGAACCGATCCATGCTGGCCGGTGAGCGTCCATGCGAATCACGATTCTCCTCCTCCTCTCTTGCGCGGTGTGGGCGCAGACTCCCAAGAAAAAGGGCACCCAAGCCAGTGACGACCAGAAGGGCTACACCGACACGCCGCTGATTCCTGGCCAACAGTGGCGTGTACACGACGCGGCGCGCGCCCGTCCGGTGAAGGTCGCGCCCGGGCGTCCACTGGCGGGCATTCCCGCGCCTGCCGACGCCGATGTTTTGTTTGATGGCACGGATCTCTCCAAGTGGATCATCAAGAGCCGCGCCGGAGAGATCGCGCCGCCGAACTGGAAAGTGGAGAACGGCTACGTCGAGATCGTATCGCCAGCCGGGATGCGGTGGAATCTGGTCACCAAGGACAAGTACGGCGATTGCCAGTTGCACCTGGAGTGGATGATCCCCGAACACGTGAATGGACGGGGCCAAGGGGGCGGCAACAGCGGCGTGGAGCTGATGTCCCGGTATGAGATCCAGGTGCTTGAATCGTGGGAGAATCTCACCTATGCCGATGGCCAGGCAGCGGCGCTCTACGGACAGTGGCCGCCAATGGTGAACGCGTCCGCGCGAAAGGGTGACTGGAACTCCTACGACATTTTCTTCGAGGCTCCGCGGTTCAACGGCGAGACACTGGTCAAACCCGGCTACATCACGGTGGTCCACAACGGGGTGCTCGTGCATCACCGGCGGGAGATCCTGGGTCCCGCCGCGCACCGTAGGAACGCTCCCTACCGGGCGCATGAGCGTGAGGAACCGTTAAGCCTTCAGGACCACGGCCATCCGGTGCGGTACCGGAACATCTGGATCCGGCGGTTGAAGGAAACCCCGTAGGCGGGTCTACCCGTCGCGCAGGACCGAAAAACCGGACTCCACCCGCTGGTAGACGCACCGGGTCCAGGCCACCCTGGCCCTGCCCTTGAAGATCGGATGGCTGAACCAGACTTCCATCCCCTTCTCCAATTTCGGATCGCCATGGCTAACACGGAAGCCGCTGAAACTCACGTCCATCATTTGTCCAACGATTTCGCGCCCGGCGCCGTCATTCAAGATGAGGCGCACTTCACCGTTGCAGTGTGTCCTTGGTTCGCGGCGTAGGTCCACGCTCGTCACCATTGCGATGCCTCCTCTTCCATTGAGTCACCAAGCCGCCCAGCCGGCAATAGGAAGAACGGCCAAAACGCCGCCGGAAAAAGCCCGACAATAGACCTTATGGCGAAGACACTCCTGGCGATGGGTGCCCACTACGACGATTGCGTGTTCGGCGTCCCCGGAATCCTGCTGCAGGCGGCCCAGAAGGGCTGGCGCGTGGTCATCGCGTCGCTGATTGGCGACTATAGCCATTGGCCGCCGGTCCAGGGCCGGCATACGGAGCTGGTCAAGGCGTCAAAGGATCTCGCGCACCACTACGGCGCCGAAATGCGGTTCCTCGGATTCGAGTCGCACCTGTTTGACGTGACCAGCGAGAACAAGAAGCTGGTGTGCGAGCTGGCCTACGAGATCAAGCCGGACGTCGCGCTGCTGCTATGGCCGCAGGACCACCACGACGATCATCGCGTTGCCTCGCAGCTCTGCGAAATCGCGCTCAAGAACGCCGGACAGATCCTGGCGAAACCCGGATACCGGGTTCCGCGCGCGATGTATGCCTTCGACAACGGACCGCGCCACACCATCGGCTTCGAGCCCAACACGTTCGTCGATGTGTCGAAGGAATGGCCGATGTCCGCCGAGTGGCTGGGAAGGCTGATGGCCGTGGTCCGCAATGAACCCTACGATCCGGCGAAACGCGACGGCTCAGTGGATACGAAAGAGGCGATCGCCCTGTACCGGGGGAAGACCTGCGGGGTCCGCCATGCTGAAGCTATTTGGAGCTATTCCCACCGCCCGGTGGATATCCTTTCGTAGCCAGTACGGCGTAAGAAACGCTGCGCCACACGGTTGGAGCATCCTTGGGCACGCTCGCCGCCTTGTATACCAGGTAGTCAATGCCCAGCGCGCCGAAGTAGGCTGGATCCTTGCCCTTGGCTGCCGCCTTTTGCCAGCGGTCCCACCATTCCATTGCGAACCTGCGGAGGAGGTTCACTTGGCCCCCGCCCTTGTAGTCGACGTAGAGGCTGCGCAGCGAATAGGCGCGGAAGAAGCCCGGATAGAGCTCCTGGCCGGCGTCCGGAAACTGGAACACCGCGTCCTTGGGTGTGTTCGCGCGCGCCCAGGCGGCTAGCTCCCGGCTCTCGGGTTGATCCTGGTCGCGGTAGTTGCGGACCTTCCCCGGACCCGGAATCAAGTAGAACGGCAAGGCCAGCACGGCAACCCAGCAGGCGATCGCCGGGGTCCGCCTCGACGATTCCCACGCGGACGCCAGGGCTGCCAGCGCCGCGAGTGACGCGGTCACCAGGGCCCGCATCCGGATGTCCGCCACACGCCAGTCGGGCAAGAGCAACTGCAGGACGTCGGACTGTGCGGGAATCGCGAACGCAATATAGAACCACACGGCGGATTCGAGCATCCGGCCCTTCATGCCGGCGCGAATCCCGCAGGCCGCGCACGCCAGTCCCGCGGTCAAGGTGACGAACAAAACGGCGCGGAGCGGCTGGAACTGGGGCATGAACTGCCACATTCCGATGTCGAGCAGGAGGTAGGCCGCGGGCATTGAGAGCAATCCAACCAGCGGCAGGCCCGCCCAGATCCATCTCAACGGCTGCGGCGGACACAGGCGCCACAACGCGGCGGCGCACACCAGGGCCATCATTTGGATGTGCCGGATCCAGGTGGCGTCCCAAAGCGACAGCCAATTATACCGGCCGCGCAACTGCTGGAGCTTGGCCAGTTCGGCGTCGATCGTCCCGAAGAACTGCTGGGGCTCAGTTTCCCCCGATTGCAGCTTCGACAGCACCAACGCGGCCGCGACGGCCGCCGCCACGGGCCATAGCCAGCGGAAGTCCCGCTTCCAGGCAGCCCAGGCGAAAAGCACCAATACGGCCGGATAGGTGGTGGGTGGATGGTAGAGAATCGCGAGTCCCAAAGCCGCGGCGCCCCACCCCATCCGCCCGGATGAAATCAGGCCCACGGCGAACACCACAAGTCCACCGGCGTAGCCACGTGGGATCGGCTCATACTCGTGGATCAGGACGCTCGGTCCTCCGATGGTGCCGCCGAGTCCGTAGACGGAGGCCAACAGCAGCGCCAGCCGGATCGAAAAGCAGAGCGAACGCCCGGTCAGGTAGACCCCGAGCAGGCCGAGCGCACGGAACAGGAGCTGTTGAGCGTACAGGGGTCCGCGAAAACCGTCCGCACCGGTGATCCGCCGGAGCAGCAGCGCGGTCTCGTCGTAGATGCTGTAGCTGACGTGTGGCCGCTGTGCCACCATGTCTTTGCCGAACACGGACCCGTCCCAAAGGCGCTCGAGAATCGGGATATAGACCTGGGTGTCGGAGTGCAGGTAGGTGTGTCCTGGAAAGAACAGGAACCCGGCCACTGTGAGCGCCACCAATGCAGCCGCGACGGCAGCCGTGATCCGGTTCATTGGGCGGGAGTCCTCTCCAGTTGCTGTTTGGCCCATTTCCGGTTTGGATTGAGCGCGAGCGACTTCTCCAGCGCCTGCCGGGCCTCCGGATTCTTTCCAGCCTTCCGCAACGCGACGCCCAGCCACAAGTGCGCCTCCGCCAGCTTGGGGTCCAATTGGATGGCGCGGCGCAAGTCCTCAACCGCCTTTCCAACGCCTCCGCCGAAGCTGGCCGGCAGGTAATAATTGCCGACACCCTGGCTCAGCCAAACCTTTGCCGATTTCGGATTGAGCTGCGCGGCCTTCTTCACTTCGTCCGCGGCGCACCGCCCCCATTTGAGTCCGGCGAGCACGTTGGCCGGGATCACCTGGCCGCAGAGCGTGCCGAGGATCCGGTGGTACTCCGCTGTGCCTGGTTTGAGATCGATGGCCTTACGCGCGAACTGGATCCCGGCCTCAGCCGCGGTCCGGCCCAGACGCTTGTCTCCGGTCTCGATCGCCAACTGCGCGAGCGTCGACTGGGCGAGCGCTGCCTCGTATTGCGCGCCGGAGTCGGTGGACCGCTGTCCCGCGCCTGACGCGGCTTGGGCGGCGATCTGCTCCAGCTTCGCGCGGTCCTGCGCGTCGAGCGCCTGCTCCGCGGGAGTCCGGTTGATTCCCGGCGCGGATGCGCTCAGGGCGAGGAAGAAGACGGCGGCCCCTATCATAGCTCGTAGATCTTACGGTGAACCGTGAGCAAATAGATTGCCAATATTGCCAACAAGACACCACTGGCGGCGATCACCGGCGGAGCCCCGAGATCGGTCACGAGCCGGCCGGCGATGAGGCTTCCGAACGGCATACCGCCGCGGAACGCTACATTGTAGACACTCATCACACGTCCGCGCATTTCGTCTGGCGTGATGAGCTGCACCAGCGAGCTGATCATCGCGAACACCGTCATCAACGCGGCGCCGCCCAGGAACAGCGTGACGAGACTGACGGCCAGAATCCGGCTGGCCGAGAACACCAGCACGAGAAAACCGAGTCCCAGCAGCCCGAGCACGGCGGCGCGTCCCTTCTTCCGCCCATGGTGGAAGGTGGCCACCAGCAGAGCGCCGAGGATTGATCCTGCTCCCGAGACAACCATCATGTTGCGCAATCCGTCCGGGCCCATGTGGAAGATGTCCCGCGCGAAGACCGGCAGGAACACGATCATCGGAAACCCGAGCATCGTCATCAGGAACGCGACGACGATCAGCGACACCATTGATGCCTCTCCGCGGACGAAGGAGATTCCCTGCTTCATGCTCTCGAGGATCGGCGTGGTAGAAGATTTCGGAAAGAATGCCGGCTGGACCAACAGCAAAGTGATGATGACGGCGATGTAGGACACACCATTGAGCGAAAAGCACCAGGACGCGCCGAGCTGGGTGAGCGCCAGTCCGCCGAGCACGGGTCCGATGATGCGCGCCAGATTGAACTGGATCGAGTTGAGGGCGATAGCGTTGGGGAGGTCCTCGCTTTTGACCAGCGTGGGAACCAGCGCCTGGTACGCAGGTCCACCGAAGGCCTGCGCCACACCGACGCAGAACGAGAGAGCGAGGATCTGCCAAACCTGAACGAGCTTGGACGCGAACAGCGCGGCCAGAAGAAACGCACAGGTCATTTGCACCAACTGCGACCCGACCAGAACCCGGCGCCGGTCGAACCGGTCGGCGATCACGCCTCCGACGAGGGAGAACAGAAAGATCGGAATCTGTCCAAGAAAGGAGTCCAGGCCGAGGTAGAACGGGTCGTTGGAAATCTCCAGAACGAGCCAGCTCTGCGCCAGCGCCTGCATCCAGGTGCCGATGCTCGACACGCACGCACCCGTCCACATGAGGCGGAACTGCGGGTATTGAAATGCCTTGAAGGTGCGGTCGAGCACGTGTACTTCCCTCGGACCTTAATCAGGACCTAGGGAAGCGGGGCCGGGCGCTTGATCAAGTGGACGTAGTTTCCGTCGCGGTCCTCAAAGAAGACCAGGCGGTTGCCCTTCACTTCGAAGGGATCACCGACGAACTTGAGACCCTTCGCGCGGAGGTGCGCGTGGGCGCCATCGAAGTCATCGACCTCAATGGCCAGGTGCCGGATCCCAGGATCCTTCATCGCCTGGGGCTGGCGGTCGCCGACCGACGGGATGATCTCAAGCATGGCGCCATTGGCGGCGCGTACGAAGTAGTTCCCGTCGTACTCGAAGTTGATCCGGAATTCCAGGTTGTCGCGATACCACTCGGCCAGTGCCTTGGGGTCTGGCGAGGCGATCGCGGTGTGCTCGAGGCCATTGAACATAAGGGGCATTTTAGCACCCCGTGGACGCAACGCCCCGTTTACAACTCGGAAGATTCGTTCTTGCCGGGCGTCACCTTGCCCCAGAACCGCCGGCGAACGATGGCGAGGTCGCGGTCGATGATCCAATTGCCGCGCACTTCCATGCCGGTGCGCCGCACCAGCCGCGTTGGCGCTTCAAGGATCGCCGGATCCGGCGCATCGTGCGCCGCGGAGGTCCGGATGAGCATGAGTGGGGCGGGGAGGAAAGGATCAGGCATGATCGGCTAGCTACCCTAAGCATGGATAAAGCGGGTGCGGCGGGCAATAGCCCGAAGGTACCGCGCCTTTCTGGCTATACTACCGAGTCCGCGCCGCCCGCCTGCTGGTCCTCTCCAAACGCCGTCCGGAACGCCCCGAGCCTCGACCGCAGGGTCCGCGAGAACAGCGCCTGATCCACCGAGTGCATGATCAGGTTGGCGCCCATCTTCCCCCATCGCACCGCCTGGTCGAAGTCGTCCCAGAACTCGTGGATCCCGACGCCCACTCCGTGCCGCCTCGAAGTCGTGATGATATGCTCGATCGCCGTTTCAAACTTCGGGTGATGGTATTGTTCCGGCACGCCCAGGCTGCACGACAGATCGTGCGGACCCACCTGTACCGCGTCCACACCCGGCACAGACACGATCTGATCCAGGATTTCGAGCGCCGGGACGCTCTCAATGTTGATCAAAAGCGAATTGCCCGCGTTGCGGTCATCCAGGTAGGTGGCCAGCTCGGGCTCGAGCGACGACGGATCCCGGAGGGCCTGCTGCAGCCTCCCGCCCTTCAGCGGACGCAACTTCACGGCGCCCACCAGTTGCCGGACCTGCTCCGGCGACTCGATGTAGGGAGCCAGCAGCGCCTGTGCGCCGCCGTCGACCATCTTGCACGCCTCGAACGGATCGGGCGACGGAATCCGCACCATCGGCGCGATCTCCATTGAGCGGTAGACCTGGCACATCCAGGAGACGACCGCACGATCGTTCGGTGTATGCTCGGTGTCGATGAAAACGAAGTCCACGCCTGTCGACCGCACCGCGGCCGGCCAAACCGGAGATGTCGAGAGAACGCACGTCCCGTAGACACGGCTGCCGGATTTCAAGGCCCGGCGGAGTTGTTGTCCTGTCATGGTGAACTCACCAGCTTACCGCGTCAGTGCCATCATAAGAGGAGCAGATGGCTTGCCGGCGATTTCTGGTCACCAATGACGACGGATGGGACGCACCTGGTCTGGCCGCGCTCGTCTCCACGGCGCGGCGCTTTGGCGAAGTGATCGTGGTAGCACCGGCGTCGCCGCAGTCCTATTGCGGACACCGGGTTAATACCGACCGCCCGATGCAGCTCACCCGGACCGGCGAGGATTCGCACCACCTGGACGGCTCGCCCGCGGACTGTGTGCGGGTCGCGCTTCGGGGACTGGGCGTGGAGGCCTGCTTCGTGTTGTCGGGGATCAATCGCGGCGGCAATCTCGGCGCGGACCTTTACACCTCCGGCACCTGTGCGGCTGCCCGCGAAGCGGTCCTGCTGGGTGTTCCAGCGATTGCGGTGTCGCAATATGTGCAGCGCGGACTCCAACTCGACTGGGCGCAGTCGGAGGCGATCTTCGCGCCGGTGCTTGAACGCTTGCTGGACGGCGGGACTGCGGCGGAACGCTACTGGAATGTCAATCTTCCGCATGTTCCTGGGGATTTCAATCCGCGCGTGGTAGAGTGTTTGCCCGACATTCAGCCCCTCGATGTACGGTTCCGTGAGGACTCCGGATTGTGGCGTTACGACGGGAGCTACATCAACCGTCCGCGGACCCCGGGGCGGGATGTTGAGTTATGCTTCAGCGGAGCCGTGACGGTGAGCGCGGTGGCGCTGTAGCCCCGTACGGCTCCATGCGACAATAAAAGGAGAACTGGACTCCGACGTGAGCCGCAAAGACCCCTCATCCGAGAACTCCTCTTCCAAGAAATCGGGCGCCAGGAGGGGGACGTTTTTTCAGTGGCTCGGAAGGCTGCTGTCACACACGGCGGTGAAGGCCATTCTGGGCGTGTTCGTCTTTGTGTCCGTGGTGGCTCTCGGGATCTTCATCTACCACTACAGCAAGTGGGCGGCGATCGTCGAGGACAAGCTCGCCCGGGGACCCTATTCGAACACCTCCAAGCTGTACGCCGCCCCGCAGACGGTGTCCGTCGGTGATGAGACGACGGCCGATGAGATCATCGCTTCGCTGCAGCGCGCTGGATACACGGAGTCGCGCAACAACCGGCTAGGCTCGTATCGCGTGCGGCCGGACGGTGTTGAGGTGTTCCCCGGCGTCGATTCCTACTTCGAGCCCGAGGGCCATGTCGTCAAATTCGGCGGGGGGCACGTTGCGCAGATCATATCCCTTGGCGACAACACGGACAGAACTCAGTTCTACCTCGAGCCGGAACTGATCACCAACCTGTTTGACCGCAACCGCGAGAAGCGCCGCCCCGTGCGGTTCGACGACATCCCCGTGGTGATGAAGAACGCGCTGCTGGCCGCCGAGGACAAGCGATTCTTTATGCACGCTGGATTCGATCCGTTCCGCGTGCTCGGCGCCGCCTGGGTCGACATCAAGTCGGGCCGGAATCAGCAGGGTGCATCGACGCTGTCCATGCAGCTCGCCCGGATGATCCTGCTGACCAACGAGCGGAATTGGCGCCGCAAGATCCCGGAGATCCTGATCACCTTGCATCTGGAGCGGAAGCTCACCAAGAAGGAGATCTTCGAGCACTACTGCAACCAGATCTATGTCGGACGTGTAGGCAGTTTCAATATCCACGGATTCGGTGAGGCGGCTCAAGCCTACCTCGGCAAGGACATGCGCCGTCTCACGCTGCCCGAAGCCGCGTTGCTCGCGGGCCTGGTTCAGTCGCCGAGCAACTACAATCCGTTCCGCTATCCGGACAAAGCCAAGCGGCGCCGCAACATCGTGTTGATGATGATGCGGGACAACAAGTTCATCACGCCGAAAGAGTACGAGGAGGCGATTGCGGCCCCGGTCAAGGTCCGCCAGAGCGGCGGCGAGTCGGAAGAAGCGCCTTACTTTGTCGACCTGGTGAATGAGCGCCTGCTGAGCCAGTTCCAGGATCATGATTTCCAGGCGAACTCCTACCGGGTCTACACATCGCTCGACCTCAATCTGCAGCGTGCCGCCGCGGAAGCGATGCGGATTGGGCTCAAGGAGGTGGATGACCGGCTCCTGAAGATGGGCCGGACGCCCGCCAAGGGTTGGCCAAAGGTCCAGGCGTCGCTGGTGGCGCTCGATGCGCGAACCGGCGAACTCAAGGCGTTGATCGGCGGCCGCGATTATGGAGCCAGCCAGTTGAACCGCAGCCTGGCCAAGCGCCCCGCGGGATCGATCTTCAAACCTTTCGTCTACGCCGCCGTTCTCAATGCGTCGGCGAACGGCAGCATCGAACCGGCCACGGCGGCGAGCACCGTTATGGACGAGCCGACCACGTTCTGGGATGCCAATGGCCGCGCCTACGAACCGAACAACTACAAGGGCCAGTTCTACGGCCGCGTTACGATGCGGACCGCCCTAGCCAAATCACTGAATGTGCCCGCGGTGCGCTTCGCGGAACAGGCGGGCTTCCGGCATCTCGTCCAAGTGTCCCGCGGCGCGGGACTCACCAGTGTCCAGGCGACTCCGTCGGCGGCCCTCGGATCCTATGACGTCACGCCCCTCGATATCGCCGGAGCCTACACGATCTTTCCGGGGCATGGCGTCTACACGCAGCAGTACTGGATCAAGCTGATCCGCGACCAGGACGGGCGCCGGATCTACTCGCACACTCCGGCCCGCCGGGGCGTGCTTGATTCGCGCGTGGCCTACATCACGACCAACCTGATGGAGGAAGTCCTGTGGACAGGGACCGGCGCTGGTGTCCGGTCGCGTGGATTCGCTCAGCCGGCCGCTGGGAAGACCGGGACTTCGCACGACGGATGGTTCGCGGGAATGACAACGGAGTTGATCTGCGTCGTCTGGATCGGCTACGACGACTACCGCGAGCTTGGCATCGAGGGCGCCTGGTCGGCGTTGCCGGTCTGGACCGAGTTCATGAAACGGGCTCACAAGATGCGTCCGTACAAACGTGCGGGTGCATTTTCCGCGCCTGATGGGGTGATCCAGGTGGAGATCGATCCGGGAACGGGAAAGCTCGCTGGCGGCGGAGGCTGTGGACAGCCGCCGAGGCTCGAGGTATTCGTTCTGGGCACCCAGCCGCAGGAAACTTGCTCCGGCGTCAGCGGA
>Ga0194132_10004324_pt1 | contig 24257 bp, 16 predicted proteins | sample TA2KigOf80mmetaG_FD_148612 | JGI IMG/M metagenome (GOLD analysis project Ga0194132, IMG submission 148612) | Freshwater microbial communities from Lake Tanganyika, Tanzania - TA2015054 Kigoma Offshore 80m | ecosystem: Environmental > Aquatic > Freshwater > Lake | place: Tanzania: Lake... | reverse complement strand
GCTCCCAAGTCCGCAAAGGGATGGGCGCACAGGTCATGGCTTCTCTGCGCAACTTGGCCATCTCGCTGCTCCGTATGGCCGGTGCCCGCTACATCGCCCCTGCGCTCCGCCATTGCGCCCGCCTCGGTCCCCAAGTCTTGCGCCTCATCGGCCTCCGACTTTGACGGGGCCGTGGTCCTCACCCTAAGCGCGATCGATGACATTCTGTGTTACCATTTGCCATCGAAGAATGTTGGAATCTGAGCCATTGGTCAGTCTGACCAGATAACCGTGACTCATTGTAGGCGCCTCCTGATCGGAGGGGCCAGGATCTGAGGCAGGAGCCACGAGATCAACCGTGCGACAGCGTATTCTTCTCAACCTTTGCTCGGCGCTGATCCTGATGTTTCTGGGCGTGCCTGCGTCTGGTAAGGGAGCGGAGGCAAAGTCTGCACTAAAGCTGAAATCTCTCTTTCCATTGGGCGGCAGCCAGGGTTCCAGCTACGACGTCGTCCTCCGTGGCGAGAACCTGGATGGGGCGTATGCAGTCTGGCTGGATTGTGATCGCCTCCAGGCAGAGATTAGAGACGTCCGCGAAATCGAGGCGGACGAACCCGAAACTGAAACGGTCGAAGCCGCAGCGAAGGCGACTGACAAGACCAAGAAGTATCATGAAGTGCGGATCGCCATGACGATCGATCGAGCCGCCGGTCTCGGGGCGCACGCGCTGCGGCTGGCCACTTCAAGGGGGATTACCGGCGCGTTGTGGCATTTCGTAGATGCCGAGCCATCCGTTCTTGAAACCGGCCAGCCGCACGCCAGGTTGGCTGAGGCCCAACCTCTCAGCGTCCCACAAATTGTCAATGGGCGGTTAGCGAAGGCAGGAGAAGTCGATATCTACTCCTTCGAGGTGACCCGAGGACAGGAGTTGCAGCTGGAAGTTCGAGCTAGCGAACTTCCGCCCAACTCCGTGTCTGCAGACCCTCAGCTTGTCTTGTACGACCCGGTGGGGAGCTGGTTCGATCCGGGCCGAGGCATGCCTCTGGAGGCGACCGATCTTTGGCGTCCGCCGCTGGGCGAGGAGCAGGCCACTTCGCATCGCCTGCCCCGAGTCCGTCGCGTGTTTGAAAAAGCGGGACGCTACGCAGCTGAGGTGGGAACCGTAGACGGCCACAGCGGGCCCAACTATGCCTACCAACTCCGCATCACTCGAGTGGATCGCGCAAAGGCAGCGGCGCTCGAACGATGGGGGCCACTTGTTCCTGCAGCGCATGCAGGCGAGCGGGTGGCTTGGAAGAAGCGCAACTTCACGGCTGCCATGGGGACGGATTGGCTGAGTCGAATCGCTTCCCGATCCGGGCGTAGCGCTCCCGTAACGCTCGGAGTCGTTTCCGAAACCGAACCGAACGACGTCCCAGACCAGGCACTCGAGGTCCCGGTGCCGGCCATCGTGAAGGGTGTCGTGAGCCGGCCGGGCGACGTGGACTGGTTCCAGATCCAGGCGAAGGCAGGAGACAAGCTGGCGTTTGAAGCGGAAACACCCTTTCTGCCGCCGCCATTCTTCAATGCGCGCGTCGCACTCTTCGATCCTGGTGGGCAGGAGCTCGCCACGAACATCTATCGGGCCCTCGGGGGTGACGGAGACGACTGGATCAAGACCCTTGTGCCAAAGTTGCTTTACACCTTCGACAAGGCCGGCGCCTATCGTTTCCAGGTAAGGGATCTGACATCTCGACTGGGCGGCGAGGAGTTCAGGTACCGGCTGATGGTTCGGCCTCAAGTGCCCCACGTGGGCGAGGTCGCCATTCGAGGAGTGGATTGCGTGCGTCTTGTGGCTGGCGGGAGCCAAACCTTGAAGGTAGACGCGGAACTCGAAGAGGGCTTTGAGGGCGAAGTCGCCCTGGCCGCCGAGAATCTGCCGCCCGGTGTGAGTGCGGCGGCCGTCGTGAAAGCAAGCGACCGGGGAAGCAGCATGACAGCCAAGCCAGGAGGCCAGCTTCACAGAGAGAGACACTTCGGCCAGCAGCAGGCGGTGAGCATCATCCTTTTGGCTGATGCCGATGCACCATCCACATCACAGCCACACGCCGTGCGACTCGTGGCGCGCCCCGTGCTGGAAGGCAAGGCCACAGCACCGCTGCTGGCTCAAGAGATTCTGGTAACTGTAGCTGGTGCGAAGCGGCAGGTGGAGACCGTTGGCGGCGTGCCTGAGAGCGGAGGTCCCAAAGGAGCTCCTTGATTCCTTCTCCGGTAGCGGGATGGTAACTATGCGAGTCGTTCTGCTTCTTCTGACAGCAATGTTGGGTTCACGGGTGTGCTTCGCAGAACAGCCGGCACCTCCAAGACCCGCCAGTTTCGCGCGGGAGATTGTCTCGATCCTCACCAAACAGGGATGCAACAGCAGCTCATGCCATGGCGGGGTGAAAGGAAGGGGTGGGTTGAAACTGTCGCTCGACGGGCTCGACCCGCGCGAAGACTACAAATGGATCGTACAAGGCGGGACCTATCAGGTGCTCAGCCCGGAAGCGCTCCCGCCCATCACGCCGCGCGTGAGCTTGCAAGAACCGGAGAACAGCCTGCTGTTGCGCAAACCCGCGATGCAAGTCGTTCACGGAGGCGGAGAGATTTTCACGCCTGAATCGCCAGACTATGCAGCCATCCTTGAATGGGTGCGTGGGGGCGCAGCCTATGGGGAGGATGTCCAGAAGACTTTGCAGGGAATTGAGCCGTCGTCACGGGAGATTGTTCTGGGACCTGGCCACACCCATTCGCTTCGGGTGGTGGCGCGCTTTGCCGGAGGACGGCGCGAGGATGTCACCAGGGAAGTTCGGTACGAATCGCTAGACAGCACCGTCGCTACAGTGGAGCCGTCGGGCGTTCTTAAGGCGCTCCAAAAAGGTGAGACGGCTGTGATCCTGCGTTGGCTGGGACAGTTTGCCCACGTCCGGATCGGAGTTACCGACCAGGAACCAGCAAGCGATGCCGAGCTGCCGCGAAACAATTTTATCGATGACCACGTCTTTGCCAGGTTGCGGCGTTTCCGAATCCGGCCGTCGGAGTTGTCGAGCGACCATGAATTTGTCCGGCGCGTTTGCCTGGACTTGGCAGGCACGCTGCCGCCGCCCGACCGCGTCCGGGAGTTCCTCGCCAGCAAGGACCCCAAGAAACGAGAGAAGGTTGTCGAGGCGCTGCTGAACTCACCCGAGTACGTCGAGTTCTGGTCGCTACGTTTCGCCGATCTGTTCCGCGTCCGGGGCGAATACGGGTGGATTCTTCCCTTTTGGGAGTGGGTTCGACGGAATGTGGCTACCGACAAGCCGTACCATCAGGTGGCACGAGAGGCGATCGCTGTTCAGGGCTACGGAGGGGCGTCACACAAATACCAGTTCGGCATCAACAAACCTCCACCGATCGAGCAAATGGTCAATGAAACGATTCGGGTTTTCATGGGCCGCCGGCTGGATTGCGCGCAGTGCCACAACCACCCCTTCGACCGCTGGACTCAGAACCAGTATTGGGGGTTGGGCGCGTTCTTCGGCCGCATGACAAACACTGGCTGGGCTTTCGACAATGCGGTATTCGACGACCCCAACGGCCACGAGGTGGACTACGTCGAAAACGACCCAACTCTGAGGTTCCGTCCAGTGGCTCACCCGCGCACGAAGCAGCCACTGGCCGCGATGTTCATGGATGGAACGGCGTTGCCTGAGGATCGTCGCGATGATCCGCGACTGGCGCTGGCAAATTGGGTTGTTTCGCATCCTTATTTCGCAGAAGCGGCGGTGAATCGCATTTGGGGCTACTTCTTCGGGCGCGGTATTGTGGATCCCGTGGACGATTTCCGTGTGGTCAACCCGCCCACACATCCCGAACTGCTCGCAGCGTTGGCCCGTGACTTCGAACAGCATGGATACAGTCTCAAGCAGCTGATGCGTCGCATCGTCAACTCGCGGGCTTACCAGCTTTCGAGTCAAACGCATGAGCTCAACCGCCACGACCGGACGAACTACTCGCATGCTCTGCCCCGGCCGCTGGAAGCCGCCGTTCTGCTGGACGCGATCTCGCAAGTGACGGGCGTGCCCGAGGTTTTCGATAAGAACCCGGCCGGAAAGCGGGCGATTCAACTGCGCTTCCCGGCAGGCGCCTCGTTCCTGAGCGTCTTCGGGAGGCCGGCGCGGGACGCTGTGCCCGACCCCGGAGGACAGCTCAACCTGCGACAGGCGATGCACATGCTCGCCGGGACGACCTTCAACGCGAAACTTTCCAACGAAGCGGGTCGGTTGCATCGATTGTTGCAGAGTGGCGCCAGCGACCGCCAACTCGTCGAAGAGTTCTACCTGGCCGCGCTCTCGCGCTTTCCCACCGAGCGGGAATGGGCCGGCCTCCAGAAGATCTTCGCCGAGCGGCCTCGGCGTGAAGCGGCAGAAGACCTGGTCTGGGCGTTGATCACGGCGCGCGAGTTTGCAGAGAATCACTGAGAGGGAGGATCGGAGATGAGCCGCAATGACGCAAATCGCGCGGCCGCGGCGTGGAGCCGGCGCGACATTCTGCGGGTCGGGTCGCTCAGCTTTTTCGGCTTGGACCTGAGCCGCTATCTTCGCCTCCAGCACCTGATGGCAGACACCGGCAGCGCGCCCCGTGGCAAGGCTCAGGCCGCGATCTTGCTCTGGCTGAACGGTGGGCCAAGCCATGTCGACACCTGGGACCCGAAGCGCAACAGCTCCTTCAAGCCCATTGCGACCAACGTGCCAGGCATTCGGATTTCGGAACTGTTGCCGCGTGTGGCGCGCCACATGGACAAGCTGTCCCTTATCCGTTCCATGCACACCCTGGAGAACAACCACGGCATCGCCCATCATTATGCGATGACGGGGCATCGCCCCAACCCGGCGATGAAGTTTCCCTCGCTCGGCTCCATCATCTCCAAGGAGCTGGGCGCTCGGCTTAGCGTCCCGCCGTACGTCATGGTTCCCGACGGCAACTGGTTCGGAGAGCACTTCCGCGCGCACATGCTGGGCGCGAGCTACGATCCGATGGAAATCCCCGATCCCAGCGCCAAGAACTTTAAGATTCCCGATCTGCGGCTGCCCGATTCGATCTCGGTCGAGCGGCTCCAGCAGCGACGCGCCATGGCCGGGCTCGTCGATGCGCTGTACCGTGAACAGATGCACAGCGCCGAGCACGCCAGCCTGGACGTATTCCAGCAACAGGCGCTCGAGATGATCCTTTCGCCGGCCGTGCGGGAGGCGTTCGATCTGTCTAAGGAAACCGAACAGTTGAAAGACGCCTACGGCCGGAACACCGTTGGTCAAAGTGCTCTGATTGCCCGGAGGCTCGTGGAAGCTGGCAGCCGCTTCGTTACGGTTGTGGACCGCAATCGCCCTGAGAGTGGCGATTGGGATTCCCATGCCAACAACGACAAACGCCACCGCGATGTATTGGTTCCGGTGCTCGACCAAGTGTTGTCCACGCTGCTTGCCGATCTAGAACAACGTGGCCTCCTCTCCTCTACTATCGTGATCGCCATGGGGGAATTCGGACGCACGCCAGACATCAACCCGAACGGCGGACGGGACCACTGGCCACAATGCTGGTCGCTGGCGCTTGGCGGCGGAGGAATTCGCGGGGGGACGATCGTCGGCGAAAGCGACGAGCGCGGCGCCTACGTCAAAGATCGCATGGTCACCATCGGTGACTTGTTTGCCACCCTCTACAAGGCCCTAGGCATCGATTGGCACCGCGAGTATATGCATCCCATTGGCCGGCCGCTCAAGATTGCCAACTCTCTCGACGACAAGACGGGACAGCCGATCCAAGAGCTGGTTTAGAAGGCTCCAAACGTCCCTGGTGGAACCGCTCACAGAAGCGAGAATCTATGAATCGACCAAACTGGCGATGTGTTCGACTGATGAATCTGGTTCTCACCGTTACCTTGGGAGTGTCTTCGCCACGCTCCGAACTATGGTTGGCCGCCAACCACCTGAGGCAGGCTCAATCGCCGGCCACGGCGATCGAAAAACGCATCGTCCCAGGCAGTCCGGTGACGCCCTCTCTGACGCAAGCCTACGATCCGGAAAAGGGCCAGCGGTTCGTTGTCAACGCCGAGCATCGCATCCCAGCAGACATGATTGTCCAAGGCGACTCTGTGATTCTCCGCGCAAAGGGACTTGAGGCAACGCAGGTCCGTGAGGCCAGGTGGACTCTCAAGAAAGCGTCTGGAAAGCCGGTATTGACTGCCAGAGAAAAGCCTCTTGAAGCGGTATTCCGAGCCGACGGCTTTGGAGAAAACCTCATCGAGTTTTCTGCCCTGGCCGGCGGCAAGCGGATCACAGCCGAGACAACGGTCGTTGTCGAGTTTTCTACCGCCAACATGCTCGTGTCCCGCCAGCGCGTTTCGATGCCAACGGATGAGCCGTCCAAGCCCTTTGTGCGCCGCCCGCCCCTTGAAGCCAACAATCATCGAGAGCAGTGCACCGCGCGGAATCCCCACACCGGGCGGCTGGTCACGTTTTGGCAAGTTAATTATTTGGAAGGCCAGCCGGACGAGGGACCCATGGGTGTGGCGGTAATGCAGAGCGGCGATCACGGAGTCACTTGGACCGGCCAACGGTACCTCTACAGCAATTATCCGGACAACTCCGGCTGGGGCACGATTGGCTGGAACCAAAATGGCAACGATGGCAAAGGTGAATTCCTGCTCTTCACCTGTTCGCATGTACGCAGCCCCGGGAACCGGCTCATGCTTTTTCGCAGTCGGGATGACGGGGACAGCTGGCAGCACCTCGGAGACTACCAAAGTCCCATCGCAAAGGAATTCCAACGTGACAACGCCCTGCTGACCTATTTTGGCGTCAATCGCATGGTCGCAACCAAGCGCGGCACACTCGTGGCGCCGACGGTGAACAACTACTATGTCCGGGCTCTCTGGAGCGACGACAACGGTGCGAGCTGGCACAGCTCGAACCTCAACCAGAAATTTCCGCAAGGCGATGAGAATGCGATCGTTGAGACGGCGAATGGAGGCAAGCTCATCCTACTTGCCCGGCCTCACGGAGGAGGGTCGCCAATTCGCAATCATCGCTTCGAGAGCACCGATGGAGGCCGCAACTGGTCCGTGGCGGGGAAAAGCACGCTTCCGACGGCTGGAGTCAACCTGGGTCTCGACAAGATCGCGCAGCCCGGCCAACCCCAGCACGGGCACGTGTTGTACGCCTCGGCGGCTACGCGCACTGGACCGCACAAGGGCCGGCAACGCACGGTGCTGGCGATCAACGACGATGCGGTGAACGTCGACGAATCACGTTGGGATGTCCGCCTGCTTTGGGATGGCCAGGCCAACTACTCCGACGTGCTCTACCTTCCCGAAGACCGGAGTATTTTTGTCAGCATCGAGACGATTCAGCCAGGAAAAGAGTCGCCGCTTGGATATGAAGCGATACGATACTTCAAGCTCTCGTATCGTTACTGGCAGCACTTACCACGGTACAAGGTCGCATTTCCCGGCCAAGACTGATTACTTACCGTGAGCGGTGACGCGCGAGGAGACGGTGCTGCCTGGGTAATCGCGCGCCCCGCCGGCCGAAAGACGGACCTTGCAACGCAAGCCGATGCCTCACTGTGAGGACATAGAAGCGGGGGTTGCGGGGGTGACTCGGGATTGACTCCATTGCCCTTCTGCTGCAGAATTAACTCCTCTTCGCAGAAACCCTTTGCAGCTGTCTCTCTTAAAGGTTTTCAGGGTTGGTTATCTGGAATGTTAAGCAGAGGCCCACGTCCGAAGCAAGATCGCCGCACACGGTTCCTGTGGTGTTTCCTGGCGGGCGCAATCGTCGTGCCCCAGCCCCTCGTTCATGCAGCCACCGATGCCTCGTTCAACCAACACGTCCAACCATTACTGGCTGCACGCTGCAGTTCCTGTCACTCGGCAGAAAAGAAAACCAGCGGCTTTTCGATTGCAGATCTGGAGTCAGTCGTCTCGGGCGGGAACAAGCACGGCCGTGCAGTTCGAGAGGGGCAGCCAGCACTGAGTCCTTTGGTCAGGATGATCAAGGGCGAGATCGTGCCCCGAATGCCTTTGGGCGGGCAGCTTTCGGCTTCTGAAATCTCTGTTATCGAACAATGGATTGCCGAGCTCAGCCCGGAACAAACCAGTAGTTTCAAAGCGGAGCGCTGGCTATGGCCCTTCCAAAAACCTGTGAAGCACGAGCTGCCGAGGGTCAGGAGCTCAAGCTGGGTACGGAATCCCATCGATGCGTTCGTTCTGAGCAAGCTGGAAGAGAAGGGCATTTCACCTGCGCCGCCAGCATCGAACAGGACACTAGCGCGGCGTGTCTATTTTGACTTGATCGGCATGCCTCCCTCTCCTGAGGAATTGGAGGCCTTCTTGGAGGACTCGTCTCCCGATGCCTTCGAGAAACTAGTCAACAAGCTCCTCGATGACCCTCGATACGGAGAGCGTTGGGCTAGACACTGGCTCGATTTGGTTCGGTACGGTGAGAGCGACGGTCTGGAGGGTGACATTCTCCTGGGTAATGCTTGGCGGTACAGAGATTGGGTGATCGACGCCTTGAACTCAGACATGCCCTACGATCGTTTCGTCACGTTGCAGCTCGCCGGAGGAGATGAACACGGCAGCAAGGCTTGGTACCAGCCCGATGTTCAGGGCTACATCCCAGCCGGATTCCTGCGGCTGGCGCCTTGGGATCTTGGAAATCTGGCGTCGAACGAGTTGCGGCAAAGCTACCTGGACGAGGTGACTACCGCGACCGGCTCCATCTTTCTTGGCCTCAGCATCGGGTGCGCGCGTTGCCATGACCACAAGTACGATCCGATTCCGACGAAGGACTATTACCGCCTTCAGGCTTTCTTCAACGCGGTTCGGATTCCGCTTCCGTTGAACACCTCGGGCATCTCGCCCGAAGAAATCGAAGTCCCGTACAAAAACAAAGTGTTCGGGAAGATTGCGGAAGCGAAGGTGAAAGAGTATCGGGAACGTCTGGACAACGGACCGGAAAAACAGGCTCTTGACAGGTTGGAACAGGCACTACTAGAGAAGCTGATCGCCGCGAAAGTTGCGGAGGGATCGAAAGAGGCCCTCACGGCAGGCGATGTCCGGTTGGAGCTGTCCCGAAAGAACCAGAAGGTCTTCACGCTAGCCGAAAAAGAAAAGCATCAAGAATTGACAGAGGCATTCGACTACACACAGGAGCCGAAAGACAAGCAGGCCCTGGATGACCTCGAAGTGGAGCTCACAAAGAAGCTGGCTGCAGCCTATGTCCAGGGCAGCGAGGATCCTTTGGCCCGCTTTCAGGCGATCACTGTGACAGCGGTGCGTGCCGAGGTGCGAGGAGTGGATCGCCCGTCCAAGTACTTCAGCAAGGAGGAGAAGGAGCAGCACCGCAAGCTTACGGAGCAGATGGAGGTGCTGCGGCGCCGCCTATCGCGCTGGAGGCCGCTTGCTCTAACGGTGACCACAGTGCCCGGACCGCCGCTTGGCCCGGGAGTCCAGGCGACTCATGTCCTCAAGGGAGGAGACCATCAGCAACCTGGCGAACCGGTTGAGCCCGGGTTCCCGAGCGCCATTACGGGAAATCTGTTGCCTGCAGCACTCGAGGTGGATCGGTTCCGGCAGTTCCCAACCCGTGGCCGTCGTATGACGCTGGCGAAGTGGATCGCCAGCCCGGACAATCCCCTGACCGCTCGGGTCATGGCGAACCGAATCTGGCAGCATCATTTCGGAAAGGGAATTGTGGCCACACCGAGCGATTTCGGAACGAACGGAGAACGGCCGACCCATCCCGAATTGCTGGATTGGTTGGCGGTCAGGTTCTGCGAGGAAAACTGGAGCATCAAAGCGATGCATCGGCTGATGTTGACTTCGAATACCTATCGCCAGTCGGCTGAGAATCCAGCGACAGCCATGGCTGCCGATCCCGAAAACCGGCTGCTGTGGCGCTTTGACCGACGCCGCCTGGAGGCCGAGGCCATCCGGGATAGCCTGCTCTGCTTTAGCGGCAGGATGAATTCCGAACGTGGCGGCCCCAGCGTCTTCCCGCCACTGCCTGACGGTATGGACGACCTCACCCGCGCCAGCCGCCCTGGAGGCTCGATGTGGGAACCTAACGAGAACGACGAGGACGCCCGCCGCCGCTCCATCTACATTTTCCAGCGGCGCTCGTTACCATTGCCGATGATGGCTTCGTTCGACGCCCCGGTCTTCAACGAATCCTGCGAGCGGCGCAGCATCACCACGACGCCGCTGCAAGCCCTTTCGATGCTGAACGGCAGTCTAGTTAACGAAGAAGCTGTTTTCTTGGCCGCGCGTGTGCGCAAGGAAGTGGGTCCTGAGAAATCCGCGCAGATCAGCCGGCTGTTTGACATCGTCTTGAACCGCCCTCCTGACGTAGAAGAGCTGAGGCGATTCTCGCAGTTCGCAGGGTCGCTGGACGCGATTTGCAGGGTGTTGCTCAACTCGAACGAACTTTTCTATCTCGACTGATGTGTGGAGGTGTGGAATGAGAGAAGCGGAACAGCATCCATGGCTGAGTCGGAGGAACTTCCTCATCGAATCGCATCTCGGGTTAGGCGCGCTCGCGCTGTTCGACTTGCTGGCTGCCGATTCGCTGGCAAGCGCCCCCGGATCCGAAAGCTTGCCCCTCGCTCCGCGACCCCAACAGTTACAGGCGAAGGCCAAGCGCTGCATCTTCCTCTTCATGGAGGGAGGCGTCAGCCAGATGGACACCTTCGAGTACAGGCCGGCGCTCCAACGATATGCCGGACAGCAAATGCCTGCCTTTAGCGGAACGGCGGGACCGGTCGCAACACTCGGCGCCGCCCGCAACCGCGTGATCCCTTCGCCGTTTCGATTCGCCAGGCACGGCCAGTCTGGCCGATGGTTGTCCGAATTGTTTCCCCACCTGGCTACCACGGTTGACGATCTGGCGTTCTTGCACGGAATCATGGTGGATAGCAGCAACCACGCACCCGCTGTGTATCATACTTTGACGGGCCACATGATTCCAGGCAGCGCTTCGATCGGCTCGTGGATCACCTACGGCCTGGGTACTGAAAATCAGAACTTGCCAGGGTTTGTCGTCCTCGGGCAAGGAGTACCAGCAGTGGGTGGCACGGGCATTTGGAGCAATGGCTTTCTGCCGGCGGCCCATCAAGGCACGCTGTTTCGATCCGGATCGGCTCCAATCGTCGATCTGAATCAAAGGCCGGGAATGAGTCTGAAAGATCAACGCACCGAACTGGACTTGCTGCAGTGGCTCAACGAGCGACATGCTACGAAGCGCATGAACGCGAGTGAGCTCGAAGCCCGCATGGCGTCCTACGAGGTGGCGTTTCGAATGCAAACGGAAGCTCCCGAACTCATCAGCTTTGCCAAAGAGACGGATGCGACCCGGAAACTCTATGGGCTTGACGATCCCGCAACGGAGGTTTTTGGGCGCCAATGCCTGCTGGCGCGGCGCATGGTCGAGCGTGGCGTCCGGTTCGTGAAAGTGCTGCACGGCGCGGTGAAACCGTGGGACCAGCATGGCGACTTGGCTGGGCGGTTGCCCGTTCTTTGCAAGGAGGTCGATCGTCCTGTGACCGGCCTGCTGAAGGACCTGAAATCGCGTGGTTTGCTCGATGAGACGCTGGTCGTGTGGGCGTCCGAGATGGGACGAACGCCGTTCGATTCGAACGTAGTGTCAGACAAACCAGGGCGCGACCACAATCAATACGGCTTGGTCATGTGGATGGCTGGCGGCGAGATCCGACCCGGGTCCACGTTTGGACAAACCGATGATTTCTCGCTGCGCAGCGCTGAAACTCCGATTCCAATTCGAGACGTTCACGCGACGCTGCTTCGCCTCATGGGCCTCGACCAGAACCAATTGACGTTCCTTCACGCGGGTCGCTACAAGAAGCTGACCGACACGGGTGGCCGGGTGATCTCCGAGATCCTCACCTAACTCAGAGATCCTCTCGTGCCATCGAATCCAGCCAAACTACTTGCCACCCTGCCGCTCGCTGGCGTCATTCTCCTGGGTTTTGAGGAGTCTCCCAAGGTCTCGGGGGAACCTGTGAGCCCGGTCGAGTTCAAGCAGATGAGAATCACCGAGGCTTGGGCCAAGTACGATGGCGTGCTGACGTGGGGCAAGGGGCAATGTCTGGCGATTCTCGACGATGGCTGCGATTTGAAAGCTCCCGAGTGGCAAGTGAGTCTGCCGTGGGGGAAGAAGGTCGTTGCCGGCTACGACTCGATCGACCGGGACGACGATCCGACGCCGGTACCTCCTGGCTACCACGGAACCAGCGTCGGGTTTCCTTCCTCCCTCAACTACCAAGGAAAGTTGGGAGTGGCTTTCAACAACCAAATAGCTCCCATTCGCGCGCTGCGCTGTGTCGGGGGAAGATGCAAAGAGCGGGTTACACCCGAGCGGGACGCCGAATCGCTGGCTGCCGGACTACGATGGGTTATTGACAACCACGCCAGGTACAACATTACTGCTGTCAACCTCTCGCCGGGCGATGGACAGCGGCATCAACAGCCGGTGCCCACGGTCATCGACAAACCTCTCAAGCGCCTCAAAAAGTTGGGCATCTGGGTGAGCTCTCCTTGTGGCAATGCCATGCAGGTCGAAGGCATTTCGTGGCCGGCCTGCCAGCGGGATGTCTTTGGTGTCGGCGCTACCAAGCCGGGAGAAGACATTGCACACTTGAGCCGCTATCGGAACGCTGACATCTTGGTTCCTGCGCTGTACACCTCTTCCTCCAATGCCTTCATCGCGGGAGCGGCCATGGTCTTGCGAGAGGCGATCATGACAAGCCAATACCGATGGAAAAACGATGGTCACACCCTGCCTGAGGCCATGATGTCGATCTTCCAAAAGACCGGAGCCAAGGTGGAAGATCCCGAAAGTCATCTGACTTTTTCTCGGCTCGATTTGCTGGCTGCTCTCGACTACGTCTACCTCGCGAAGGAGAGGACGCTTTTGCCAGTCGAGGCAGCGCAGGATCCAGCCAGAACGGCAAAACAACCTTAGGCGCGTCTGCGAAAGAAGAAAAAGGCGCGCCCAAGGACGCGCCTTTGTGCTTCCTCTTGGGCTGCCGGCCAGACTACCTGTACGCGCAAACAGACAAGCCAGCACGAGGACTTGGATCATGAGGCAAACGACCCGCTGTGGAAGCACCGCCGCTTACGGGTTGTTCCTTGCTACGTATTTGCTTGCGCCAGCCGGTGCATCGTCTCGCAACATTACGTCGGTGCGGCATTGGATAGGCCAATGGATCTGGTGCCGCGGGGAAGCGAAACCCTACCATCTCTACTTGTTTGCTCGGCGCAGCTTCGAGTTGTCCGAAAAGCAAACCCAGGCTGAGCTTCATATCACCGCTTCAGATCGTTATCTGCTTTTCGTCAACGGAGCGTATCTGGGACGTGGACCAGCTCGAAGCGACCCGCGGCGCAAGAGCTACGACACCTTCGACGTGGCTGCGCACCTGAAGCCGGGCAAAAACACGCTTGCGGTGAGAGCCTATCACTACGGGACTCCTCGCGAGGAAGGTTGGAAAGGGAACGCCTATACGATCGGCGAACGGGCGGGCTTGTGGGTCCAACTCGACATGAAGTCGCTTTCAGGACAGAGCGAAACGATCGGAACAGACGGGCGCTGGCGCCTGTATCAAGCGAAAGGGTGGAATCGAAAGGTAAAACTGATTAATCCCCTGGTTGGATCGACAGAAGTCTACGACGCCAGCGCCGACCCTGTGAACTGGATGTCATTGGACTTCGACGATGCCGCTTGGGAAAACGCGCTCGTTATCCCCCAGCGGTCGCTGCCCTGGCTATTGTTAGAGGCGCGCGACATTCCGATGATGCGGGAACAGGAGGCATTCCCCCAGCGAATCATAAAGATTGGCGAGGTCATTGATCAGGGCTTCCCGCGCAGCACGGATATCCCTGAGCTGTTGAATGAAGAAAATCACCTGGCACTGGAAAACGCGAACATTAAGGACCCAGACGCTGTGCTAGCGAATGACGGGCAGGCGGCAGAATTCCAGGGAAGATTTGCTCTCGAAAAAGGCATTCGGGCACCTTACGTGATCGTCGATTTCGGGCGGCAACTGTTCGGCTTTCCACGCGTGCGACTCAACGCAGAGCAAAACGCAATCCTAGACATGACCTACGGCCAACAGCTTCAGGCGGGGCGCATTCCGGCTGCGTTGCGCTACGGAGATCGCTACATCGCGCGCCAGGGAGAACAGACTTGGGAAGTCGCCGAATACAAACAGTTCCGCTACCTCCACCTGACTCTGCGAAGCACCTATTCCCCTATCCGAATCGAGTCGATCTCAGTCAACGAATATGGCTACCCAGCGCAGCGGCGAGGTCGCTTTGACTGTTCAGACCCCCTGCTAACCAAGCTCTGGAAAGCCTGTGCAGACACAACGTACTTGCATATGGAAGATTCGATTGTCTGCGATGCTTATCGAGAACGGGTTGTTTGGAGCACTGGAGACGGTAGTCATGGGATCCATGGGATCTATGCCGCCTATGGGGACCTCCCATTGACAGATCGTTTTCTGCGCTCCATTCCTCTTAGCGATCGAGGCGATGGCATGCTGCAGATGGGGTACCCTCCCGACAACCCCTGGCACTACAACATTCCTCAGTTCCTTCTGCAGTGGAGCACGCGAGTCCGCGAACATTACCTCTATAGCGGTCGCCGGACGGTCTTGGAGGAGCTTTATCCAAGCGTGCAACGCCAAATCGATTGGTATGCTCCTCACCGCGATGAGACTGGGCTGCTGCGCGATCTGCCCTTCTGGAATTTCATGGATTGGACTCCCAACGACATTCGGGGAGCAAACTTCACTACAAACGCTCTTTATGTAAACGGGCTCGAAGATGCTGCCTGGTTAGCCGAGACAACCGGTCAAAGTAGAGATGCGTCGAGGTGGAGAAAAATCGCGGGGGAAGTGCGAGCTGGTCTGCGTCGTCAGTTCTGGAATGAACAGAAGGGAATCTATGAGGATAGCCACTATCGGGGCAGTTTGACCGGAGTCGCCAGTGAGATGGCCAACGGATGTGCCTTGCTTTACGACGTCGCCACCCCGCAACAGATTGCGCAAATCGCTCGAAGTTTCTCTAACGCTGAGACGAATCTGGTCGAAGTTTCGCCGCTTTACTTCGGCTACGTTCTTGACGGACTGTTCAAAGCGGGCTTCGCCCAAAAAGCCCTGGACCTCATGCGCTCACGCTTCGCAGCTCAGCTGCAGGCGAGTGACAATCCGACCATTTGGGAAGGCTGGGGACCGTTCACAGGATCCCAAGTCATCGACAGTGATGAAACCTATCTAAAACGTGACCGGCTTCGACCCGCTGGTGTTCGCAGCCTGGTGCACAGCGGCGGAGTCTTGGCAGGCTATGTGATTTCTACCCGGGTCTTGGGAGTGCTGCCCACCGCGGCGGGTTTTTCCAAGTGCGTCATCTATCCGCGTGTGGGGGACCTGCAGTGGGCCAAGGGTACTTTCCCGGCCCCTCAGGGTGACATCGAGGTGGAATGGAAGAAGGAAGGTGGAAGGTTCACGCTCAACAGCCAAATCCCGAACGGTATCGAGGCAGAGTTGGTTTTCGATCGTGATTGGCAACAGAAGCAAAGCATCACTCATAACGGTGTGAGGTTGAACCTGGACGCGAAGAAAGCAAAGCCGCATCAGACTCGAGTAGTACTAAAACCGGACGAAATCCGGCTTGCGGTCCAAGGTGGCCGTCATACGGTTGAATTGATTGGCCAATAGCGGCGCACAGCGGTGGATCAGGAGGAACCGGAAATGCAAGGAAAGGCGGCGTCTCGGTCGAAGGGCTTTGCTGCCTCAAGCCACCTTGACAGGCGGCAGTTTCTACAGAATGCAACCACCGTGGCCACTGCCACAACGATGCTGCAACCAGGCTTGGTTCTCGGGCGAAGCCGCCCTTCGCAGGAAGCCGCAGAGCCTGGGTATCTGACCGATATGAGCCGCTGCCAGCCTGCGTCGGCTCTTTCGTCCAAGCCCCGAAGGAACCATTGGAGGCTCCTGGATTACGAAACAGCCCACTTCAAGGGTGTGATGATTGTCGCTGGCCAGAACACACAGGCGCCCGAAGTCACGCTGCCCCTCAACCGGAAAGGCTGGCACGCGATCTATCTCGGAATTCATCCCCACTGTGTCAGCCACATCTTTCAAAACAAAACGTCTACTGCGGATGATGAATCGCGCCTGCAGGTGCGCCTCACGAGTGATTCCACATTTTCGCTGCTGACTCACAAATGGGACCCCGAAGCAGCAACGCGCATCGTCGATTTCTTTTGGAAGTACGCAGACTTGACTGGTGAAGACATCGTTCTGCGCCAATTCGCGAAGGAGGTCTTTCCTGGCTCTGGGACCGCTTCTGGAACGATCTGCAGCAGCGCCTGGCTGGCGTACATCAAGCTCGTGCCACTGTCGGAGCCGCAGGTAGCGGCTCTCCTGCAAGATCGAAAACAGAAATCGAATCGACGCCTCTTTGCCCACCACGATGCCTGGGACTTCCATTACTACTATCACGCTAGAACGGAGGCCGAGATTCGCCGTGAGATTGAGCCCTTCCGCGACAGCGATTTCAGCCGGCTGTACTGGGAGGCGGCCAGCGGAGAGCGGTGCAACTATCCCACCAGGATCGGCCATACCCCAGCTTTGGAATGGATTGATGACCACTACGCCATCGGCGAGCGGCTAGCCGCCGATAGCTGGAAGACGATGCAGAAGGAAGGCATCGATCCTTTCAGAGTGGCGCTCGAACATGCCCACGCCATTGGGCTCGAGTTCCACGCCTGCATTCGAACCGCTGGCTTTCACTTTCCAGTTCCTCAGGACGAGTGGAACACGGGAGGTTTCTACGACCAGCACCCAGAATGGCGAGGCAGGGACCGGCAAGGGCGGCCCACACCGCGTCTTTCCTATGCTTATCCAGAGGTTCAGCAATTCGTCATTTCGCTTCTGAAGGAGATGGCTGGGTATCCGATCGATGGAGTATGCCTCCTCTACAACCGGCGCCCTCCCCTGGTGGAATACGAACCTCCGCTCGTTGAGGGATTCAAAGCAAAATATGGAAAGGACCCGAGAGCGTTGGAAGAACGTGATTCCCGTTGGCTGGCATACCGCTCCACGGCACTAACTACGTTCATGCGCTCGGTGCGAAAGGCCATGAAAGGAGTGGCCGAGGAGCAACGCCTCGCCAGGCCTTTGCACATTTCGGCCGTCGTGGCGAGCAGTCACCGCGAGAATCTCTACTACGGAATGGACCTCGAAGCCTGGATTAGGGAAGGATCGGTCGATACGATCATTCCCTACAGCTCGGTCGAAGGTGGGAAAAGTACTGCAGACGCGTGGGTCGATCCAAAAGATGCCGGGTATTTCTTGAAGATCACGCAAGGAACAAAGTGCCAACTCGCGCTGAATATCCTGCCCCGCCAGCTCAGTCCAGAAGAATACCGCCGCCGCGCGCATCGACTTTACCAGGCCGGTGTCGAGCATCTGTTCTTCTGGGATGCGAACCAGCGGACTTACCTGTATCCTTCCTGGACCGAACTGCGAAGGCTCGGCCACCGCGAGGATCTTGCGGCATGGACGAGCAGCGGCGAACCGGCGTTGCAGCAGCCAGGAAGCCAACTGCTGGCAATCGGCGATTGGAATCTAGGTTACGTTACGCCCGGATAGCCTAGGAAATCGAACCGACACCGTCGTTCCGAACGTTCATCCTGCACCGTATTCGGCATGACTTGGTGCGCCCCGAATCGAAGAAGCTCCTTTCTCATGCTCGTCAACCGGAGAATCCTGCTGCTGCTCGTGCTGCTTCTCTCGGGCGTTGTTTTGGTTTCACAAGAGCGTGCCCCAGCGGGTTTTTCGCATGTGCTGAACGAGAGTGCCATCCGCTTCAGACATACAGCGATTGACAGTGAGACCGGCACAACCTGGAAGCTCAATCAATACGACCATGGCTCCGGTGTCCTGGTCGCAGACGTCAACAACGACGGACGCGACGACATCTACTTTCTCAACTTCGTGGGCGATAACGGCCTCTGGATGAACCGAGGCAACGGAATGTTTGAAGACGCGACCCAGAAAGCCGGGATTGCAATGTCCGGCGTGATTTCTGTGGGAGGCGCCTTCGGCGATTTCGACAACGATGGCGATCAGGACCTTTATGTCACCTCGTATCGTGGCCGAAACCGTCTCTTTCGAAACCAAGGTGATGGCACTTTCGATGATGTGACGACGACCGCCGGCGTCGGCTACTCAGGGCACTCCAGCAGCGCCACTTGGTTTGACTACGACAATGATGGAAAGCTGGACCTGTATTTGGCCAACATCGGAGCGTTCACCATCGACACGCTCGCCGAACAGGCGGGTTATTACGTAGGTTTCAACTTGCCCTTTCCAGACCTTGCCTCGAACTACGACAAGAACCGTGGCGAGAAGAACCTTCTCTTTCGCAATCAAGGCAATGGACGATTCGTCGAAGTCGCCGAGAAAGCGGGAGTCGCAACGAACGGCTGGAATGGCGACTGCGCGGTGTCGGACTTCGATGGAGACGGCTTTTTGGATCTCTACGTCACCGACATGTTCGGACCCAACCGACTGTACCGGAACCGTGGCGACGGCACCTTCGAGGACCTCACCGCCAAAACCCTGAGACGCACGAGCTGGGGCGCCATCGGCGCACGCTTCTTCGATGCCAACAACGACGGCTGGCCTGACCTGTACGTAGTCGACATGCATTCGGACATGTGGATGTCTCAGAGTTGGAAAGGAAGCCGCGCTCGCATGGAAGAAGCTACGAACAAGTCTACGAAGTTGTTCGAAAAAGCCAAGTTTCCCACCGCCTTCGGTCCCAGGCCGGGTGACAAAGACGTTCGGGGCGACTTCTCGAAGATTCGCCATCCGAACGTCATTTACGGCAACAGCTACTTCGTCAGCCAAGGAAAGGGCGCATTTCAAGAAGCGTCTGACGCAGCCAATCTCGAGACGTTTTGGCCCTGGGCAATCGCTACGGGAGACCTGGACGACGATGGCTGGCAGGATATCTTCGCCGCCTCCGGCATGGGCTATCCCTACTATTACTGGCCTAACCAGGTCTTCAGGAATCGCAGAGATGGCACCTTCGAACAGGTGGCCGAGGCGTGGAAAATAGAGCCACCGCCCGGAGGACGCTATCTCGACCGTGAAATCGGAGGGACACCGATGGTCCGCAGCTCACGTTCGGCAGCGTTTCTCGATTTCGATGAAGATGGAGATCTCGATATCGTGGTGGCGAACTTCAATCATGAACCCTACCTCATTCGCAACAACCAATCGTCCGGGAATCATCTGAACGTGAAACTGGTAGGCCGATCGATTGCACGCGACGCGATCGGCACGCCCGTGGAGCTGTTCGCGTCCGATCTGCACCAGGTTCAGTGGGTCACCAACGCAGCTGGATACCTTTCCCAGAGTACGCGCACCTTGCATTTCGGCCTCGGGGCTCGCAAGAGTGTCGACCGGATTGTCATTCACTGGAAGAAGGGCAAATCTCAGACGATCAAGACTCCCGATGCCAGCCGCTTGTTGGTTGTAGCGGAACCTGCCAATTAGCAGGTCTGTCGCGCAACCCGTGCCTGGCGAGAATGACTGCCTCCTCATTCCCCAGCATGAGGGGGTTCGAAAGGTTTCTCGTCTTGTTTGATGCCTCGAGATGACCCAAAAGGGGAAGGCACGGCTCTGCCTTGATGCTGCAGCGCGTGAGCTTGGGCGTCGACGGGGTTGCCAAAGACGTGGATACGGCAGCCCGTGGGTTGTTGGGTCACCTCTTGACTCTCCACAAAGTATGCCGAAAGCGGGTCAATGCCGGTTCCGTCCACTTCGTCACGGAGTAAAAAACGGCCGCTAGAGGGTCTCCTGTTCTCAAGCCACTCCGCTGCGCAACAAACGCAACAGAAGCCATGCTTCTCGATTCCAGTCGGAGCAGACCAATCGACCCGAAAAGAGCGTTGGATGGGAACTCCATCGTAGTGGCATCGATCCTCATGAGGTCGATTCAGTCGCGACTGGCTTACGGCTGCCAAGGCGCAGCCCAGAACGGCAGTTAGCGTGAACCTTCTCTTCGAGGTCATATTGCCGCCGTTCACGCGCGGTGTGCGATGCGCGAACCGACTTCCAGTTTCAGCTTGTCGAGCTCACTCGGCTCATCGCTTTCCCCAGTCGCACGTTGCCAATCAATCAAGGCGCCATGACCAAGTGCGTCGCGATCATGAGCAGCGCAATGACGGTTCCGGACGTGGAAAGCCGCAGCAGCCCGTGCTTGACCGTGTGCACAACGTCGGTGAGTTCGCGCGAGATCCACGAAACCGACAAGGCCCACAACGGCGCCACTGCTCCGAGAAGGACGAGGAAAGCGATGATCAAAAAGTCGGGCGTACGGGTTAGCAATTCGTACGGGCAGCGATGGTAGGGTAGTCCGAGGAGCCGAGTGGAAAGGTGCTCCGTGTACACGGAGTAGGCGACGACCAGGAAACCAAGACCCAATGCGGCCGCTAGCCACAGGCCAAGCCAAGGGACCTGGGATAGCATCCTGATCGGCGGAACTTGGACAACGTCGTAGAATTCCCCCTTGCCACCAGCCCCTTTCCCACGTTGGGAAGTCAAGAGCCGAGTTTTAAGCGCAACGCTGACCCCTCCTGAGCCCCTGGAGATGGAATTGAAGGTCTCCGCAATCCATCGGGTCTGCAGCAAGCCGCACAGTGCAGCGAAGAGCCCGCCCAGCCCAAACAGGGCTGCAGTTCCCGCTCCTTCGGATTGCCCGCTGCCGCCAGGGGTTCTCCGCAGACTCGCGGGGCCGAATCCTGTCTCTCGAACTGTTGAGCAGCAACTGACGTGAACGCCCTCACGGCGGGCCAGCAGGAACCTCAGATCGGACGCTGCGTCGAAGAGCAACAGCACGAAGAGCGGAACTGCGAGTCTGACAACGTTCTGACGTGCAGCGCGCCTCGGTGACCTCTGATGGAGCGCATGGCTGCTGAGCCAGCATCCCCCAACCACAAAGACGCTCATCCGGCTGGCCTGCAGGACGAAGCTTTCATCCGGAGTTGCGTCTGCAACGCCAAACGGACACATCGCGCCGGGTATTTGAGGAACGTAACTTTCCAGCAACCCATAGAAGCCGAACCAGGAGGCCAGACGAATCGCAAGCAAGCCGATCAGAGTGGAACTCAACAACAACACTCGCTCCTCGCCTTGGGTCTGCTCGACTGCGGACCTGCTGGTTCGCGAGGCCAGCAACAAGGCGATGGTTCCCGCCAAACCAGCTAGCGACACAACGCCACTCAAAACTGCCTGCAGGAGAAAAGCCACACTGTAGGAACTGGTAATCATGCCTGGGTTGCCTTCCGAAGTCTTCCTTCGCTGAGTTCGTAAACTTCCCGACAAAGGCTGATTACCGCCGGGTCGTGGGATGCAGCCACCAAGGTTCCTCCCTGTTCCAGATAGCGCTGTAGTCGGCTCGTCAAAAGCTTCGCTGTGTCTGGATCGAGATTAGAGGTCGGTTCATCGGCCAAGAGGATTTCCGGAGCGCGTGCGATCGCTCGAGCAAAAGCGAGACGTTGCTTTTCCCCGCCACTCAGCAGCCGTGCCAGGTGATCGGCACGTGCCTGCAGCTCGACCTGCTCTAAGGTCTCGATCGCTTGCCAGTGCAGCTGTCTGAGTGAGGCCTTCTCCACAAAACGGCCGACACAGACGTTGAGCCAGGCAGGAAGATCCTCGAAGAGCTGGAAATCCTGGAAGATGAAAGCGAGTTTTTCGCGTCTCAACACCGACTGTGCTCCTTCCGTCAGGAACTGGGCGGGTTGCCCAAAGAAAGACAGCGAACCTGAAGTTGGAGCGTCGAGCAGAGAGAGACAACTCAAAAGAGTCGTCTTGCCTGCTCCTGAGGAGCCTGTGATGCCGATGGCGCTGTTGGGGAAGACCTTCAAGTCAACGCCGCACAAGACTCGGAGTTCGAACGGACCGCCGCTGTTGAAAGTTTTGACGAGATTCGAAGCTTCGATGATTGGGTCTCTCACCGCAAAGTTTCTCGAAGTGGGACACAAGCGGTCCTCCAAGTTGGGATGAGTGTGCCTGCCCAGGTGATGGCCAGGCTCACACCGAGTCCCAAGGCGAGGATGCCAGCATCGAACTGAGCAGGTATTTCAATTCCTGGAAACCAATCCAATTCAGCAATGAAAAGGCTTGCCAGCAAGGGAGCATTGAAAAGCCGCACCCACGCAAAAGCGAACAGGAAAGAAAGCGCACTCGCGAGCAGGCAACAGAGCAACGCCTCCAGAGACACGAGGACCAGAATATGGCGGGCAGACCAGCCCAGCGCTTTCAAAAGAGCCACCTCGCGCCGGCGTTCTTTGGATCCCAGTCCACTGATGACGAGCAAAGCCAAGACACCTGACGCGAAGGTAACCGCATAGATCGCCGAGAAAACTCCGCTGGTCACTCCGTATCCCTGCAATACATAGCGACGCACCAAGCCTCTGGTTTGAATGCGCAGGCGCGGTTCAGAGCGTGCCAGGCGGTCTGCCAGGCGCGTGGCCGAGATTTCATCTCGCGTTCGTATCAAGATGTCCGTCGCCAGGTCTCGCATGCCGAATAACTCCTGGGCCTGCGCGAAGGGCGCCCAAATAACAGCGGAGTCCCAAAGCGTGCCTTTGCGGGAAAGAATGCCAACGACTGTGACGACCTTGTGGGTGAACGCCGTTGCGAGGAGCAGCTGCTTACCCGGTGTCAGTCCTAGACGCTGGGCCAGCACCGGTCCCAGAGCTACTTCGTTTTTGGAGTTCGACTCAAAGAGCCGCCCTGACTGCAGACCAGTTGCTTCTTCAGCAGCGATCGGGTCGATTCCCAAGACCAGAGCCCAGGTCTCCGGAGCCACCGCCAGCCGGGCAACGATACGAGGTCGCACTTCAACCACAAACTGCGATTTGGACAGTTCTTCGACATAACTCACAGGGATATTGGCGTCCAGGCCGCCGCGATCAAAGGTGACGTAGATGTCGGCGCCAGACTCGATCGAGACCGTTGCATCTCTCGAAAGGCCGGCGCTGATCGCTGCTCCGGCGATAAACAGGAACAGAGGTCCACCGATGCCGAGAACCAAAGCCAACGCTCGTCCCGGGTTCTTAACCAGGTTCAACGCTGCCAGGAATAGCAGCTTGGGCATCGACTATTCACTCCGTGGTTGGGGCAGTGTCTCAATGGCGCCCTTACCAAGAACCTGGCTGCGAGGCTCTCTTGCGTCTGCTGTCAAGACAGGGAGGCGCGAAACCGTCGTGCTGTGGCGCGGGCAAAAGTTCGGAAGTGCCGAAAAAGGCCGCTCGAAATTCGGACAATATGGCTCGATGCGCGGATCGAAGACGAACCAACACGATCCCGCTGCCGCATGAGCGCCCAATCCCAATCCACCCCACTGTCGCTGCAAATAGCGAGCCTCGCTCCGAATCTCGTTTTGAGGCAATGCCAAACCTGCAACGACCGCTGCCCACAAGACCGCCAGCGCTATTAAGAAACCGTGTGCCCTCGACATCATAAGCCACCCGGGTCCTGAGTGCGCCGTTTCATCGCTTCTGAGCCGAGACCATGTTGGTAAGCGAGAAGAGCCCCAAGGCATGCCTGTTGCTGAGCTTGACGATCACGGTTCGCTAGCGCGATGCCAAACCGGCCTTTTCCAAGCTCCTCTTGGCTTCTTCTACTTGCCCAAGAGAACGGTACGCTTGCGCCATCAAGTAGTGGACCCGGCTGTTTCGAGGCTCCTTTTGCGCCGCTTGCCGATAAGACGCCAAGGCCTCGGTCCATCGGCCTTGACCGGCCCAAACTTGGCCGATGGCGATGTATCCAGCGGCAAACGAGCGATCGAATCGGACCGATTTCTCGAAGTACTCGAGCGCACGTTCTTGCGCCTTGTCTCCACCCTCCAGCAAGATAAGTTGGCCGTAGTAATAGCAGGCCAGGAAATTGTCGGGCTGCAGTTCGATGGCGCGGTGGATGGTTGGACGAAAGGACTCCCAGTTTCCGACGAGATAGAACAGCCGTGCCAGGTGAGCATAGGCTTCCCCATAGTTGGGATCTATACATTGGGCTATAAGTAATTGCGAATAGATTCCGACTGTTGTATCCTGATGGCATGAAAGTCATCAAGCTGCAGGATGCGGAATCAGTCATAACGGGCCTCCAGCAGGAAATCCAACGTTCCC
>Ga0194132_10004322_pt1 | contig 24263 bp, 22 predicted proteins | sample TA2KigOf80mmetaG_FD_148612 | JGI IMG/M metagenome (GOLD analysis project Ga0194132, IMG submission 148612) | Freshwater microbial communities from Lake Tanganyika, Tanzania - TA2015054 Kigoma Offshore 80m | ecosystem: Environmental > Aquatic > Freshwater > Lake | place: Tanzania: Lake... | reverse complement strand
TCTTCCAAATGCTCGGCCAGATACGTACAGGTGCAATTCTTCGGCGTGCTCACCAAATATTCGACGTACTGCTTCTTGGTAATCATATCCCTAAAATGATACTTGTGGTCCTCAAGCGTAAGTCCTGTTAATGTTAGCGGTGGCGACCCTTACTCTTGACTTTTTGCTAAAAAAATAGGAAATGACGTGGTCACTTAAAATTCCCATCGAGGGGATATACTCGCTTTTTCCACGCAAAGGGAGGTTTGTACTTATGGTTGACAAGGGAGGGAGGCGTTCTCGGAAACGCCTGATCCTGCTCGCAGCAGTTTTTGCCTGTGTGACAACACGACCCTTAACGGGTTGTCAACAGGGAGACCACGGCGTTCAGCTTAACACCGATCTTATCCAACGGACCGATAAGTTCTTCGACGTTGCCTATGTCAGCGGCAGCACGTTTGTCACTGTCGGTTATGATGGTCGGATTCTCCGTAGTGAAGATAACGGAAAAAGCTGGAAAGAGATTGCACCTCGCCCGATAGATGCGAGTCTTACCCAAGTCACCTTTATCGGAGAGAATGGTTGGGCAGTCGGTCATCAAGGAGCCATAATTAACTCCCGTGACGGTGGTAAAACCTGGACCGTACAAAAATCTGGAACGAACAAAGCAATCTTCTCGATTTCCTTTGCCGACCAAAATTATGGCTGGGCCTGCGGTGACGAATCAACCTGGCTTTGGACCAGCAATGGTGGTGAAACCTGGAATGTCGAGCGCATGGAAGTGTCACAGGTTGGTCTTTCCGAAGAAACCAAGCTCGCGGTTCCCGATCTTATCTACTACGGCGTCCATTTCATCGATCAAAATACCGGCTGGATTGTCGGTGAGTACGGCAACATCCGGCACACCTCCGATGGTGGAAAGACGTGGGACGCCCAACATGAAAGCCTGCTTGATGCGCTGGTAGAAAAAGGTGGCACAAAGGACGTCATGAACCTGGGCGCTTTTTTCCGCGTTCGTTTCCATGACGCCAATCATGGCTACACTGTCGGCGCCGCCGGTGCTGTCGCTGTGACTGAGGATGGTGGCAAGAAATGGCGCTGGATCGCGCGTGAAGGCGATAAGCCAGATATACCGCCGCTTCACCTCTACAATGTTATCCATCCGGGAAAAGATGGGCGTATTGTCGCGACCGGCACCAATGCCCTTATCCTCTACTCGGATAATAACGGTGCAGACTGGAGCCATTCTAAAGCACCAGGTGGCGTGTTTACCTGGATCAACGGTATCGCTTTTTCTCCTGAAGGGAACGGAGTGCTGGTCGGAGGTAAAGGATTGATCTTGCTCTCGAATGATGCGGGAGTCTCGTGGCAAACCCTCAGTGGAGAAAAAGGATAACTAGACTCTCTTAACAAGAGCAAAAGGAGAATTTACCGTGGCAGAGAATAAACAACTGTCATCAGTTGAAGAAGCGGCGCAAAGTAAAGCGGCGCTGTATCGTATCGGAGCAAAGCTGATCCAGTCGCGTATTCCGATTTTGATCATGTCGACGCTTTTTACCGCCTTTATGGCATACAAGGCGTCAGGAATGGAAATGGCCACCGCCTTCAACGACTTGTTGCCATACCGCCATCCCTTCGTGCAGGTGCACTTCAAATTTGCCGACCAGTTTGGTGGAGCGAACAACGTCAACGTCATGATGGCAGTCAGCAAGGGGGATGTCTTTACTAAAGACATGCTCAAGAAGATCTACGACATGACGCAGGCGATGGATAAGGTCGCTGGTGTCAACCACGACCAGATTGCCTCGATTGGTCATCGCACCACACGGTATCTTACCGTCTTAGGCGGAACCATTGCCACACCGCCAGTTATGCGCCGTCCGCCGAAGAGCGATGAAGAAGTCGAAGAGATTAAGAAGATTTGTTACAACACAGACTCGATTTACGGTCAGCTTGTCTCTCTCAACGGGCAAGCTCTGCTGATCAAGGCCAACTTTATCGAAGGCCGTCTCGATTATCGCCGCATTTTCGATCAGGTCAAACGCGAAGTTATCGAGCCGTTCGAAACCGATGAACATAGAATTTGGGTCGCAGGCGAGCCGCAGCTCTACGGCTGGATTTATTATTACGCCAATGAAGTGTTTTACATTTTTATCGGCGCAACCGTCTTTTGTTGGATTCTTTTGTATATGTACTTTCATGACTGGCGCGGCGCCCTCCGTCCAACCCTTACCGGTCTAATTTCTTCATTTTGGGGTCTCGGCATGCAATCGATGATGGGGTATTCGATGGATCCACTTTCCCTCGTAATCCCCTTCTTCGTCACCGCTCGTGCTGTGAGCCACTCGGTGCAGATGCACGATCGCTACTATGAAGAATATCGCAAATGGAACTGGGATAAGGAAAAAGCCATCATCGCTGCGTTTGCGGAGCTGTTCGTACCAACGATGAGCGGTATTATTACCGATGCCCTGGGAATGCTCGCAATCGTTGTTGTCCCGGTCGTTATCCTCCAACGCATTGCCATTTCCGCCTCGATCTGGGTGGCCTCAGTCGCGATCAGCGAACTGCTGCTTAACCCGATTGTTTATTATTACCTCAAAGCTCCCGAGAAAGAGAAAGTACTCACCCGCGAAAAGGGCTGGTTCCAGGAGTTGATGAATACATGCGCAACCTGGATCGTCCAGCCCTTGAATGCTAAGGCTATCGTCGCCTTTTGGGTTATCGCCTTTCTCATTTCTCTTACACAAATTCGCCATCTCACCTTCGGTGACCCAACGGCTTCGACCCCTCTGTTACACGAAGATTCTCCCTACAACCAATCGCATCTCGAAATCCAGAAGTATTTTGGCGGCATCGAGCCGCTGATTATTGTCGTCGAAGGACGCGATAAGGACGTGCTGAAGCAGCCACAAGTTCTCCGCACGATGGAAAAGTTCCAGCGTCAACTGGAACGTGATCCATCGGTTGGCTACAGCTTTTCTCTGGCTGATATCGTGCAGTCCATCAACATGACCTTCTATGATCTGCAACCGCGCTGGTCGGTGGTTCCGCACGAAATCCCCAAAATCAGCTCGCTGTTCTTCTACTATTTTGCTGGCGCTCCTCCGGGCGAAACGTCACGGTTCCTTGACCCCAGCTACCGCGTTTCGCACGTTACCTTCTATGCCCGTGACCACCAAGGAGACAACGTCGCTCGTCTCATTGATTCTGCGAGAAAGTTCGTGGCTGAAAATCCGATGGATAAAGCCGACTTCCGTCTTGCTGGCGGCCTGATTGGCGTCACTGGAGCAGCGAATGAAGAAATCGTCAAGAACGATATTCTCATGAACCTGCTGGGCTTCGGAACGATCTTCCTGATCGTGATGTTCACCTACCGTTCAGCCGTAGCTGCACTGGTGATGATGATCGGCTTGTTCCTCGCGAATGGTGTGGTTAACGCATATATGGCGTATGCCAATATCGGAATTAACCTACAGTCCCTACCGATTGTGACAGTGGGCGTTGGATTCGGTATCGACTATGCGTTGTACATTGTCAGCCGAGCGGTCGAGGAATTTCCCCATGTTATGGAGCAACTCCGAGGAGCGAGAAAAAATGCCTCCGAGACGGAATTGAAGACCGAGGCGGTCTCCGAAGCGGTCCGTAGAGGATTGGCCACTTCAGGGAAAGCCGTGGGCTTCACCGCTATCACACTGGTCATGGCCACTCTCCTGTGGGCATTCTCGAACATTCGCTTCTGCTCAGAAATGGGAATGCTGCTCGCGTTGTGGATGGCTATTAGCTTCTTCGGCTCGTTTACCTTCGTGCCTGCGCTGTTGGTGCTATTGAAGCCGAAGTTCTTCCTCCGCGCTGCAGAAGAAGGAATTATCGGATAAACAACAAGCAGAGGGGCGTTTCACGAACTACCCCTCCAATCTGCTGTAACGAAGGGCGGGTGATGAACCCGCCCTTTTTATTTTCATGAGGAAAAAATGACTGCGAAGCAGAGGATAGCCCACAACGGCATAAAAATACTCCTCAGCTTCCTTACCGCAGTAGGGCTCGCCAAGGTGCCAACGCACGGGTACGCAACAACCCGGATTGGTAACTCGGACGTCCAACTCGTATATGAAATGCAGCAAACGATGCAGTTCAAAGGTGACCCAACGACTAACGCCGAATGGGTGCAGTGGCGTAATGAACTGCGACTCGAATATCAATACGAAGACCTCGTTACCAACAGAAAGCTCTTAGGTCTGTATGCAGTTCTAGTTATTCGGAGGGCTGATTTTTCTTTTCTCTATCGTGGCCGGATGGATCCTGTGTACCTCATTCGTGACAAATATCGCCAATTGTACAACGACGAGCAAACCAATCGTTTCCTGTTTCCCGAAAACGACATCCGCGAAATTCATCTAGATATGGACTTCGGTGACGTGTTTGATCACGCACTTTCACTGCGGCTCGGGAAACAACAGATTGTGTGGGGGCAGTCCGCCCTCTTCCGTTCCATCGACATGATCAACCCCTTACGGATCGATCAGAATGGATTCGTCGGTGAGGCATTTGATGACTTTCGCACTCCGATTTGGGCAGCCAAGTTCCTCTATGACATTGGCACTGTTGGAGCACAGTTTTCTAATGTCAAATGGGAACTCTTCTACACGCCGCGTTGGCGCCCAAACACGAACCACCTCCTCATCGAAGGCGCTTGGGGCTTGCAGTATCGTACCCCGGATCTCTTGCGTGATGCGCCAGATGGCGTGAACTTCATTCACGCCTCAGGCATCAATAAAAAATACAGTAGAGTTCGCCACCCTTGGTCCTTGTTGCGGGTCGGCCCTAACGCAAAAACTGACGCACCAGATTTTGGCTGTACCAATCCCCGTTGTTCACCACATATTGCCGGCGATCGTTTCAGTTTCGTGTACAACATCGATGGCTCACGTCACCAGATCCGTGGTACCAAGTGGGCAAACAGCATGATTGGTACTCGCCTTCTTGGTACAGCGTTCGGCAATCTCAACTTTACGCTCAACTATCTATTCAAAAAGGCCGACCCTGCCGCTGGCATCGAATGGGGTGCAGCGTGGGATAGAAGCGCACTTGGCCCCAACGGTGCTGGGACTGGTGTTCTCCGCAGTGACTTCCCCGCTTTCCTGGCCACTGATCACGCTCAACGCGCGCAATGGTTCGATGTCTGCATGAAGCAGAATAAAGCGGCATTTTTGCACGGTGGGGATGCCTACGGCTACAATGCCGATGGGAACCTCAATAACGACCGGACTGGCACATTTTGTTTGCCAACCTTCCACTATTATCCCTGGACACATGTCTTTGGCTTCACCACGACCTATAACGATTCCGACTATACAGGAGGCGTATTTCGTTTAGAGCAAAGCTGGTCTACAAACGAGCCACGGAACTTCTCAGTGCGGAATAATAGCTCGCAGCTTATACGCAATGGTGAGGGCCGCGACGAATTTGGCAATCCCTGCCCCAATGGTGGGATTACCTGTCCAGGCCTCAGAGCGATAACCAAGAAATCGAAGTCGGGGACATCCGTATGGCGTAGTATGATCGGTTTCGATGTTCAGCGCCCCCTGCGTTTCCTACCGGGGACGTTTGGCACAGACCAATGGTTCCTTACCGTACAACACCTGATGACGTACCAGAACAACAATCGCCCAAGTGCGCTCAATACGTTTACCAATGCCCCATTCGATCGCCATCAACGCTGGGAACACCTCTTGACCTTGTCAGGAGCGGGCTTCTTTGCCAGAGGGCGATTAGAACCTTTGTGGGCGTATGCCTATTCGCTCAACGCCAAACAACACTTGTTCCTGGTACAGTTTTTTGGCGAAGGTTGTACTTTGACAATCTCGATCTGTTCGCAGGAATGGCGCTGTATGCCGGTAGTCGTTTCCAGACCGATGCCTCATTGCTGAATTATTATGCGGACCGTGATACGGCTTGGGTTCGCTTGCAGTACTATATTATGTAGGAAGGTAATGTGTGATGCGTCTTGCGTGGCATGCAGCCGAAGCCACAAAGTTACTCACTACGTAACACGTAACACGTAACACATACCACGGTTCCCAAACCGAGGGAGGGCTTACCCCGAGACTCCCTTTTTTTGTTGCAGAGAATATGGGAAGATGCCCCGCCGAAACCCCGAAAGGAGGACTTACGAATGGCGAGTGTAGATGGAGGCGCGCTTATCGGGCGCATTCTCAAAGAACAAAAGGTGAAGTATATGTTCGCGGTCAACGGCGGACATACGTTTCCGATCCTTGCAAACCTCATGAACAATGATGTGGATCTTATCCACATGCGACATGAACAAGCATGTGCGTATGCTGCAGACGGATATGCACGCGTCACGGGCCAACCTGGAGTCTGTTGCGTCACTGCCGGCTGCGGCTTGACCAATGCGGTCACCGGGTTATGTGTCGCCGGCCTCACCAATAGTTCAGTCGTGTGCCTCTCGGGTCAGCATCCAACAACGGAAGATTATATTGGTTCGTTCCAAGAAGCGTATGGGTCAGATGTAGTCCGGAGTTTTTCCAAATTTGCCAAACGCGTCTTGGACTGGTCGACCATCGAAATTGATCTGCGCCAAGCCTTTCGTGAAGCCATCAACCCACCGCAAGGCGTCTCTTTGTTAGAAATTCCGCAGAACATTCTTTATCACGTCGATGACGAGAAGAAGCAGCGGAGGGGTGCAAAAGTCTACGGGCCAGACGAATTGCGCTCGCAAGGTGACCCACGTTCGATCGAACGCACGGCTGAGTTACTCTTCAAAGCGCAACGGCCAGTTATTGCTGGTGGCGACGGAATCTTCTGGTCTGATGCTGCAGCAGAAATGAAAGAACTCGCAGAACTCACCAGTACCCCAGTGTACTGCCGCCGTGCTGGCCAAGGTGCAGTCGACGAGGCTCATCCGTTGGCAATTCGTGGTGCGTGGAAGAAGCCGTTCACCGGTGAAGCAGATTTCGTACTGGCGGTCGGTTTCCGCTACTGGAGTGGTGAGAAATTCGGTGAGCCACCGACCTGGAGTGACAAAGCCACCTATGTGCAAGTCGATGCCACACCACAGCGCGTCGGGTGGCACGTGCCTGCAGAAGTCGGTATCGTCGGCGATCCAAAGCTCGTGCTCCGACAGATCATCAAGAAGATCAAAGAAATGAAGCTCGATTTCAGCACGAAGCGAAAGAGCCCTTGGACCAAGCAGATGGCGGATATTCGCAGCAATTACGAGAAGCTCATCCAAGAGCGGGCAGTGAAATACGCGAACAATACGCCGATTCATCCAGACCGCCTGACCAGCGACCTGATGAAAGTGATCGATAAAAGTGCATCGCTCATTATCGATAGCTTCACGCTGAGCGGGTACACCAGTCAGTGGTTCACGGCTCATGAAATGGGACAGATTGTCGATGCTGGACCGCTCGCACCGGTGGGACACGGCGTTGGCATGGGTATTGGCGTACAACTCGGTCGCCCAGGCAAGCAAGTCATTATCGTCAGTGGAGATGGAGGCCTCGGGATCGGTGGCATGGATATAGAAACCGCCGCGAAATACAAAATTCCGATCGTCACACTGCTGTGGAACAACAGCTCGTGGGGCCCGTCATTCGAATCGATGCCGATTCTCAAAGGTCGTACCAAACCGTTCGATATGATTCAGAACATCCGCTACGACAAAGTCTTCGAACCGATGGGTGTCCACACAGAACACGCCGAAAAGCCCGAAGAAATTATTCCGGCATTAGAACGCGCATTGAAATCCGGAAAAACCGCCTTGGTCAACGTTGTCGGTGATAAACGCATCGGCCACCCAACCTTAGGTGGAAACCTCCTGGGTTCGACAAAAGCGGTAGGCTAGCAAGATAGGGAAAAGGCAAGTAGGAAGAAAAAAACGGAGAAGCGGCAAGAAGAAGTTTTCTGAGTCACCGCTTCTCCGTTTCTGTTTCGCTCAAGCTCATGAAAAACTTCTCACACCTAGAGCACTTGAGGGTCGAAAATCATGGTCAAAGTCTTCTGTGACCGTTGCAACGTCGAAGTTGAAAATCTTGATGCACTCCTGAACTTTTCTATCGAGGTCACGGAGCAGCCGAACCGATCAACCTGGAGCTGGCGAGCGGAAGTGTGTCAGGAATGTTTTGAGGCGATGAAAGAAGAGATCACAAACCGTATCGTTACTCAGCCAGTGGCAGAGGAAAAGAAAAAAGGGGCACGGAAGTAATACTAAATCGGACCACGAAAGATTCATACACTCGTGCTGTCACCCTGAGTGAAACGAAAGGTCTCTCTGAGAGATTCTTCGCTCTGCTCAGAATGACACTTTCACGTCGTGTTTCCGCTTTGCCCCACACCGCTACTCCTTCACTCCAAGTAACGCCAAGTCCTGCAAATATTCTTCTGGCGGGACCATTCCGATCCGTCGCCGTTTTCCCCCGATGATCACTGTCGGAACTGCTGTCACGAAATACGTCTCGGTTGCCTCTTCACATTGTTTACGCACCGACTCCTGGAGGACATGGTCATCGATGTCATGGAGGAAGGTGTTCATATCAAGGCCAGCCTCCCGTGCCACGTTGATGAGGGTGTCTTTATCGATGAGACTCTTGCTCTCGGTGAAAAAAGAACGATACAGTCCGAGATGAAAGCGATGGAAGGCGTCCTCGCCTTGTCGCTGCGCCGCGACTCCTGCTTCAAGCCCTGGCATGCTCCAGCGGGGAAACTCGTCTTTATCCCACATGTTGTAGGTAAGACCTTCTGACGCAACCATTCCGGAGATGCGACGCCAGGCACCCTCGACATAACTATCTTTGAAACGAAACGAAGTTGGGTCGTATTGCGGACGCAGGGCAAAAGGGTGCCAGCGGATCGTTATACGATCACCAAAGCGTTCCTTGATTTTCTGCAAGCGCACCGCTGCAGGATAACACCAAGGTCACAAATAGTCAGAAAATTCGACAATTTCGATCGGGGCATCCATAATTTATCTCCCGCACAAAATATCCACCACCATCTGATGCACTCGGCCATTCGAGATGACGGCACTTCCTGTATAAATGGAATCGGTTCCCGCAAAGTCAGAAAATCGTCCACCAGCTTCGGTTATAAGAATCTTTGTTGCGGCCAAGTCCCACGGCTTTACTTCCGGTTCGAGGGCAACTTCAGCACGTCCCGCAATCACCACACTGTGACCAAGCGCATCGCCAAATCCACGCTGTCGTGCCGTGCGTTCGACTAATTGCAAAAACGGTTCCCAACAAGGTCTGACTTTGAGATCCTTCAATCCACCATGAATGAGCATCGCCTCGCGCAATTCCGCAACCTCAGAAACGCGCACCGGCTGACCGTTCACGCAAGCTCCCTGCCCTTTCCGGGCATAGAGCAAATCGTTGATTGCGGGAGCGTACATCACACCAGCAGTGATTTCTCCATCTTCTTCAAGGGCAATCAGTGTCGCAAAGAACGGAATTCCACGAATGAAATTCTTCGTACCATCAATAGGATCGACAATCCATCGCGCGTTGGTTTGTCCTTGACGTTCGCCGAGTTCTTCGCCCAGAAAGCCATATGCAGGAAACCGTGCACTCAACACTTCCGTGATCTTCGCCTCACATTCACGGTCAGCTTTCGTCACCGGTGTACGATCGGCTTTCGTCTCAACCGTAAGATTGGTGCGAAAATAGTGCAGAGCGACATCACCGGCAGCTTTGGCGGCCTCGATAGCTGCGGTCAGGACTTGATCCATAGACGACGTTTCCCGAGTTCCTATAAAAGCCCTCGCAACAGTCCACCATCAACTTGAATCGCGGTTCCATTCACATAACTTCCGGCTTCCGAACCGACGAAAACGATCACGTTCGCCATTTCTTGTGGATCACCAATACGGCCAAGCGGAACGTCGGCACCGCTATCTTCCAGTGCCTGATCGATGGTCTTCCCCGTGCGTTGCGCCCGCGCGGCAATGCCACTGCGTAACCGATCCGTCAGAATACGACCAGGAAGAATCGTATTGACTGTAATGTTATGTTTTCCCACTTCGCGTGAGAGAGTTTTGGCCATCCCCACAACTGCAGGACGTACGCCATTCGAGAGAATCAGACCATCGATCGGTTCTTTTACCGACATCGACATCACACTCAGTAACCGTCCCCACTTCTGCTTTTCCATATACGGAATGGCGCGGCGAAAGAGGCGTACAGTACTGAGGAAGTTCAAAGAAAAGGCGCTTTCCCAATCTTCATCTTTCATATTAGTAAAGCCGCCAAGCGGCGGCCCACCGGTATTCGCCACCACAACGTGGATAGTACCAAACTTCTTGACCGTTTCATCGACGAGTTTATCCGTTGCATCAGCTTTCGAGAGGTCACCGGGAATGGCCAGAATCTCCGCCCCGGTCTCTTTGCGGATTTCGTCCGTAGTGGTCTGCAATTGGCCAGGGTCACGAGCACTGATCGCGACCTTTGCCCCTTCCCTCGCAAAGCCTAAAGCTGTCGCGCGACCAATGCCTTTACTCGCACCACCAACAATGACGACTTTTCCTTTTAATCCTAACTCCATGGAGTCACTCCTCTTAGGGAACAGGTTTCAGGGGACAGGTTACAGTAAGGCGATTTTTTGGAAAGAATATCCCCTATCTCGGGTATCCCCTTTTTCGGAAATCGCCTAAAGAGAAGCCAAATTGGTACAGCAGGGAACCTCTTTGTCTCTTTCTTCTCAGTACTGTTCCCTGTAACCAGTAACCTGTCACCTCTTCTAGAGGTATCCTTTCTTCGTATAGAAGGTGCGCACTGCAGACTCGAACCCTGCCGGATTATCTCCCATGACAGAATGACCGGCTTTGGGCACCAGGGCGAATTCAGATCCAGGGATTAGTTCTTGGAATTCTTTTGCGCCATCGAGAGAAAAGACATCGCTCTCGCCACCCTTCACAAGCAGTGTCGGGCACGTGATCTTCTTCACGTCAGCCGCCAGTTCATCATGCATTTGCTTGATGTCAACTGGCCGTGCATGTCCCTGACTAAAATAGGTGTCATACTTCCACCCCCACTTGCCACTGGGCAACTGTTTCAGATTGTACACACACGTAAACTTGCGGATGACTTCGAGGGGTCGACGCGGATTGAAACGATGAATAACCGCAGCCGCTTCATCGAGGTCGTTAAATTCTCGATAGTTGGTCATGAAATCGCGAATATGTTGCACGCCCTCTTTCTCTACTCGGGGACCAACGTCAACCACGACTAACGCTTCGACTCTGTCGGTGTTATTACCGGTGAATGACAGCGAATTCGCTCCACCCATTGACATCCCAGTCAGAAAGAAGCGCTTGAGGCCGAGCGCGTTCGTAAACGCGACGATGTCGCTCACCATCGTCTTGCGTGAATAATCCTTGTCGGGTGCCCAGTCGGTATCACCATGTCCACGTTGATCAAACGCCATGATGTGGAAGTTCGGTGACATTGCGGTCGCAAACAGATCCCACGTATGACATGTCTGCCCCACGCCGTGGAGCAGCACGAGCGGTGGTTTCTCCGGGTTTCCCCAATCAAGGTAGTGAAACTTCAGCCCATTTGCCTGCACATAACGATCAGTGAATTGTGCCGTCATGCAAATCCCTCCTTCATGCTCGTACGGCCGTAGCGGCGGACAGAATAGTGGAAATTGAGAACCGAGGAAAGGGACAGCCGCAATGAAAAATCAAAAATGCAAAATGTCAAATGGATGGACTGACGTAATAAGGCCGCCTCTCAGTGTGTCCGTTTTTCCTAATTTTTCATTCTTCATTCTTCATTTTTAATTGTTCCAAGATCACCTCAGGCGTCAATTCCTTCAAACTCGACAAAACAAGGCTTGCCTTGCTGAAATCATTGCGCAGCGTGTATTCATTCGGCACCGCAATACAGCGAATGCCTGCACCAACAGCAGCCGTTACACCCTTGTAGGTATCTTCAATGACCACGCATTGTCTCGGAGCCAGCCCAAGTCTCGCCGCTGCAGTTAGGAACGCATCGGGTTGAGGCTTTGCTTGTCGATAATCTTGTCGAGCAACAGTCAGAGGAAAGAACTTCGCGATATTCATGCGGCGGAGCACCGCATCGAGGTGCTCACGGTTACTGTTGGTCGCGACAGTCAGAGCAAAATGCGGTGCGAGCCCGGTTAATGCCTCTTCCACGTAGGGCATCAGTGTCACTTCACGCTCTAAGAGTTCCAAATAAATCGGAGAACGCAGTTGGCGTAATTCTTCCGGAGCAACAGGAAGATTGTGCTTCTCGACGATATATTCCGGACCATTCCCCTGCGCGATCCAGTATGTCTCATATTCCTCACGTGAGACTGTCACGCCATAGTCTTTGAGCACCTCAGAGTATGCTCGATAATACAGCCCTTCAGAATCGATCAGAACGCCATCCAGATCGAAGATAACGCCAAACTTTTGCTTCTCCATATGCACTCGCTTCCTCAATGCGCAATCGTAGGGTTCAGCTTGCCATGCCTTTGCGCTATAGTCACTGGTGATGAGCAAAGAACTGAGCATTGATCTCACTGACCCATCCGCAGCCTGGGTAGAGATATTTCAGTCGCTCGGGCTTCCCGCCTATCGCATCCGGGTTGAAATGAAAGACAAAATGGCCTGCATCCAGGCACCGCACGAGGATTTCGCCCGTATCCTCGATCCGGCGGTCCGGCCAATTCTCGTCAAGCATGGCAAGTCGCTTGGGTATCGATTTGTCACGTTAGACTTGGGTTAAATACCTCTCGTGCCTAGTAGTCAGTCACACTGAATTTGCGGGGTCGATTTCGTCATGCCCGCGCAGGCGGGCATCCAGGATCTTCAAACAGGGGCCGCGACTTAACCTCCCTGGATTCCCGCTTGCGCGGGCATGACGCCACTACGTTCACCCCGCAGAATCAACATGACTGACTACTAGTATCGTGTCTCATAACTTCATGAGCAGTTGTAGGGCGTGCGAAGCGCGCCAACTGACTACGATTTCCAGCAGAACTGTACCAATCTTCCGTGGTTCGATCTATCCCCTACTCATCCAGCGTATGCCGACTGGCCTCCCATTCACGCCCGTTGAACGGTTGAATGGTAAGCGCTTGCAGATCGATCCCCTCTAAACAGCGAACATTGACATCGATCTTGTCGGGATGCGAACGCGGAACGTAATACGAATGAATCCCGCACACCGAACAAAAGTAATGTTTGGCAGTCTTGGTATTGAATTGGTACACAGACATCTGCACCTCCGGAGTCAGCAAACGAAACTGGGCCGGGTCAATAATCAAGTGGAGGAACCCCTTTTTCGTGCAAATCGAACAGTTACAATCAACCACTTGCTCAAAGTTGGTTGTCACCTCAAATCGCACGCGGCCACAATGGCAGCCACCTTGGTATGTAGGCACAACACCTCCTGTCAGTAACGAATATTGAGTTACAGCAATCGAGGGAGTGAGTCATCGGGAGATCGGGGCATTGAGTGATTGAGAAAATTTTTTACTGGCTCGATGACTCAATGGCAAAGTCGCTCAATCAAGGCCAGGCTCTTGCCCCTTTTTAGGAGAGACGATAAGACAGGCGGACGTAAGTTGCATGCTGTCGGGGTGTAGCGCAGCCTGGTAGCGTACTCGCTTGGGGTGCGAGTGGTCGGCCGTTCAAATCGGCTCACCCCGATTCGTGATCAGAGGCGATCGCCCCAACGGTCGCCTTTCTTATTCGTCCTGTTTCTGTTGAAATACCACCATGATTATTTTGGTTTGCAACGATGACGGTATTCACTCTGAAGGTCTGCATGCATTGGAAGCTGCCTTAGCGAAAATTGGTGAGATCTACACCGTTGCCCCAGACCGCGAACAGAGCGCAGTCAGCCACTCATTAACGCTGCACCGTCCACTGCGCATCGATGAGATTGGCCCACGTCGGTTTGCTGTAAACGGCACCCCGACTGATTGCGTCAATCTCGCAGTCAAGGGATTTCTCCCAATCCGACCGAATCTAGTTGTTTCTGGTATCAATCGAGGCGCAAACCTCGGCGACGACATTACGTACTCAGGGACGGTCTCTGCTGCGATGGAAGGCTCGTTACTCGGAATTCCTTCGATTGCGATGTCCCTGGTGATGCGAGGAACGCCGCATCACTTTGCTCCGGCTGCCGATTTCGCCGCAGTGCTTGCACGAGAAGTCATTGAACAAGGCATGCCGTCAGATACGTTATTGAACGTCAATGTCCCCAATATTCCACGCGAAGAGATTAAAGGCTTCCTCTTGACGCGACAAGGCAAACGACGATACGCAGAAACGATGGAAGTCCGCGTTGACCCACGTGGTCGAAAATACTACTGGATCGGTGGCGACGACCTCGGCTTCGATCCTGATGAAGGAACAGATTGTGTCGCTGTCCACGATGGATTTATTTCTGTGACGCCATTACATGTCGACCTGACCAACTATCGTGCATTGCAAGAACTACACGGATTACAACTCCCATGGCACTCGATGAGTACACCATAGCTCGCGACCGTATGGTTGAAGAGCAGCTCGTGCAGCGCGGCATCAACGATCCGCTCATCCTGGAGGCAATGCGGCGTGTTCCTCGGCATTTGTTTGTCGACGCGTCGGTCCAGGATCAAGCCTACGAAGATCATCCGTTGCCGATTGGTGAAGGGCAAACCATCTCACAGCCCTATATGATCGCCTTGATGGCATCAGCAGCACAGCTTGCCGAAGGAGAACATGCCTTAGAGGTGGGTACCGGATCGGGTTATCTCACCGCGATTCTCGCCGAGCAAGGCGTCCAGGTCTGTTCGGTTGAGTTATCGCAAAGCTTAGCGCAACGCGCGCAGGCTGTTCTTACTCGCCTTGGGTATCAAGATGTCACCGTGCACGTCGGCGATGGAACGCTTGGCTGGTCTGAGGCAGCTCCGTTTGATGCCATTATCATTGGTGCTGCAGCGCCTGGAATTCCGCGCCCGTTACTTGCTCAATTGCGGATGGGTGGTCGGATCGTTATGCCCTTAGGCGAAGAAGAACTTCAGACGCTCGTCCGTATCTGGAAGGAACGCTCAGGATTGCAAGAAGAGTACTTTGGTGAGTGCCGCTTTGTAAAGTTACGCGGGGAATATGGGTGGGAAACGTAGGAAGCCAGCGCATTGATTCGGATGGAGGTGCCTTCGTCATGCCCGCGCAGGCGGACATCCAGCAACCTCCAGTAGAAGCTATACGTTAACCTACCTGGATTCCCGCTCTCGCGAGAATGACGCCTCCCTAACTCGCTCTGCAAATCTTTTGCAATGAAGTAGTAGTGCACATGCGCCCCATTTACCTCGACTATAACGCGACCACTCCCGTCCGCCCAGAAGTCGTAGAGGCGATGTTGCCGTATCTGCACACACACTTTGGTAACCCCTCAAGCGTGCACTGGGCAGGGCGTCGAGCAAAGCAAGGAATCGAAACAGCACGTGAACACGTAGCAGCCTTGATCCACTGTCGCGCGACGGAGATTCTTTTTACCAGTGGCGGGACCGAAAGTAACAATCTCGCCTTAGCTGGAGTTCTCCGTTCGAAGCGTAGCCAAGGGTCTCATGTGGTCACCACCGCAATCGAACACTCGTCGATTCTCGAACCTTTGCAGGCGTTGGCCGATGGTGGAGTCTCATTTACGCAGATACCGGTCAACAACGAAGGACGAGTCAGTACCAACGATCTCAGTGCGGCCATTCGCCCGGACACAGTCCTGGTCTCCATCAGTGTCGCAAATCATGAAATCGGCGCGATTCAACCCATTGCCGCTTTAAGCCGCGTTACCAAAGAGCGACAGATTCTGTTTCATGTCGATGCTGTGCAAGCCGCAGGCAAGCTGCCGGTCGACATCAATACCCTAGGAGTCGATCTCCTCTCGCTCTCGGCGCATAAAATCTACGGACCCAAAGGGGTCGGAGCTTTGTATGTCCGCAAAGGCACAGGAATCACGCCGCTTATGTATGGCGGTCCACAAGAGCGAGAGAAAAGAGCCGGGACAGAAAACGTCGCCGCAATTGTTGGTTTTGGCGTAGCCGCTACGCTTGCTGCGCAAGAACTCGAAACCAACGCTGCACATTATTTGCGGCTAACAAGCAGCTTGCGAGCTGGTATCGTCCAGCGTATTGCAGGAACGTGTCTGAATAGTCCAACTCAGGATTGTCTACCGAACACCGTCAACATTGGCTTTGCTGAAGCCACCGGTGAAGGGTTAATGATGGGGCTCGATTTGGCCGGAATTGCGGTTTCTACCGGTTCGGCGTGTGCGGCTGGCTCTTTGGAACCTTCTCATGTACTTTTAGCGCTTGGTCGTGATCCTGAAGCCGCGAAGAGTGCGCTCCGGTTTAGTGTGGGCAAGGAGACAACCGAAGCGGAGATTGATCGAGTGCTTGACGTGCTTCCAGGGGTCGTCGAGCGCGTGCGTGCAGCACGATTACAATAACGAGTAACGAGTAATACACCAATGAGTCTCAAGTCCAACGTACAAAGTCCAAAGCTTGAAGGACCGTACCAGCACCCAGCACCGAACACCCAACACCCCAGGCGAGTTTTGGCGGCGTTGAGCGGTGGCGTTGACAGCGCCGTCGCTGCAGCCTTACTGGTCGAAGCCGGCTATGAAGTCATCGCCATTTCCATGCTCCTCGCCGGTAACACAGATGGACATGACGGCGGCTGTTGTTCGATTGATGATTTTCAAGATGCTCGCCGCGTCGCAGAGCAACTCGGCATTCCCTACTACGTCCTGAACCTGAAAGAGGTCTTTCGCGCCCGTGTAATCGATGTGTTTACCAATGAATATCTCCGTGGACGAACGCCGAACCCGTGCTTGCTGTGTAATCGCGACTTGAAGTTTGATGTCCTGTGGCAACGGGCGCGTGAGCTTGATGCACACTTTGTCGCCACTGGTCACTACGCCCGGATTGAGCATGATCAAGCAACCGGCCAATACCACTTGTTACGTGGGGTAGACCAGCGAAAGGATCAATCCTATTTTCTCTTTACGCTGAGTCAGGCACAGCTCGCACGCACCTTGTTCCCCATAGGGCATCTCACCAAGAGCGAAGTGCGCGACAAAGCGAGGGCCCTTGGACTGAATATCGCTGAGAAACCAGAAAGCCAGGACATCTGTTTTGTTCCTGATGGCAATTATGCTCGCGTTATCGAAGAACGGCTCGCCGCAACGCGTCAGCAGCGCGTCACCACAGGCGAAATCGTCGACGACGAAGGGCGCGTCCTCGGAACGCATGACGGTATTCATCGCTTCACGATCGGTCAGCGTCGTGGCCTCGGTGTTGGCGGGTTAACCAAGCCTCGGTACGTCACCCATATTGATCCTCAAACTGGTCGGGTTTCGGTAGGTGAGAAAAACCGATTAATGACGCGCGGGCTCGTCGCTCATGGCGTCAATTGGGTTGTCGGAACACAAGAGACTGAAATCACCGCCAGTGTCAAGATTCGCTATCGTCACCCCATGATTCCTGCACGGATCGTCCCAGGAGATCACGGCAAAGCTGACGTATGGTTCCAACAGTCGTATCCAGCCGTGACACCTGGACAAGCTGTGGTGTTTTATGAAGGAGACCGTGTATTAGGTGGAGGGTGGATTGAAAAAGCGTTGTAGCTTATGCAGTAAGCATCTACCTCTTTGTCTGTGTCACCCGGAACGAAGTGACGGGTCTCGCAGAGAGCTTCTTCGCGGAGTGTATCCTGAGCTTGTCGAAGGGCTCAGAATGACACTTTTGTAATGCCGCGTCGTAACGTGCACGTCTGAATTCTCACGTAAAGAATACTGAAATAGTCATGTCAAAGGTTTCCTCGCTCCGCGTCGCTCTCACCACTCTTGGCTGCAAAGTCAATCAGTACGATACCGCTACAATCGAAGATCGTCTTCGCAATGTCGGTCACGAGATCGTGCCGTTCTCAGACACCGCTGACGTGTATATCGTCAATAGTTGCACGGTCACGAACCAGGCAGACGCAGAAAGTCGCCAACTCGCACGGCGGGCGAAACGAGCGAGTCCCACTGCCCGCGTGATCATGACTGGTTGTTATGCACAGGTAAACCCGAAGGCGGTGGCAAAAGTCCCAGAAGTCGATTACGTCATCGGCCTCAATCGACTTGACGATCTCTTGCGTGCAGTCAGCAACGACGTCGCGTTAGAGCGTGTGTCCGTTAGTAATTTACGTACGTCGGGAGAAACCCCTCGCGTCGATACCTTAGGTGCGATGACGTTTAGTGGCCAAACGCGGGCGTTTCTCAAGATTCAAGAGGGCTGTGACCTGTTCTGTACTTTCTGCATCGTACCCACGTCTCGTGGGAAAAGTCGCAGTGTCCCACCGCGAACCGTTTTGGAACAACTAGACCTCCTCGCCGCACAAGGATTTCAAGAAGTTGTCCTCACTGGAATCCATCTCGGTGGCTATGGAGAAGATCTCGACCCGCAAGTCAATTTAGTGTGGCTTTTGGAAGCAATCGAAGAACGGAAACCCGTGCCGCGCATCCGTATCAGTTCGCTTGATCCGCACGAGATTAACGATGATCTGATTCGCCTTTTGTCACAATCACAGACCCTGTGTCCCCATTTGCACATTCCGTTACAGGCTGGCGCGGATCGGACTCTCGCGCGCATGCGGCGGCGCTACGATACCACGCTTGCGCGCAAGGTTCTCACCCAGCTCCGTGAAACCTTGCCAGCGGCTTCTTTTGGCACCGATCTCATCGTCGGGTTTCCAGGTGAGAGTGACGAAGAATTTTCACAAACCGTTACCTTCTTAGAGAACAGCCCTGTCACGTATTTTCACGTATTTCCGTACTCAGTGCGCAGTGGCACGACCGCGGCCAAATTGCCAGACAAAGTCCCGCAACCGGTGATTGACGCCCGTGCTCGTCAGATGCGCAAATTGGGTGAAGTCAAGAAAGCCGCGTTCTCACGTGGGTTTGTGGGACAGACGTTACCAGTGCTGTTTGAACACACCCGAGACCGCAATACCGGCCTGCTCAAAGGCTACAGTCGTAATTACATTCGGGTACTCGCTCCTGGGGGAGACGAGTGCATGAATCGAGAAGTTGCGGTCACTATTGAGCGGACGAACGGGGAAACAGCATGGGGGACCATCGAGTAAAGAATGAAGAATTGAGAGTGAAGAATTGGAGAGAAACGTTCGCGCTCCCTCATTCTTAACTCTTCACGGTTAACTTTTCACTGTCCTATGCAAGACTTCTCCGAACTCGAAGCAACGCTATCCTATACCTTTCAACGCAAGGAATTGCTTCTGCTCGCACTGACGCATCGTTCCGCGCCACTGCAACTCGGCGAAAGCCACAATGAACGATTGGAGTTTCTCGGCGATTCCGTGCTCAGTCTCGCGATGAGCGACTTACTTATGCGCCGGTTCCCTGACGCAAACGAAGGAACACTGTCGAAAACACGCGCATCGCTCGTGAATGCACAGGTGCTGGCAATCAAAGGTGCAAGAATTTCGCTCGGGAAATGGCTTCGCCTTGGCGGTGGCGAAGACCGTAGTGGTGGACGAGAGAAACCATCCATTCTCGCCGCAGCGTATGAGGCGGTTTTGGGCGCAGTCTATCTTGATGGCGGGTTTGCGCCTGCACGAGAGTTAGTTGCCAGCCACTTTTTTGAAGACCTCGAAGGAAAACTGCAGGGAGAAACGTTCGATTGTAAAACCCGGCTGCAAGAGATCACACAAAAGATTTTTCGTGAGACCCCAGTCTACCAGGTCGTCGAGGCGCGAGGGCCTGATCATCAAAAGATCTTCATCAGCCAGGTGTCCATTGCCGGCAAACAATACGGCCGCGGCGAAGGACAGAATAAAAAAAGTGCCGACCAAGCGGCAGCCTTGCAAACATTGGAATTACTACGACTTGAGAATCAGGAAATGGAATAGTAGAACGTCCGGAGGTGGTACGCTTGTCCGTAGACGAGTTCATCGATTACGTTCAGCAGCAGGGTGTTGCCGTTGCGGAGATCAGTCGGCAGGAAAAACCGCAGCTCCAGCAACAGTGGCGAGCAACGTTTGCCCTTCGTCCCAAGACACAAGCCAGCCGTCGGCAGTCGAGTGATCGGGATTGGCACGTCTTCAGCACCAAACAGTCAGTGTGCCGTGAGGGTGCGACTGCCGTGAGCCTCTACTCACGTATCGAAGTCCCAGACTTCTTCGTCATCCCTGAAGATGACGCCCTACCAGGGCTACGATGCACAGGAGCGACGCCCCCTGACTTTTCATCGCTCAAGCGAGATCTGTATATTTCGCCACCAGACTTTATCTGGACAATGGTGTTTACGTCCGACCAACCGTGGCATGGGCCATATTTCGCTCGCCGGGAATGGCAGAGGATCAAGTTGTGATGCATCACTCACAACTTAAGCCGTTCGCAGCAGCATCATTCCCTCTCCCGCAGGGAGAAGGCCTTTTAGGGGTAGGCTTTTACGCTGAGAAAAGACGAGACGTCATGCCCGCGAATGCGGGAATCCAGGGAGAATACGCAATCGTACAGGGGTGAAGCTCCTGGATGCCCGCCTGCGCGGGCATGACGAACACGCGGATCCTCACGAGGGGAAATCCGCGCCAATTGAGGCTTGGATAAAAAACCTACCCTTATGGGTTCCTTCTCCCGGAAGGAGAAGGAACCCAGACGCGCTGCGCTCCACCTAAAACACAAGGATTTTTCCTTAAGTTGTGACTGGTGGCCGCCGGTTCACCCATTCACCGTTTCGCTCTTTCGTCTTGTGTCTCGCCGCTTCTCCGATTCTTCCGCTCTTTCTTTCCTCACCAATCTCTAACCGCAGCTCTTATACCAAGTCTCTTTTGATGGTAACGTTTCCGAATCTGAGCGCCCTGTCATTCTGAGCCGTGGAGCGGCGAAGAATCTCTCCGAGAGACCCTTCGCTCCGCTCAGGGTGACACGCAAACGCTCCTATCTTTTGAGAGCTGGGATTAGATGTTCTATTCTCTACTTCGCCCACTCGCATTTTCTCTCGATCCTGAGCAAGCACATCATTTTGCCATTCGTGCGCTCAGATTTTTACAAACTGTCCCAGCTTCTCTTGCCCCACCTTCTGACGCGCGACTGAGTCAGCACGTGTGGGGGTTGCATTTTCCTAACCCGGTAGGGCTCGCCGCTGGGTACGACAAAAATGCCGCCGCCCCTCTGGTCTGGTCGAGCTTGGGATTCGGATTCGCTGAACTGGGAACGATCACTGCCCAAGCACAACCAGGGAATCCCAAGCCACGGATTTTTCGTCTTGAACATGATGAAGCGCTTATTAATCGCTTAGGCTTCAACAATGACGGTGCAGTAGCCGTGGCTCAGCGCCTCAGCTCCCTCCTTCCTCCCACCCACTCGCATCCAATTCCTCTGGGCTTTAACATTGGCAAGTCCAAAGTGACACCGCTCGATGAGGCCGAGAATGACTACCTTTTCAGTCTTGAGCAATTGTTTCCTTTTGCCGACTATCTTGTTGTGAATGTGAGTTCTCCCAACACCCCAGAATTGCGCAAGTTGCAAGAATCCGAGCGCCTCGGACGCTTACTGACAACTCTCCACACGCGAAACCGGCAACTGTCCACACAGGTTCGGATTCCACCGAAACCGCTCCTGGTAAAAATTGCGCCCGACCTCACTGATGATGACATTCGAGAAGTTGCCCGTGTCGCTCTGGCGGTTGGTGTCGACGGTCTCATCGCTACCAACACAACGATCACTCGTCCCTCCTTACGAACACAAATCTCCGAAGAAGGGGGCTTAAGTGGCAAACCGCTGACTGCTCGTGCCTGCGAGGTTCTCCGTGTTCTCTATCGTGCAGTTGAGGGAAAACTTCCGCTGATCGGTGTCGGTGGCATCTTCTCGGCTGAGGATGCATACACACGCATTCGCGCCGGAGCCTCACTCATTCAGATCTACACCAGTTTGATCTATCGCGGGCCACTCGTTCCGCGCACGATCGTGCATGGTCTGATCGCACGCCTCTCCCAAGATCGACTCAGTCATATTCGCGACGCAATCGGTAAGGATGTGTAAACGTGGAAACACAATCAGCGAACATGCAGTCGTCAGCGTTCAACAAAAACAGGAATCTCCTGATCTGACCGATAGGCAGTATGCGGGCAGAAGCACAACACGTGCGATATTCGTCCCTCTCAATCGAACCATGAAAGGTTGGTATACTTGCGTTGTCACTCTGAGTGATAAAAATGGTCTCTCGGAGAGACTCTTCGCGTAGTTTATCTTGAACTTGTCGAAGGGCTCAGAATGACACGGCTCGGAGCCTGCCTTGTAAAATGTACAAACGTTCTCAGGTCTGGTTTAGCTGAGAACTGAAGCCGAGTGTCGCGTGTTGATGTTTATCGCGCAAAGAACTTGGGAATTCCTTTCCGTGTTGACACGCCTTTCTGGGTCACCGTGAAGGTCTTACCAGCAACAAGAATTGCACCTCGTCGTGCAGTTTTCTCACTATGTCCGCCCACTGTATAGATGACCTGCCCTTTTCCGCTACTGCTCGCTCCTTCGGTAATGGTAATCCACGGAACCGTGCTCGCAGCCACCCATCCACAGCCGTCGCGGGTCGAAACCGAAATCTTCGCCGAGGCAGCAACACTTCCTTGCGACCGCTTTCCCGGCGAGATCGAATAGGTACAGGGAGGAAACGACGCGTCAGGATACAGAAACGCCGCGCCACTTTCGTCATCAGGATGTAACGTCGCCCCGCGTCCGTCGAAGTGCGCTCGGAAAAACATCGTTGCCTCAGGATTCGTACTATGCCCAAGGCCTAAGACGTGACCAAGCTCGTGCGTAACGACTTCGGCAATGTTTGACGGACTCTTGAATGCGACACAGTTGTCCCAGCCGTTGGCAAAAACAAGGTCAGCCTCAAGAAGACGCGCGAACGTTTGCTCATGTAAAGTTCGGCTCTCATCAGAGACTGTCACATAAGAAACCGCAGCTAAGACACCAGTACAATTCACCGGGTCAGGAAGCTGTCCTGATGGATCGTTGAAAGAAGCTGCATTCACCCCATCGGCAGAGAACCCTTTGGAAGTCGTGGTCACACCTTTGGTGAAACGAAAGGTAGACTGGCGAGCGGTATTCCATGCTAGCAATCCCGCGTCGAGTTGTTCCTCGCCTGTCGGAAAGACGTTGGTGGGATTGAGAGCCATAACAACCGGAGAGCCACTATCGGGTTCAAACCAACGGATCGGGGGAAAGTTAATCAAGACGAAATCTTCTTGATCGTCGATTGCGACTCCCGAGGGAAGCGGCTGCAGAGGCAACGGCGCAGAAGCGGCACGTTGTTCGCGCGATTCGGCGCTCAGCGTAGCGTAGATGCGTGCCTTCAGAGCCGCGACTTCATAGAAATCATTGCTCGTCGCGCTGCTCTGGGCGCGCGCTTCTTGTGTCCTGCAGAACATGAACTCCCACCGGCGCTTCTCCGCGATAGGCAAACTCTGTTCCTGTATCACTATCGGTGAAGAGCGAGAACTTTCCTTGATAAAAATGGGCCACACGGGCACTGCCGTCGGGGTTCGTGTCGAGGAAGAGCAGCACTCTCTCGCCGAGATGAAATTCAGGAGAACCGTCGACCCATGAACGCACGTTTCCCACCTTGCCGCCTAGCTGCTTGATCGTGAATTCACCTACGCTCGCCTCCCCTTTCACCACTTCCTGTGCAGTCACGGTGAGGTGAGTAAATACTTGCTTTGCACTCTCGTCCCAATAGCTGTCAATTCTTTTCACCTGCCCAATCACGATCGCAGCAGCTTCTCGCGCGAGGTCGTTCTCAGATACTGGGATAATGACCGTCGCTTGCGCCAGCGGCGCCAACACCGCCAACAGTGCGACAACGCTCACCCAGAAAGCAACTTTGCCCGTAAAGAGCCGCTTGTATGGCACACAGGAAACTGACGCTCTGCTCGATGCCGCCTGACATTGAGGCTGTGTGCGCGTAACTATCTGCATGCGTGAACCCTCCATCGTCGCGTCTTTCTGTGCTATCTTTTCCCACCAGCAACAGAAACATTTTGATCTCACAGTGACGGCGGCAGTGATTGTATCAGAAGGTCAAGGTCAACAGGAAACCCCTCTCGGTCAACGGGATTTTCATTTGCTTCTTCCTCCCAGGTTATCCTATCCAGGACTTACGCTTGAGGACCACAAGTATCATTTTAGGGATATGATTACCAAGAAGCAGTACGTCGAATATTTGGTGAGCACGCCGAAGAATTGCACCTGTACGTATCTGGC
>Ga0194132_10004321_pt1 | contig 24264 bp, 15 predicted proteins | sample TA2KigOf80mmetaG_FD_148612 | JGI IMG/M metagenome (GOLD analysis project Ga0194132, IMG submission 148612) | Freshwater microbial communities from Lake Tanganyika, Tanzania - TA2015054 Kigoma Offshore 80m | ecosystem: Environmental > Aquatic > Freshwater > Lake | place: Tanzania: Lake... | reverse complement strand
CCAGCACGCGCTGCACGTGCGTGCGCTCGAACGCCAGGAGCGACTCCGCGCCCTCGCCGGGCGGAGATGCCGGCGCCGCCCCCTGAACCGCGGCGCCGGCCAGCGCAGCCACCGGCACCGGCTGCGCCCCACGCGACAGCTCGCGCTCGGTCACGAACTCCGAGTCCGTCAGGATGCAGGCGCGCTCCAGGACGTTCCGCAGCTCGCGCACGTTGCCCTCCCACGGCGCGGCCACCAGCACGCGTTCGGCACCAACGGTCGTGCCCACGATGCGCTTGTCCAGGCGCTCCGAGGTCTCGCGGATGAACGCGGCCGCCAGGACCGGGATGTCCTCGCGCCGCTCCCGGAGCGGCGGCAGCCGCACCTCGACCAGGTTGAGCCGGAAGAACAGGTCGCTGCGGAACCGGCCGCCCGTGATCTCCTCGCCGAGCGATCGGTTGGTCGCCGCGACGATCCAGACATCCACCTGCTGCGGGGTCAGCTCGCCGACCCGGCGGATCTCGCCGGTTTCGAGCACGCGCAGCAGCTTCGCCTGTACTGACAACGGGAGCTCGCCGATCTCGTCGAGGAAAAGGGTCCCGCCGTCGGCCTGCTCGAAGAGGCCGGCCTTGTTCTCCAGCGCGCCCGTGAACGAGCCCCGCCGATGCCCGAACAACTCGCTCTCGAAGAGCGTTTCGACGACCGCGGAGCAGTTGACCGTCACGAACGGCCGGTCGGCGCGGGGCCCGACAGCGTGCAGTGCACGCGCCGCCAGCTCCTTGCCCGTGCCGGTCTCCCCCGTGATGAGCGCCGTGCGGGCGTGCGGGGCGGCCCGGCGGATGAGGCCGAACACCTCTTCCATGACCGCGCTCCGCGCGATCATCCCGCAGAACTCGAGATCCTGGACCAGGCGCCGCTCCTGCTCGAGCACGCGGCGGCGGCGCTCGATCTCGCCGCGCGCGCCGTGGAGCGTCGCGCGCAGGCGGTTCAGGTCGAACGGCTTGGTCAGGAAGTCCACCGCCCCCAGCTTGATGGCCTCGACGGCGGTGGCCACCCCGGACGCCCCGCTCATGACCACCACCTGGCACTCGGGATCGGTCGCGCGGATCGCCCGGAGCACGTCGATGCCCCCGATCCCCGGCATGTTCACGTCCACGAAGGCCACCTGGGCCTTGCGCGACCGGAGAAACCGGAGCGCGTCATGTCCGCTGGTGCAGGAGCGCACCTCGAAGCCCGCCTGGAGGGCGACCCGGCCCAGCAGCCCCAGCAGCGCCGGGTCGTCGTCCACGACGAGCGCCAGCAGATCAGGCACGCGCCCTGTATCCTTCGACCGACCTGCCGATAAGGAAGGTGCCGGCCGCGGTGTCCGTCTCCCCGTGCCTGGACGTGTGCATGACTATGGACAACCCGCGCGGCGCCATGTTACCAACGACCGGCTCTGAGCCCGGCCCGCGTCCGCGGCGTGACCCGGCGGCCCCGGCCGTCGGCGCGGACCTGCTGCTCGACCACATCTCGGACATGGTGACGGTCATCGGACCCGACCGGACGGTCCGGTACGCCAGCCCGGCCTTGGAGCGGATTCTGGGCTACCATCCCCGCGATCTGGTCGGCCGCAGGGACGTCGTGGAAATCCATCCCGACGATCGCGACCGGCGCGCCCGGTACCTGGGCCGGGCGCTGGCATCCCCGGGAAGCACCGCCGGCATCACCATGCGGGCCCGTCACCGCGACGGCACCTGGCGGCTCATCGAGACCACCGGCACCAACCTGACGGACCGGCCCGACGTCGCCGGGCTGCTCTTCATCAGTCGTGACATCACCGAGCGCCGCCGCCTGGAGGACCAGATCCATCAGGTGCAGAAGATGGACAGCGTCGGCAGTCTGGCCGGCGGCATGGCGCACGACATCAACAACGTGTTGACCGCCATCCTGGGCTACGGCGAGCTGATCCTCGCGCGGCCCGGCCTCGACCCAGCCGTTCGCGACGACGTACTCGAAATCCTCACGGCCGGACGACGGGCCCGGACGTTGACGAGCCAGCTGCTCGCCTTCACCCGGCGCCACCCGACCGAACCCCGCCTGTTCAGCGTCCACACGCTGGTGGACGATCTGAGCCGGATGCTTCGGCGGCTCATCGGTGAACACATCGACCTGCGCACCGTCTTCGAGCCCGGGTTGTGGCCCATCCGGGCGGATCCGGCCCAGGTCGAGCAGGTGGTCCTGAACCTCGCCCTGAACGCCCGCGACGCCATGCCGGACGGCGGCACGCTGAGCATCGCCACGGCCAACCGCACCATCGACGACCGCCAGGCGGACCGCGAAGGCCTCCCGGCCGGCGAGTCGGTCGTCCTGACGGTCGTGGACACGGGTGTCGGCATGTCCGACGAGATCAGGATGCGGGCGTTCGAGCCCTTCTTCACCACCAAGGAGCCCGGCAAGGGAACGGGACTCGGCCTGACCACCTGTTACGGGAACGTGCGGCAGGCCGGCGGGCAGATCCGGATCGAGTCGGCACCGGGACAGGGCACGACGGTCGCCGTGTTCTGGCCCCGCGGATCCTGAGCGCCCGGCGTCGCGACGTCGGCGGCTGACCCGGCCACGGTCGCGCGCTGAATCGCCGGCCCGGACGCCGGGCGGCGGTCCCCGATTCGACAGACGAAGCTGGCGTTGCTACGCTTCCGAGGTCCATGACCACTCCGTCCGTTCAGCTGCCGGATCGCGCCGGGCGACTCGGCGAGCTGGCCCGCGACCTCTGGTGGAGCTGGAACCCGCCGGCCCGCCAGGTGTTCCGCACGCTCGACTACCCGCTGTGGCGGCTCACGGCCCACAACCCGGTCAGGATGCTGGGCCTGGTGCAGCAGGCGGCCGTGGACGCGGCCGTCGCCGATCCGCGCTGGCTGGCGATGTACGACCAGGCGGTGACCGGGCTCGATGCCGCCCACTCGGCCAGGGCAACCTGGTGCGCGCGGGAGTGCCCTGCCCTGTCGGGCGCAACGATCGCGTACTTCTCGGCCGAGTTCGCCCTGCACCAGTCGCTGCCGATCTACGCCGGGGGCCTCGGCGTGCTCGCCGGGGATCACTGCAAGGAGGCCAGCGACCTCGGCGTGCCGCTCGTCGGCGTCGGCTTCATGTACCCGCAGGGGTACTTCCACCAGTCGATCACGGTCGACGGCTGGCAACAGGAGACCTACGAGCGGCTGGAGTGGGCGGATGCGCCGATTGAGCCCGCGCTGACGCCTGACGGCGTCCCGTGCGTGACGGCCGTTCCGCTGGGCAACCGGACGGTGCTGGCGGCGGTCTGGCTCGTGCGAGTGGGTCGCGTGACGCTCTATCTCCTCGACACCGACCTGGAGGAGAACGCGCCGTGGGATCGGGATCTGTCGGCGCGTCTGTACGGCGGCGATCGCGAAACACGCGTGCAGCAGGAGATCATCCTGGGCGTCGGCGGCGTGCGGGTGCTCCGCCAGCTCGGCATCACGCCGTCGGTCTACCACCTGAACGAAGGGCACGCCGCGTTCGTCGTGCTGCAGCGGATCCGCGATCTCTGCGAGCGCGGCATGGACTACGACGCCGCGCTGGCGCAGGTGCGGGGCACGACCGTCTTCACCACGCACACGCCCGTGGCCGCCGGCCACGACGCCTTTCCCTTCTCGACGGTCGAGAACTACCTCGCGGGCGCGTGGGGCGACCTGGGTCCGTATCGCGAGCGGTTTCTCGCGCTGGGCCACTACGACAACGGCGGGGGCGCCATGTTCAACATGACCGCGCTGGCGCTGCGCTCGGCCGGCGCGGTGAACGGCGTGAGCCAGCTCCACCGCGACGTCACGAAAGAGATGTGGCAGCCGATCTGGCCGGACACGCCGCGAGAGCAGCTGCCCGTCCGCGCGCTCACCAACGGCATCCACGTACCGACGTGGCTGTCGGCCGAGATGGCGGCGGTGCTCGACCGGCACCTGGGTCCGGACTGGCTGCAGCGGCACGACGATCCGGCCGTGTGCGATGCCGTCCTCGACGTTCCGGATGAGGAGATCTGGGCCGCGCGGCAGGCGCTGCGCACCTTTCTCTTTCAGTTCATCCGGGAGCGCGCGCGGGAGCGCTGGACACACGAGGGCTGGAGCGGGACGCGTCTGGTCGCCGCGGGCACGATGTTCGACCAGAACACGCTGACGCTCGGGTTCGCGCGGCGCTTCACGGCGTACAAGCGCCCCGACCTGATCTTTTCGGACCCCGATCGGCTGGCGCGCATCCTCAACGCGCCCGGCCGTCAGGTCCAGATCGTCATGGCGGGCAAGGCGCACCCTGCCGACGACGTGGGCAAACACTTCCTGCAGCGGGTGTACCGGCACGCGCTCGACCCGAAGTTCGGCGGGCGGATCGCATTCGTGGACGACTACGACCTGCACGTCGCGCACTTCCTGGTGCAGGGGTGCGACGTGTGGCTGAACAACCCCCGGAAGCCGCTCGAGGCCAGCGGCACGAGCGGGATGAAGGCCGCGATCAACGGCACGCCCAACTGCTCAATCGGCGACGGCTGGTGGGCCGAAGGCTTCACGGGCGCGAACGGGTGGCTGATCGAGGGCCCCACCGCCTCGCGCGAGCCCGGCGAGCAGGACTGGATCGACGCGCAGGCGCTGTACGCGCTGCTCGAGGAGCGGATCGTGCCCGCGTTCTACGCCCGGGACCTCCACGGCGTGCCCCGCCAGTGGGTGCAGATCGTCAAGGAGGCGATCCGCACGGTGCTGCCCCGCTTCAGCACGCGGCGGATGGTGAAGGAGTACGTCCGCGAGATGTACGGGCCCGCGCTGCGCGCGCCGTTACCCGTCGCGTAGTTCCAAGTACTTCAGCGGATTCGTCGGCGCACACCCATCCGGCGGGTCCTGTCGCCGGGTCTCCCCACCCGTGCTCGGCGCCACAAGCACCCTCACGAGGGAGGCGCCTGCGGCGCGGGCGGGGATGCCCCACCCGGCGCCACCCGCCGGATGATGTCTCCTCGGGGCACCGACACGAGCCCCGGGTTCCCGTCCGGAGTACTGCCTGCACTTGGTGATGCTTTGCTAGAATCGCGCGGACATGGCGAAGGCGAAACGAACCGCTCACGTGCGGAGCGCGGGCAAGGTCGCCGGGAGCTATACGCACCCCGACCGCGAGCTGCTGATGCGGCCGGAGATCGGCACCGAGTCGCAGTTCCGCAAGAAGAAGCCGCCAGCCACCTACCGCTACGATTCGTCGCTGTCGCCCGCACTCGACTGGGACGGCGGCAACGGCGTCCGCGAGCTGGGGGAATGGCTCCTCCGCGTCATTGAAGAGACCGCGGCGCTCCCAGCGCCACACGTGCTCCCCAAGCCGGCCGAGTTCAGAACGGCGGATGGTCAGGTGCGTGCGACCGTGAGCTCGCTCAAGGAGGCGGTCGAACGGCTGAAGCGCCTGGGCCGGCCGTTCCTCGACTGGGCCGGCAAGGCCGAACGGCTGTCGTTCGACGTGCCGACGCTGCCCCTGTTCGTGCACGAGCGTCTGTCCACGAGGGCGATCGTGGAAACGCTCGCGGGCCACAGGACCGACAAGCAGGCAGACTTTTGGGAGCTGCTCGGCGACCCGCGGCATTCCGTCACCGATCAGGTGCTGAAGGCGTACGAGTACCCCGACAAGTGGGTGAACCGGCTCATCCTGGGCGACTCGCTCGTGGTGATGAACTCGCTCCTGCGCTACGAACGGCTGGGCGGGCAGGTGCAGATGATCTACATCGACCCGCCCTACGGCGTGAAGTTCGGGAGCAACTTCCAGCCGTTCGTCCGGAAACGCGACGTGTCGCACGGCGACGACGAGGACCTGACGCGCGAGCCGGAGATGGTGAAGGCGTACCGCGACACGTGGGAGCTGGGGCTGCACTCGTACCTGACGTACATACGCGACCGGCTGCTGCTGGCGCGGGAGCTGCTGACGCCGAGCGGCAGCGTGTTCGTGCAGATCAGCGACGAGAACCTGCACCACGTGCGGGAACTGATGGAAGAGGTCTTCGGCGCCGAAAACCTTGTGGTCACTATAGTGGTCAAGAAGAAGGGCGCACAGAAAAGCTCACTTCTCGATCCGATCAACGACTACATCGTCTGGGCGACCAAGGGCAAGGAGTCGGCCAGAGATCGCTTCAAACACGTCTTCACGCCGATCGCTCTTGATGCCGATGCCCTTGGAACGTTTCGCTGGGTCGATCTCCCCGACGGGAGGGAGGTCTCGTTGGTCGATCTTTGCGCGGAGACCCAAAGAGACTACAGACTTAACATTCGTCAGCTCTTTGAAGACTATCCAGGTGTACGGCTCTTCACTTCCGAGAACTTGACAAGTGGGGGTAATCGACGGAACCAGTCAGTCGTGTATCGCTATAGAGGGCGTGAGTTTGACCCTGGGATTGCACGTGGGAACTGCTGGAAGCACACAGCGCGGACGGACGATGGGACGCTTTCTGGCCTAGACCGCCTCGCTGCAGCCAATCGTCTGTTTGTCGGGGACGAGCAGCTCAGGTTCAAACGCTACTTGGATGACTTCGGCTATCGAGCCATTACGAACGTGTGGGACGACGTGGCGGAGGCCAGCCAGCCCCTATACGTCGTCCAGACCGCCCCTGAAGTCGTGCGCCGTTGCATGCTCATGTCTACGTCGCCCGGGGATCTTGTGCTCGATCCGACTTGTGGGTCCGGGACCACAGCCTACGTGGCAGAAAGCCTTGGCCGACGATGGATCACCGTTGATACCAGCAGAGTACCGCTGGCCCCGGCGCGCCAGCGTCTTCTGACATCAACCTTCCCGTGGTTTCAGCTAAGGGATGAGACCCGCGGACCGATCGCTGGGTTCGTCTATTCGGAAGAAGGCGGTGGAGTAGTAAAGCACGTAACATCGAGTTCGATCGCCAACGATGAGCCTCCAAGCGAAGAGGTCATTTCGTCGGCGCCGAACACTAGCGGCCAGCTTATCCGCGTCACCGGCCCCTTCGTCGTCGAGGCCACGATCCCGACACCGGTAGACTGGGACGACGACGGCATCGAGGACTCCGGAGACGATACGGTCGAGTCGTATGGCTCCTTCATCGAGCGGATGATCGAAGTTCTCCGCCGCTCACCCGTCCTCCACCTCAACGGCGGCAGGACGGTGGAGGTCGGCAACATCCGCCCGCCCGCGCGATCGCTGTCGCTGTCGGCCGAAGGCGTGGCGCTCAACCGCGGGGCGGAAGCCCCGCCCGATGCTGACGCTGTGCCCAAGCCGGTCGCCTTCGTCTTCGGTCCGGAAAGCGGCGCAATCAGCGAGAAGCTGGTCCACTCGGCGCTCCAGGAAGCGCAGCTCAAGCACTACACGCACCTGTTCGTCATCGGCTTCGCCATCCAGCCGCACGCGCGCGAGCTGGTCGGGCGCGCCGCCGACATGGGCCTGATCCCCGCCACCTACGTCCAGGCCACGCCCGACCTGATGATGGGCGACCTGCTGAAGAACATGCGATCGAGCCAGATCTTCAGCGTGTGCGGCCTCCCGGACGTGAAGATCCACCCGGCGCCTCCCGCCGCGACCGGCGCACCGCCACGCTACGAGGTGGAGCTGGCCGCGCTCGACACGTTCGACCCGACGACCATGAAGTCGGAGCAGCGGAAGGGCGACGACGTGCCCTGCTGGATGCTGGACGGCGACTACAACGGCCTCTGCTTCCGCGCCTCGCAGGTGTTCTTCCCCCGCACGGCGGCGTGGGACTCGCTACGAAAGGCCCTGAAGGCGGACTACGACGAGGCTGTGTGGGACCATCTGGCCGGGTCGCGCAGCGCACCTTTCCAGGCGGGCGAACACCGGCAGATCGCCGTTAAGGTGATCGACGATCGGGGCAACGAGCTGCTCGTGGTGAGGCCCCTTGCCTGAACCACTGAGGGGAGACATGTCGTGATTCGGCGTGTCCTCATCGAGGGCTTCAAGCGATTCGACCACGTCGAGTTCACCCTGCCGGGCCACATCGTCGTTGCCGGACCCAACAACTGCGGGAAAACCACGCTCCTGCAGGCCATCGCGGCGTGGGGTCTCGCTCTCAAGCGGTGGACCGAGCTCAACGACTACCAGCGGCACGGCGGCTCCTACACCCGCGCTCCGATCGCCCGACAGGCCTTCTCGGCGGTCCCGCTGCGAGCGTTCGACCTGCTCTGGCGAAACCGCTCGTACACCGGGGCGATGAAGATAACCGTCTCGACGGACGGGTGGTCCGTGCCGATGCGCTTCGAGGCAGACAGCACCGAACAGATCTTCGTCCGTCCGGCCGCGATCGATCCTGGACGCGTCAGAGCTGCGGCGTTGACGACCGTGTTCGTCCCGTCGATGACCGGCATCTCCACCGAAGAACCGGTCTACACACGGCCGAGGCTCGACCAGCTTCTCGGACAGGGCAGGCCCGGCGAGATGCTGCGCAACCTGCTCGTCGAGGCGCACCAGTCAGCGGCGTGGGACCGGCTGCAGGAGTCCATCCGGCGGCTCTTCGGATACCAGCTGGCCCCTCCGGATGCCACGGGCGCGAGCATCCTGGCCGAGTACTCGGTGGCCGATGGCGGCCCACGGCTCGACATCGCAAGCGCCGGCAGCGGCTTTCAGCAGGTGCTGATGCTGCTGGCGATGCTCAATACGAGGCCGGGTGCCGTGCTGCTGTTGGACGAGCCGGACGCGCACCTGCACGTCATCCTGCAGGACGCCATCTACAGCGAGCTGCGATCGGCGGCAGCCCGCACAGGCGCACAACTGGTCGTGGCCACGCACTCCGAGGTCATCATCAACTCGGTGGACCCCCGGGAGCTGTGCGTGCTGATCGACCAGCCGCGGATGCTGGCCGACGATGCCGAGCGGGAGGCCCTGATCGGCTCGCTCCGCGTGCTGTCGAACGACGACATCATGCGCGCGCTCCAGGCGCCTGGCGTGCTGTACCTGGAGGGGCACACGGATCTCGAGATCCTGCGGGCGTTCGCGCGAGTGCTGAATCACCCGGCCGAGTCGCTGCTCACGACGGATCTGTTCTGGAAGCCCACGGTGGCTGACACGCCGTCCGGGGGACCTGGGATCAAGGCCGAGGAGCACCATCAGGCGCTGACGCTCGTGAAGCCTGGAATCCCGGGCCTCATCCTCGTGGACGGTGACAGCCACCCGGGCCGGGGGTCCACGGCGATCACCGGCACAGGGCTCCAGCGCTGGCGCTGGCCTCGCTACGAGATCGAGAGCTACCTCGTACACCCGGATGCCCTCGCCCGGTTCGTCACGAACACCGTCGGCGAGGCGAGCGCGGCGCCGCACGTGGCTGACCTGCGCACTCATCTGACAGCCAACCTCCCACCGGCCATCATGGACCGGCCGCTCGACGACCACGTGTACCTCAACAACACGAAGGCCAGGACGGACATCCTTCCAGCAGCCCTGTCCGCCGCCGGGCTGCCCGGGCTCCCCTACACGCGGTACCACGAGATCGCGGCCTGCATGACACCGGAAGACGTCCACCCGGACGTGAGAAACGCGCTGGATACGATCGTGCGTGCGTTCGGGCGATGAGCGACTTCGAGGTCCCGGAAGCGATCATCTGCTCGCCGTTCGCGGAGCCGGACAGCCATTGGCTCCTGGCGGAAGGCGTGCCGCCGGAGAAACGGTCCGGCCGGCGACCGTCGCTATACTACTACCCCCAGCCCCAAGGCCCCGAGTCGGGCGGCAACGCCGCGCTGGCAGGCACGGCGATAGAGCTCAAGCTGGTGAATCTGGTTCGCGCACGTGTCAAGGAATGGCGCGGGTCCGGGTACCCCGGTGTCACCGGAACCACGCTGGAACTCCTTCAGTACTGGCGTCGCGACGGCCGAAGGTTCCGGCTGTTCTTCGCCCAGCTCGAAGCCGCGGAGACGATCATCTTCCTGAACGAGGCGCGCAGCGACTTCGTGCAGGGCCTTGACATCCCCTCCGACGAGCCGAGCGACCAGCAGAAGGCCGAACTCGGCTACCGGGCGTTCCGCCGCTACGCCTGCAAGATGGCCACTGGCGCCGGGAAGACGACGGTCATGGGGATGCTCGCGGCCTGGAGCATCCTGAACAAGGTTACCCGCCGCGCCGACGGCCGCTTCTCGGACGTGGTGCTCGTCGTGTGCCCCAATGTCACGATCCGCAGCCGCCTCGGAGAGCTCGACCCGAAGCACGGCGACGCCAGCTTGTACCGGCGCGCGGACATCGTCCCCGAGCACCTGATGCCGGACCTGCTGCAGGGGAAGGTGCTCATCACGAACTGGCACGTCTTCGAGCCGCAGACGTCGCAGGCAGGCGGCGTCGGCGGACGCGTCGTGAAGGCTGGCCGGCGGGAATCGGTCCCCGAGATCGTGCACATCGGGCTGAAGACGACCACGGCGCGCGGAAAACGGTACCTGACCCGCGAGGAATACGCGCGGCAAGTCGCCAACGGCATGATCGAGGTCATCGATGAGGCGCTGGCACCGGACGGCACGGTCAGGAACGCCCGCGTGATTCGCGATCGCTACGTCGAGAGCGACACCGCGCTGATCCGGCGCATCCTCGGGCGCGACGTGGGCGGCAAACAGAACATCCTCGTCCTGAACGACGAGGCGCACCACGCGTACCGCATCCGCAAGACCGAACCGGACGAGGACGAAGGCGACCTCCTCGGAGAGCAGGCGGAAGCCGACGACTTCTACAAAGAGGCCACGATCTGGATCGACGGCCTGGATCGGATCCACAAGCAGCGGGGCATCAACTTCTGCGTGGATCTGTCGGCGACGCCGTACTTCCTCGGTCGCGTGGGCCAGGAGGCGAATCGTCCGTTCCCCTGGGTGGTCAGCGACTTCCCGCTGACCGACGCCATCGAGTCGGGCCTGGTGAAGATCCCGCAGCTCGCCGTGCGCGACACCACGGGTGCGGAAATCCCCGGCTATTCCAACATCTGGCGCTGGATCCTGCCGCAACTCACGGCAGCAGAGCGCGGGGGGCGGAAAGGCTCGCCCAAACCGGAAGCGATCCTCAAATGGGCCAACACGCCGATCACGATGCTCGGCGGGTTGTGGGAGCAGATGCTGGCCGAGTGGCAGCAGCATCCGGACGACCCCCGCCCGCCTGTCTTCATCCTGGTGTGCGCGAACACGGCCATCGCGAAGGTCCTCTACGCCTGGCTCGCTGAGAACGAACCACCGATGGGGATTCCTCCATCGAGGCTCACCGAGCTCAGGAACGAGGACGGCCGTGTCCGGACGATCCGGGTGGACTCGCGCGTCGTCGCGGAAACGGACACCGGCCATGCCAAGACGACCGAAGCGCGGTGGATGCGGTTCACGCTCGATACGGTAGGCAGAACTGCGTGGCCACAGGACAGCCAGGGACGGCCGATCTGCCCGGACGAGTTCGAGGAGCTCGCGCGGAAACGGAACCAGCCGTTTCACCCGCCAGGCCGTGACGTGCGCTGCATCGTCTCGGTCGGGATGCTGACCGAGGGGTGGGACTGCAACACCGTCACGCACATCGTGGGACTGCGCCCCTTCATGTCGCAGCTCCTGTGCGAACAAGTGGTCGGCCGCGGTCTCAGGCGGCGATCGTACGAGCTGACCGATCGCGACCGGATGACCGAGGAGGTCGCCAAGGTGTTCGGCGTACCGTTCCAGGTCGTTCCGTTCAAGGCGAACCCCAAAGTGGCCCCGCCACCGGAACGGCGACACCACGTGCGGGCCCTGCCGGAGCGGGCGCACCTCGAGATCCGCTTTCCCAGGGTCGAAGGCTACCGGCAGGCGATCCGCAACCGCGTGACGGTCGACTGGGCCTCGGTGGCGCCCCTCTTCCTCGATCCGTTCACGATTCCACCCGAAGTCGAAGTGAAAGCGTCCCTGCCGACCAATCAGGGCCGGCCCTCCCTGGGTGGCCCGGGGGCCATCCAGCGAATCGACCTCAGCCCGTTCCGCTCAGGTCGGCGGCTTCAGGAGCTGGTCTTCGAAATGGCCGGCGACCTGACCCGCGAGTTCGTCAAGCGTGGGAACTGTGATGTCCCCGCACACGTTCTCTTCCCCCAGCTCGGACGGATCGTCCACCGGTACGTGGCCGAGAAGGTCACGCCCATCAAGCCAGCGGAACGGCTCGACCTGTTCCTGTCGCCGTACTACGGCTGGGCCATCGAACGCATGGTGGCAGCCGTTCGCCCCGACACCTCCCGGGGCGAAACGCCCGAGGTCCCCAGGTACGAAACCCATCGAGGGCCGGGATCGACCGCGGACGTGGACTACTGGACCAGCAGGGACGTGCGGGACGTCACCAGGAGCCACGTGAACTACGTCGTGGCCGACACCACAAGATGGGAACAGCAGGCGGCGTACATCCTGGATACGCATCCGGCGGTTGGGGCGTTCGTCAAGAACGCCGGGCTCGGGTTTGCCATCCCGTACCTCCACAACGGACAGCCGCACGACTACGTCCCCGACTTCATCGTCCGCCTCGTCAACCACCCGGACACCTGCCTCATCGTGGAAACCAAGGGATTCGACGATCTGGCCGAGGTCAAGGCCGCCGCCGCAGAACGCTGGGTCGCGGCGGTGAATGCCGACGGGGGGATGGGGACGTGGCGATATGCGGTGGCACGGAAGGTCGAGGAGGTCCGACGCCTCTTGGACGCCTCAGGCTGAGAGCCTCACCTGTCGATCTGCGGGTCCACTGCGGGAAGCCGACTCGATCCGAGGAGCACGAATCCCTTTGGAGGTGGCCGATCCGGTCGCCTGACCGCGCGAGAAGGCTCTGGGGACCAGCGAGGTTGAGCGGCCGGTCGATCAAGCGGCCGCGACCCGAGCGTCGCGCGGTCCGCTCCGCCATCCCGCCCCACCGCGCAGGCGTGCGCGGCGAGGACCCCGACGCAGCGCGTGTCCGGCCACCGGAACGGGATTCGTGAGCCTCGGATCGAGTCGGCGCCTCAGACGCAGCAGAGGCAAACCACGCGCACGACTTATAATCGGTGCCCCATGTCGCGCAAGACGGTGGCCAAGGTGAAGTGCGCGCTCTGCGGCGCCAAGGACGTGTCCGAGCCGCGCGGCGAGGAACGGTACTGCCGCGACTGCTGGGAGAAGAAGATCGCCGTCGAGGAGATCGTCGCCCGCGAGTTCGCCCTCAAGCGGTACATCCGCGCGCACAGCGCCGAGAAGTACCTCATCTACCACTCGACGACCAAGCGCCCGTGCGGCCAGATCATCGTCGTCGACGACGGGTACGACCTGTTCCTGACGGTGGTCCTCTACCCCAACTTCGGCTGGGACGAACCCGCGTACCACCTCGAAGGCGATCCGGAAGGGCGCTCCTTCGGCGAGATTCTCGTGGACGTGGTCGCCACGGAGGTGATCGAGCCCTGGGGCGGGGGCAAGTGGCACCTGGAGATCTTCCGGTCGGTGAACCCCGAGCCGGAGGACTGGAACGGAGAGATGTGACTGGAACGGAGCGATGTGACTGGAACGGAGCGATGCAAGTGCCTATAATTGCGCGTACCGCACCCGAAGTGACGAGGTGTGCCGGAGGTCAACCATGAAGTACAGCCGTATGCTCGCCTGTGCCGGCGTTGTCGGGCTGCTCGCGGGTGCGGGCGTGTCGCTGGACATGCAGCCGGTCGCCGCTCAGGAAATCGCCAAGCAGAAGTTCCTGCCGCCGGTCCGCGGCGAAGCCGAGCTCGGCTACACGAAGCCGGCGGTGAAGCGCACCGGCAAGGAGATCGTCACGACGATCATGGTCAAGAACATGTCGACGACCAACACCATCGTGGGTCTGAGAGTCGACGAGTTCTGGTACGACAAGGCCGGCAACCCGGTGACCGGCGATCAGTACCGCCACCGCCAGCCGCTGATGCCGGAGGAGATCATCGAGATCATCCTCAGGACGCCGGTGAACCCGGCCATGGACCGCAACCAGTACCGGTTCGAGCACGCCAACGGCACCATCAAGACCACGCTGGTGCCGAAGCTGGAGCCGAAGGCCCAATAGGCCGGCCGCTTACCGCACCCGAATCAGGATGTCGCGGCCCACGCCTGTCTCCTTCGACAGGCGGGCCGTGGCTTGGACGTGGATCACGTAGGTCCCCGGCTCGAACCCTTCGAGCGGGATCTGCGGCGTGTAGCCGTACCCGCCGCGCCCGGCCGTGAGCTCTGTCGACGATCGCGCGTCGCTGTGCTGGAAGACGACCACGCCGCGCTGGTCGCGCACGGTGGTGGACAGGTCCAGCGTGTGCGGGGGCGCGTTCGGCATGTTCGCGTAGACCTCCGCGAAGAGCGCCAGCGTATCGCGACGTGAGAACTCGCGGGTCGCAATCGTCGGCGCGAGCACGAGCGGCGCGATGACGCCCTCCGAGCCCACCGTCGGCATCTCCCGCGCGGAGGCAGCGGTCACCGCCACCCCGCTCATCGTGAACGGCTCCGTGAAGAAGTCGGGGATTTCCAGGTCGTACAGCACCGAGCCCGCACGCCCGGAGCCGTCCTCGGCCGCCGCCACCCGCAGCTGGTAGCGGCCCGGCGGCACGTCGAGTGCGGCCAGCGCCCGGAAACCGTGCGCGTTGGCGCGATCGCGCGTGTCCGGCTTGAGGGACAACCCGATCTTCGTCCGCGTCCCCGGCTTGGCGCCGTCCCCACCCTGCCCGTAGGGCGTGACCACCAGTTCCACGGCGTCGTGGAACAACCCTTCCTTCTCCGTGTACTGGAAGCCGCTGGCCTCCATCTCGACGCTGAGCGCGACCGACGCGTTCGGCGCCGTGCCCTTGAAGGGCGCCGCAGCCACGCGCATCGGCAGGCCGGCCATCGGGATCGGACTGTTCAACGCGCCGCGGAGGGCGGCGCCCCCCGTGCCCGTGTCGCGCGTGGGCTCCGGCGCCCGGCCACGCGGGGCGACGTACCCGCGGCGGGCGCGGAGACTCAGGCCATCCCGCTTCACCCGCACCGTGATGCGGCGGAACTTCCCGTCCCTTCTCGTGTTGGTGGGGTTGTAGCCGAGCAGGTAGTAGGTGCTGTTCTCGCGCACCACGCGATCGAACGCGTCGGCGAAGTCGTTGCGGTTGACGAACGCGTAGCCGCCCGTCTGGTCGGCAAGCGTCCGCAGGCTCTCCCGCGACAGCCACGCGTCGCTCATCATCGATCCCAGGTTGATGTCCCGGCCGTCGCCGGTGGCCGGGTCGACGGAGTCGCTTCCATCCGCGCCGAGCGACGAGGACCCGCCGGGGAACCCGTCCACCTCGATCGCACCCGCGATGTCCGTGGACAGGCCGTTGGGATCGATGGCGTAGAAGCTCACGTTGGCACGCGTGGCAGAACCGATCGCCTCGCGCAGGTCGTCGCCGACCGCCGTCGTGTCCACGGTGCTCCACGGATTGGAGAAATCGTACGCCAGCCCTTCGCTGATGAAGATCAGGGCCTTGCGGCGGCCGCGAATGCCCTCGAGGACGGCCGACACGCGCTCCACCATCCGCAGCATCTGCCGGGCGTGGTAGGCCCGCTCCATCTCGAACGGGTCCATGATCGAGCGCTGCGTGCTGTTCACCGGATTGGTGGGCATCGCCGGCCTGCCGGCCCGGAAGGCGTCGTTCCGCTCGAGCGTGGCGTCCCGCATCTTCTCGCCCACGAACCTGTCGATCGACCCGGCGAGCAGGCGCCGGTTGTTCGTGAAGTCCTGGCCGAGATCGGATCGGCCGCTCGTGTGCACGACCGCGGCGAGATCGTTGGCGCCCAGCCGCTCCTCGATGAACTTCCGCGCGGCCGCCTTCACCCGCAGGCCGTTCAGCGGATCGGTATGCCGGCTGTCGAGCACGATCACGTAGACCCGGCCGTCCGCGTCCTGGTTCGACTGGACGTCCGGCTCGATCGGTTCGGTCGCGAAGAGGGGCTGCTCCGCCGGGCGGATCGGGATGTGGACCAGCGAAAACGACTCGATCCGCTGCGGCTTCCCGTCCTCCAGGATCTCGAAATCGTCCCGGGTCAGGTCGGCAACCGGGTTGCCGTCCGCATCGGTGACCGTCGCATCCACCTCGACGTAGTTCACCTCGGCGCGGAACGTGACCGGCGGCCCCTGCTGCGTGTCCGCGGACGGCGTGGCCGGCGCCCGCGGTGCGGGCTGCTGGGCCGACAACACGGCGCCGCAGCTCACGAGAATGAGGGCAGTACGAAATCGCATGTCCGTGCTCCAGAGAGTGTTGATCACTGGAATTATAGGACCTGCGATGCGCCGGGGCACAGGCGGGGGGCACCCGGCTTTCCGGCCGGCTGGCGCGTCCTACCGGCAGGTGGGTGCTCTGCCGTCTTGTTTATACTCAGGGGTCATGGCCCTCGACGTGGCCGCCATCCAGCGCGCGCTCGCCGCCGACGGACTCGACGGCTGGCTGCTGTACGACTTCCACGGCTCGAACCCGATTGCGGCCGCTCTTGCGGGCACCTCCTCGAACGGACACCTGACGACACGGCGGTGGTACTACCTGATCCCGGCGTCGGGCGAACCGCGCGGGCTGGTACACGCGATCGAGCGCCGCACGCTCGAGGCACTGCCCGGGTCCACGCGCGTCTACGCCGGCCGGGCCCAGCTCGAGCAGGGGCTCGACGCCCTGCTGGCAGGCGTCCGGACGGTGGCGATGGAGTACTCGGCGGGCTGCGCCATTCCCTACCTGTCGCGTGTGGATGCGGGCACGTTCGAAGCGGTCCGTTCCCGCGGCGTCGAGGTGGTATCGTCCGGCGATCTGGTGCAGCGGTTCGAAGCGGCGTGGTCTGCTGCCGAGCTGGACTCGCACCGGCGCGCCTCGGCCGCGCTGCACGCCATCAAGGATCGGGCGTTCGATGAAGCCGCCCGCGCCGTCGGTGGCCACCGGGAGCTCACCGAGTACGACCTGCAGCAGACGATGGGCCGCTGGTTCGAGGAGGCGGGGCTGGTGACCGACACGCTGCCGGTTGTGGCGGCCGGCGGGCACGCCGGCGACCCGCACTACCAGCCGGCTCGCGACGGGTCGCACCGGATCGGTCGGAACCAGGTGCTGCTGCTCGACTTGTGGGCAAAGCTCGACGAACCCGGAGCGGTGTTCGCCGATATCACCTGGGTCGGATTCACCGGCAGCGCCGTACCGGGTCCCTGCGCCTGCGCGTTCGACGCCGCCGCGCGCGCCAGGGACGCCGCCGTCACGCTGGTGCAGGAGCGCACGGCGGCCGGGGCCGACCTGCGAGGATGGGAAGTGGACCGGGCGGCCCGCGAGGTGCTCCAGCAGGCGGGCTACGGCCCGGAGATCCTGCACCGGACCGGACACAGCCTGGGCGAGGCGGTCCACGGCAACGGTGTCAACATGGACGACTACGAGACGCACGACGATCGTCGCATCCTGCCCGGCACCGGCTTCACGATCGAGCCGGGGCTGTATTTCGACGACTTTGGTGTGCGCACGGAGATCAACGTGTACCGCGGCGAACGGGAGGCCGTGGTCACGGGACCCCGCCAGATGGCGGTCGTGACGCTGGGCTGACGCCCGGCACGGAGCAATCGGCGAGCGGGGGTGTACGTGTCCTCCCGCTGGAGGCATCATGTCGAATCGCAAGACGTCATTCTTCAACGCACTGCTGATCGCGATCGTGTCGATCGCCGTCGGGATGGTGCTGGCGTCGAGGCTGGGCCTGGCGCCCGAGTCGCGCGCACAATCCACGTCCCAGCCGCCGCCGCAGAACAGCGCGCCGATCGGCGGCCCGCTGGACGCGACGACGTTCAAGAACATCGCCAAGGCGGCGAGCCCGGCGGTCGTGAACATCCGGACCGAATCGCGACAGCGCGGCCGCGACCTCAGCGACTTCTTCGGCGGGGGCGGCGACGACCTGCTGGAGCGCTTCTTCGGTGGCGGTAGCGGTGGCGGCGGGGGTCAGGCCCCCGCACCGCGCGACCGGGTGACCGAGGCCGCCGGCACGGGCTTCATCATCGACAAGGCCGGCTTCATCCTCACCAACAACCACGTGGTCGAGAACGCCACCAAGATCGAGGTGTCGCTCTACGGCGAAGACGACGACCACGTGTACGAAGCGCAGGTCATAGGCCGCGACCCGCTGACCGACAGCGCGCTGATCCAGCTGACCGAGATGCCGGACCAGGAGCTGCCCCAGGTGAAGTTCGGCGACTCGGATCAGATGGAACCGGGTGACTGGGTCATGGCCATCGGGAACCCGTTCGGCCTGGCGCACACGGTCAGCGTGGGCGTGATCAGCGCCGTGGGGCGGCTGTTCCCGGTCGCCGACCAGCGATGGGAGCGCGTGCTGCAGACCGACGCGGCGATCAACCCGGGCAACTCGGGCGGCCCGCTGCTCAACATCCGCGGCGAAGTCGTGGGCATCAACACGGCGATCTTCAGCGACGCGCGTCAGAGCGGCAACATCGGCATCGGTTTCGCCATGCCGATCAACGTCGTGCGCGATCTGCTGCCGCAGCTGCACACCGGCAAGGTGACCCGCGGGCTGATCGGCGTCGGCGTGCTGCCCATCCCGGCCCAGGGCTTCGAGGAGCTCGGCCTCGCGTCACGCACGGGCGCGCTGGTGTCCACCGTGTCCAAGGACGGCCCGTCGGACAAGGCCGGCGTTCGGCCGGGCGACGTCATCACCGAGTTCAACGGCCGCGCCGTGAAGAACAACAACGACCTGGTCAGCATGGTCGTCGCCACCAGGCCGGGCACGACCGTGCCGATGAAGGTCCTGCGCGACCGGCGGCCGGTGACGCTCAACCTCACCATCGGCGAACTGAACCTGGAGGAAGAGGCCGTCCCGCAGCAGAGCTCGCGCGACGTGCAGGAAGAGGTCTCGCAGGGCTTCGGCGTGACGATCGCCAACATCACGCCCGAAGTGGCGCGCCGCCTGCGCCTCGGGCGGGACGTGCAGGGCGCCGTGATCATGAACGTCCAGCAGGGCAGCCCCGCCGCGCGCGCGGGCCTGTCGCCGGGCGACGTGATCCTCGAGGTGAACCGGAACCCGGTGTCGAGCGCCTCCGAGGCGGGCAGCCAGCTGAACCAGGTGCGCCCGCGCACCACGGCGTTCCTCCTCGTCCTGCGCAACGGCGTGGAGACGTTCGTGACGATCACGAAAGACTGAGCATTGGGAGCATTGGTGATTGATGATTGGGGATTGACGATTGCATTGATGATTGGGGATTGGCGATTGCATTGACGATTGGCGATTGGTGGTTGACGACAGCGCGAAGACGCCGCCGAATCGCCCGCAGGCAATCGTCAATCAATCGCCAATCGTCAATCGTCAATGAATCCTCAATCACCAATCACAAATCATCAATGCGCGGATGCGATCGCCGATCGCATCCGCGCCCAGGGTCCCCTGACCGTCGCCGCCTTCATGGCGCTGGCGTTGTACCACCCGGAACTGGGGTACTACGCCAGCGCCGCGAGACGCACGGGGCGACGCGGCGATTTCTTCACCAGCGTTGACGTCGGGCCGCTCTTCGGCCGACTGCTGGCCCGGCAGTTCGCGGGGATGTGGCGCGCGACGGATGGCGGGCCGTTCGACCTGGTGGAAGCGGGAGCCGCCAACGGGCAGCTGGCGCGCGACGTGCTCGACGCCGCCGCGAACGACGACGCCTTCTACGACGCGCTTCGGGTGCACCTGGTGGAGGCGAGCCCGGCCGCCCGGAAACGCCACCCGGACACGCTCGGACCACATGCCGCGAAGCTGATCTCCTCGGCCGCCGGGCTGCCCGACGGCATCCACGGGGTGATCTACGCCAACGAATTGCTCGACGCGCTGCCCGTGCACCAGGTCGTGATGACGCCGGATGGACTGCGGGAGACGTACGTCGATCTCGCGCCCGGGCAGGGGGGACAGGCCGGCGACACGCCGCCCCCGTCGTTCGTCGACCGGATCGGCCCCTTGTCACACGAGGGGCTGGCGCGGCACCTGACGTCGCTCGGCGTGGCCCTGCAGCCCGGCTGGCGGGCCGAGATCAACCTGTCCGCCCTGGCGTGGGTGGCCCGGGCCTGCCAGTCGCTCCATCGTGGGTTCCTCCTCCTGATCGACTATGGGCATTCGGCAGAAGAACTGTATTCAGAGACACATGCAACAGGAACCCTCACCGCCTTCTCCCGCCACCGCAATCTCGGGGGTCAGACCCGGGTCAGACCCGGGTCAGACCCGGGTCTGACCCCGGGGTGGATCGAGGAACCCGGCACACGGGACATCACGTCGCACGTCGATCTCACCTCGGTGCGGCAGGTGGCGGAGCGGCTGGGGTGCGACACACTTGGGGTGCTGGACCAGACCTACTTCCTGATGGCGCTGGCAGGCCTGACCGAGTCCCGGGAGGGGCCGGGCCCGATCGAGATGGACGCCCACGACCTGCGCGCCTTCAAGACACTCATTCTGCCGGGTGGCCTCGGAAGCACTCAGAAGGTCATGCTGTTCGGACGCGAGGTCGGCCGGCCAGCGCTCCAGGGGCTCTCCGGACGCGTGCGCGTCACCTGAGAATGTCGCGCATGACCTGCGGCCGGCGAACATAGTACAAGTCCCCGACGCCCCGATGACCGAACGCGAAATCAAACTGCGCTTCGATTCCCCGGAGGAGGCCCGGAGCGCCATCATCGCCGCCGGCGCCACGCCGCTCCGCGCCAGACGCCTGCAGGAGGACTGCCTGCTGGACACGGCCGATGGCCGCCTGCGCGCCACCGGCCTGGTGCTGCGCATCCGGCGCGACCGCGGCCGGAGCCTGGTGACCCTCAAGGGTCCCGTGCAGCCGGGGCCGATGAAGGTGCGCGAAGAAGACGAAACGATGGTCGGGGACGGCGACGTGCTGCTGAAGGTCTTCGAGGAGCTGGGGCTGCAGGTCTCGTTCCGCTACCAGAAGTACCGCGAGGAGTTTTCGGCCGAAGAGGTCACCCTGACGATCGACGAGACGCCCATCGGCACGTTCGTCGAGATCGAAGGGGGCGAGCGTGGCATCCTGGCCATGGCCCGGACCCTGGGACGCGCACCGGCCGACTTCCTGCTGGACTCCTACCGCGGGCTCTTTCTCAGACATTGCGACGAACAGGGGATCGCCGCCACCGACATGGTGTTCGACGAGGACGTCGTCGAAGGATGACCCCGGCGCTGGTGCTGGCCGCCGGGCTCGCCACCCGGCTTCGCCCACTGTCCCGGCTCCGGGCCAAGACGGCGCTCCCCGTCGCGGGCCAGACGCTCCTCGAGCGGATCCTGCGGTGGCTGGTGGCTGCCAATGTCCGCGACGCGGTGCTGAACCTGCACCACCTGCCCGACACGATCACGGCCGTCGCCGGGGACGGGTCGCACCTGGGGCTCCGCCTCCGCTACTCCTGGGAGACACGCGTCCTGGGTTCTGCCGGTGGTCCCCGCCGGGCCCTGCCCCTGCTGGGCGACTCACCCTTCGTGCTGGTGAACGGCGATACGCTGACCACGGTCGATCTGGCCGGACTGCGGGAGGCGCACGTCCGTTCCGGAGCCTGGGTCACGATGGCGCTCACGCCGAACACGATGCCCGACCGCTACGGTGGAGCCCTGATGCGCGACGACGGCACCATCACGGGCTTCGTGCGCCGCGGCGATGGCACGCCCTCGTTTCACGTCGTCGGCGTGCAGATGGCGAACGCCGAGGCGTTCGCGCGGCTGGAGGACGACCGGCCCGCAGAATCGGTCACCGGCCTCTACCCCGAGCTGATCCGCGAGCACCCCGGCCGCGTCCGGGGCTGGGTCACCGACACCGAGTTCTTCGACATCGGCACACCCGGCGACTACCTGGACACCTGCCTCACGCTCGCCGCGAGGGACGACGCCTCGCCGATCGACCCGGAGGCGCACATCGATCCGGACGCCATCGTGCGCGAGTCGGTCGTGTGGAACGACGCGATCGTCGAAGCGGGCGCACGCGTCGAGCGCTCGATCGTCACCGACGGCGTGCGCGTCCCGGCCGGCACCTGGCGGGACGTCGTGATCCGGCGGGCAACACCGGACCTGGATCCGAACGAGCAGCGCATGCAGGGCCTGGCGGTGTCGCCGCTGGGCAACTCCCGGGCATGAGCGGCCGGTCCGTCGATCCACGGGTCGCTCAATTCGTGGCGGCCCGCGGTCTGACTGGCGTTCGCGTCGTGCCGCTCGCAGGAGATGCGTCCGACCGCCGGTACTTCCGGCTGGAGCACCCCGGTCGGCCGTCAGAGATCCTCGCGCTCCATGCCGGCGCGATCGACGCGGCGTCGTTGCCCTTCACCATCGTGCACGGTCTCTTCGCCGCGATGGGGGTGCCCGTCCCGCGCGTGCTCGGCCACGACGCCGCCCTCGGCATACTCGTGCTCGAGGATCTGGGGGACACGACACTGCAGGCGCGGCTGTCGACGACGCCCGCCGATCGGCCGGCGCTCTACCGTCAAGCCACGACGCTGATCGCCACGATCCAGGCGCGAGGCGCGGAGTTCGGCTCCCCCGACCTGCTCCCGTACCGGCTCGCGTTCGACGTGGAGAAGCTGACCTGGGAGCTCCGCTTCTTCACGGAGCACTTCCTGGAGCACCTGCGGGGCGTCTCCCTCGACGAGGGCGCCCGCCGTGCGCTCGGCGAGGAGTACGAGGCGCTGGCCGGCGAGCTGGCGTCGGAGCCACGCGTGCTGTGCCACCGCGACTACCACAGCCGCAACCTCATGGTCCGCAACGGCAGGCTCCTCGTCATCGACTTCCAGGACGCGCGCATGGGGCCGGACACCTACGACCTGGCCTCCCTGCTCCGCGACTCCTACGTCGACCTGACCGACGCCGAACGTGACGGGCTCATCGCGACGTTTCTCGAGGCTCGCGGTACGCCGACGCCGCCGGACGCGTTCCGTCGCCGCTTCGACCTGATGTCGGTGCAGCGCAACCTGAAGGCGCTCGGCACATTCGGCTTCCAGGTGACGTCGCGCGGGAACGCGTCGTTCGGCGAGTACATCCCCCGCACGCTCGCGTACATCCGCACCAACCTGGCCGCATGGCCCCGGTTCGGCCGGCTCCACGAGCTGCTGGCCGCCCACGTCCCGGAACTGCGCTGACACCGCCCGGACGGGCCTCGGCTCCACGCAGCCGGGCCTAGGCCGGTGCCCGCGCCGGTCCACATCGGCGCCGCGGGGATTGACGATTCCCTGCCGGGATTGAACAATCACTGCCGCAGCCATGTCCTGCCGATTCGGCCTCTCCACACACGTCTTTCACGAAAGCCGGCTCGACCGCGAGCACCTCGTGGAAATCGCGGCGCACGACTTCGAGGCAATCGAGCTGTTCGCCACGCGGACGCACTTCGACTACCACGATCCCGCGGCGATCGCGGCGCTGGCGGAGTGGCTGAACGACACGCGGCTCGAGCTCCACTCGGTGCACGCACCGATCGTGGACGCGATCAGGGACGGGCGCTGGGTCGGCTCCTACTCCCTGGCTTCCCCCAACGAGGACCGCCGATCAGCGGCCATCGCCGAGGCAGGCGCGGCGCTTGCCGTCGCCCGCGTGCTCCCTTACGCCTTTCTCGTCGTCCACGTCGGCGTGCCGGACGACGTGCTGGCGACGTCGGCGGGGGATCGCCATCTGGGCGCGGACAACCAGCCCGGCGCGGCCCGGCGCAGCCTCGATGCGCTGGCGGCGCAGGCGCGTGATGTCGGCGTCCGGCTGGCCCTGGAGGTGATCCCGAATGCCCTGTCGGCTCCCGCCGAGCTGGTGCGCCTGATCGAGGACGATCTGGACCTGCCAAACGTCGGCGTGTGCCTCGACTACGGGCACGCCAACCTGGGCGGCGACGTCACCGATGCCGTGGAAGCGTTGTCCGGCCACCTGGTCACGACGCACGTCCACGACAACGACGGCCGTCACGACGAGCACCTGGTGCCCTTCGCGGGAACGATCGACTGGGATCAGGCGATCATGGCCACGCGGAAAGTCGGCTACGACGGCTGCCTGATGTTCGAGGTCGCGGGCACGGGCGATCCGGCAGACGTGCTGCGCCGGACCGTGAAGGCCCGGGAACGCCTCGACCGCATGCTGGTCGTCTTCTGAACGAACGGACACATCGACGCCACTATGCGCACCTACATCGCCGACATCGCCGCCCACGCGGGGACCACGGTCACGCTTCGCGGCTGGCTGCACAACCGCCGGTCGAGCGGGAAGATCCATTTCCTCATGCTCAGGGACGGCACCGGCGTCATCCAGGCGGTCGTGTCGAAGGCGACCGTGGGCGACGAGGCCTTCGCGCGGGCCGACCACCTCGCGCAGGAGACGTCACTCAGCCTGACCGGCGAGGTGCGGGCCGATGCAC
>Ga0194132_10004319_pt1 | contig 24271 bp, 18 predicted proteins | sample TA2KigOf80mmetaG_FD_148612 | JGI IMG/M metagenome (GOLD analysis project Ga0194132, IMG submission 148612) | Freshwater microbial communities from Lake Tanganyika, Tanzania - TA2015054 Kigoma Offshore 80m | ecosystem: Environmental > Aquatic > Freshwater > Lake | place: Tanzania: Lake... | reverse complement strand
CAGCTTGCCCTTGATCTGCCCCTCGAACTGAGGCTGCGGGAGCTTGACACTGACCACGGCGGTCAAACCTTCACGGACATCGTCGCCCGTAAGGCCTTCCTTGAAGTCCTTGAAGAGGTTTTCCTTATTTCCGTAGTGGTTGATCGTCCGGGTCAGTGCGGAGCGGAATCCGGAGAGGTGGGTGCCACCGTCTATCGTGTTGATATTATTAGCGAAAGAGAAGATTTGGTCGCCGTACGTGTCGTTGTACTGAAGCGCCACCTCGATCGTCAGTGTGCCGCCGTTCGGCAGATCCTTGCTTCCCTCGAAGTAGATTGGCTTGTCGTGCAGGACCTGCTTCCCGCGGTTCAGGTGAGAAATAAACTCCGAAATACCACCTTTGTAGTGGAACTCGTGTGCCTTGGGCGGATCCGTTCGTTCATCGTTCAGGGTGATGGTCAGGCCCTTGTTCAGGAACGCAAGCTGCCGGAGCCGGTGAGAAAGCGTGTCGAAGTCGAATTCGGTCGCTTCCATGATCGCCGGATCCGGCTTGAAGGTGACCTTGGTGCCGGTCTTGCTGGCGCGGCCAGTACGGGACAGCGGGGCCTTGGGCATTCCGCGTTCGTAATCCTGTTCCCAGGTGGCCTTGTCGCGCCAGATCTCCAGGTGCAGCCACTCAGAAAGGGCGTTGACGCAGCTCACGCCGACGCCGTGCAGCCCGCCGGAGACCTTGTACGTGTTCGAGTCGAACTTGCCGCCGGCGTGGAGTTTGGTCATCACCACTTCCGCCGCGGAAACGCCCTCTTCGTGCATGTCGACCGGAATTCCACGTCCGTTGTCGACCACCGTGATGGAATTGTCGATGTGAATCGCCACGTCGATGCGGTCGCAGTAGCCCGCCAAGGACTCGTCGACGGAATTGTCAACTACCTCGTAGACGAGATGATGGAGTCCCTGCTCGCGCGTCGAGCCGATATACATCGCTGGCCGAAGGCGGACAGCCTCCAGGCCTTCGAGGACCTTAATGCTTGAAGAATCGTAGGTTTCCGCCATAGCTCCCCTGCGAACGCTCAGATCCGCATCGGCATGATGATGTAACGATATTTATAGTCGACGTTCTCGCCGTAGGGGCGCATTTCGCCAGCGGCGGCGCCGTCCTTGAACAGAAAGGCGACCTGCTCCTCAGGTGCGGCACGGAGGAAGTCGAGCATGTAGACCGCGTTGAACCCGATCTCAACGCTGGGACCGGCGTAGTCGGAAGCCAGGGTGTCCTCGCCCTCTCCAGTGTCGGAAAGCGACGAAAAGACCTTGATCTCGCCCGGAGAGATCTTCATCCGGACCGCGTGGGACCGCTCGTCGGAGAATTGCGCGACGCGCTCGATGGTGGCCCGGAATTCATCCTTCTGCAAGACCACCTGGTTCGGTTGTTCGCGGGGCAGGACACGCTCATAGTCGGGGAAGTTCCCGGTCAGCTTGCGGCTCAGCAGCAGGCGGCCGCCGATCTGGCAAAACAGGTGGTTGTCGGTCGAGGAGAATTGCAGGTTGGCACCTGCACCGGCATCTCCAGCGAGTTTCTGAATCTCTGCCATCGCTTTCCGGGGCAGCAAGGCGCGGTAGGACGTGCCGAGACCGAAGTTCACCGGGCGCTCCACCAGGGCCAGCCGGTGGCCGTCCGTGGCCACCAGGATCAACGCGTCGGGCTTCATGACCATCAGCGCGCCATTCAACGTGAACCGCGACTCCTCATTCGAGATCGCGAAGATCGTTTGGCTGATCATCGAGGCGAGCATCGTTGCCGGGATCTCCGCGATGACGTCGGACATCTCGGGCAGCTCTGGGTAGCTCTCGCGCGACATGCCCGCAATCCGGCTCCTGGATCGGCCGCAAACGAGGTTGACCCAATGGTTGTCGCCAAACTTGACGTTGACCTCGGCGTCGGGCAGCAAGCGCACGTAGTCGAGCAGGCGCTTGGCGGGCACCGTGCCCGAACCAGGCTTCTTGATCTCGGCCGGGCAGGTACACCGGATTCCCAGCTCGAGATCGGTCGCCGTCAGGACAATCCGCCCATCCGCCGCCTCGATCAGAACGTTCGAGAGGATCGGAATCGTGGTGCGCTTTTCCACGACCCCTTGCGACAGGTTCAGTTCTCGGACGAGATCAGATTTGGCGATCGTGAATTCCATGATGGCAGCCCTCCCTCTTATGACAATTGCTATACAAAAAGAATCTACTTATATACTCGTCTTCGCCGGTGCTGTGGAAAGTGTGGATATCTCTCTAAATTATACAAAATCCAACGCGTTCCTGTCGCGCCAGGGTTGTGGAAAGGCTGAGGGAGGATCTAGGGTGTTTCCCTGAGGTCCCAGTCTTCAACAGCGGTTCACAGAGGCACGTCTTTCCGTGCTGTGGAAAACAGAACAACCTCAATGGAATGAGTCCATTATGCTGTTGATGGTTCTGTTCAAATCTGGGTCGGACGTGCGTTGGCCGTCAATCTTGTTGATCGAGTGAAGGACGGTGGTGTGATGCTTGCCACCGAACGCGCGGCCGATTTCCGGAAGTGAAGCCTGGGTGAGCTCTTTTGCGCAGTACATTGCCACCTGGCGGGGGAAGGCGATCTGATGCTGGTTGGACTTGTGTTTGAGCTGGTGCGGGTGCATCCCATAGCGCTCAGCCGTGGCCTTGATGACAGCGTCGATGGTCACGCGCTTGTCGGGCGGTCCGGAAAGCGTGCGGAGTGCCTGCCGGGCCATGTGAATGTCGATTGGCACTCCGGTGACCGATGAAGAAGCCATCAGCTTGACCAGTGCGCCTTCGAGTTCCCGGACATTGGACCGGGTTCTGTTGGCGATGAAATTTCGAACATCTTGCGGTAGAACGATGTTTTCCGACTCGGCTTTCTTCTCGAGGATGGCAAGCTTGGTCTCGAGGTCAGGCGCCTGGACATCCGCCATGAGGCCCCACTCAAACCGGGAACGCAGACGGTCCACGAGGTTCGGGATGTTTTTTGGCGGCAGGTCAGACGACAGAACGATCTGTTTTTGGTGGTCGTAGAGTTCGTTGAACGTGTGGAAAAACTCTTCCTGTGTCCGTTCTTTGCCAGCAAGCACCTGGACATCATCAACCAGCAGGACGTCGGCCGACCGGTAGTATTGGTGGAACAATGCCATCCGGTCTGTTTTGATGCAGTTGATCAACTGATTGACGAACCGTTCAGCGGTTGTGTAGACCACCCTGGCCACTGGAAACCGTGTGTTCATGCGGTGTCCGATGGCGTGGATCAGGTGGGTCTTGCCCATGCCCACGCCCCCATAGATGAACAGTGGATTGTAGGCCCTTGCCGGCTCCTCGGACACCGCTTGAGCGGCAGCGTGGGCGAGCTGATTGCAACTGCCGACAACAAACCGCTCGAACGTGTACCGTTCGTTCAACTGGTTGGGAGAGCCGAACAGGAAGTCTGCTGGAGGCTCAGCCGGCGCAGCAGCCGGTGCGGGGGCTGGAGGGGAGACATTGGCAATGACGTAGGTGATTGCGGGCGCGGTGATCTTCAGGTCCCGGATCGCGGCCTGCACTTGTGGCGCGTATTCCGTTTCAAGCCACTGACGGTGGTTGGGGCTTGGCACCGCAACCGTCAAGGCAGACCCGTCGTAGTGAAGCTGGGCCGAACGGTTGAACCAGCTCTCGAAGCTCTCCCAGGGAATGCTCCCAGCGACGCGTTCCTTGATTTTTTCCCAAAGATCCATGGACTTCTATAGGCGCGGGACACAATTATCCTCAGGTTTCCCACATGTGGAAAACCAGCGGATGTTGGCAAATTTGGAGTGGGCACCCAGGGCGGAACGGGCGGCGGTGGGGCTCCTCCGAACCGGGCAGCCGAAGCTGCGTTTTCGAGAATATCACAAATGTTCGACGCTGGAGCAAGAACTTTTCAATATTATTATGTCCCTATATTTCAATACGTTACAACAAGGATTGACAGAACCCTCTGAGCCGCGCGAAAATGTCTGAGTACCCCGCGCGGGAGTAACTCAGCTGGTAGAGTGCAACCTTGCCAAGGTTGATGTCGCGGGTTCGAATCCCGTCTCCCGCTCCATCTTCTCCCAGCCCCTGCAGGCCCGCTAAAGCCCGGCTGGCAGTGGCCCGATAGAACGGTATCCCCCAAAGTGTCGCTCCTGGGGGCCAGATGACGGAGAAGTGCTCACGACGCTGTATGCTGGGGCTCCTTGGGAGCGCAACCGGGCTTTTGCCGGCCGCTTCGAGCGAGGCTGAAGTCAAGGCGGCGATGCTCTACAACTTCCTGAAGTTCGTGGAGTGGAACCCCACAGCGGCAAGGCCAGTCGACTCGGTGTTCGTGATCGGGCTGTTCGCAGGCGATTCTCTCGCCCCGGTGATCGAGCGGACCGTCAGCGGAAAGCTGGTGTTGGGCAGGCCGGTCACCGTGCGCGAGATCGAGTCGGTGCAGGCGGGCAAAGCGGTTCACGTGCTGTTCCTGCGTCAAGGTGTTCCGGCGGTCCGGGAGCTCGTCCAGCAACTCCATAAATTCGGAACGCTGACTGTCAGCGACGCGCCCCGTTTTATGGAAGCGGGCGGAGTGATTCAGTTCACCGTGGTCGAGAACCGGGTCCGGTTCATGATCAACCAGGAGGCGGCTCTCAAAGCCGGCTTGAAGATCAGTTCCAGGCTGCTCGCTCTATCGGTCCCAGGGCGCGGGGAGGGGAGCCAATGATCCGGTTGCTTGAACGCGGATCGATCAAACGGAAGCTGGTCGCCGTGATCATGGCCACCAGCGGTTTGGCGGTGTTCCTCGCGTGTGTATCATTTCTCTGCTATGAGCTTGTGATGTTCCGTGGAACGATGGCGCGAAGGGTGCTGACCACTGCGGAAATCGTAGCGGACGCCTCCGCGGCTCCCCTCGCCTTCCGCGACGGCCCCGCGGCGGAGCGCACCCTGGGCACGTTGAAAGCGGACCCTCTGCTTCTCGCTGCCTGTGTCTTTGACCGGGCCGGCAGCGTACTCGCCGAGTACAAGGCCCCGGGTGCGCCATCGGTGTGCGGTCTGCCGGCCTCGACCGGAACGGAGTTCCACGCCCAGGGGCTGACGGTCAGCGCTCCGGTTCAGGTGGATGGAGAGCTGCTCGGCTGGGTCCGGTTGCAGCGTGAGCTTCCCGAGGCGAGGCAGCGGCTGGTCCAGTACGCGGGCATCATGATCGTGGTGTTTGCGGTGTCCTGCCTTGCGGCACTTGCCCTCTCCTCGCGGTTGCAGCGGCTGATCTCCGGCCCGATTCTGCAACTGGCCGCGACGGCCGAGCGCGTGTCACGGGAGAAGAGCTATGGCATGCGGGCGCTCCGGCAGTCCGACGACGAGCTGGGAACGCTGGTTGACCGGTTCAACGAAATGCTGGGGCAGATCCAGGCCCAGAACCGGGCACTGATGGAATCGCAGGATGCGCTTGAGGAACGGGTCCGCGAGAGGACCAGTGACCTTCTGGTGGAGGTCGCCGAGCGCAGACTCGCCGAACAAGAACTGCTGGCGGCCAAGCAGGCGGCCGAACAGTCCAACCGCGCCAAGAGCACGTTCCTGGCGAACATGAGCCACGAGCTGCGCACGCCCCTCAATGCCGTTATCGGTTACAGCGAAATGCTCGAAGACGACGCCAAAGCCGCCGGGAACCTGGAGATGGCGTCAGATTTACGCAGGATTCAGACCGCTGGCAAGCATCTGCTTGAGCTCATCAACGACGTGCTCGACCTGTCAAAGATCGAGGCGGGCAAAATCGAATTGAACCCGGAGCCGCTCTCGATCGATGCCATGATCGATGACGTTTGTAACACTGTGCAGCCGCTGGTGGCGAAGAACGGCAACCGCTTGAGTTCGGTCAACTCGAGCGGCCTGAACCGCATCATCGCCGATCCTGTGCGGGTGCGGCAGTGTCTGCTGAACCTGTTGAGCAACGCCTCCAAGTTCACGTCAAACGGGGACATCCGGCTTGAGGTGGTCCGCGTAGAGGGTAACGTTGAGTGGCGGGTGACCGACACCGGCATCGGGATCCCGCGCGAGAGCCTGGGCAAGCTGTTCCAGGCGTTCAGCCAAGTGGATGCCTCGACAACGAGGAAGTACGGTGGCACGGGGCTCGGTTTGGCGATCAGCCGGAAGTTCTGCCGGATGATGGGCGGCGACCTCACGGTTGAAAGCACGGCGGGCTCGGGCTCGACATTCACGATGCGCCTCCCAGCCGGAGCCGGGGGGCGGGTCCTGGTGGTGGACGACGATCCGGCCGGGGCGGACCTGGTGCGGCGGATCTTGAACCGGCATGGCTTGACCGTTGAATGGGCAGCAACCGGTGAGGAAGGGCTTGAAATGGTCCGCGGTTTCAAACCTCACGTCATCGCCCTGGATGTCCGCATGCCAGGGATGGATGGCTGGGCTGTGCTGGCCAAGCTGAAGGAGGATCCGGAGCTTGCGGGGATCCCGGTCATCCTCCATACGGCCGCCGACGAGCGGGATATGAAATTCCTTCGCGGCGCCGCGGACTATCTCCGTAAGCCAGTGGACGCGGAGCAGCTCGCCGCGGCGGTGAAGCGGCAGGTGGCTGCGGGATCGGAGCCCGGGATGATCCTACTCGATGCTTCGATTCAAACGGTGGACCGGCGGGAATGGGCGGCGCAAGTCCGGCAGTCCCCGGAGCTCCGGGACATCCCTGTCGTGGCCGTTTCCTCTCACGAGGACATGGCCGCGGATCTGGTAGAGCTGGCAACCGCGGTGGCTCCCGCCACAGCTCCCGTGCCGGCGGAGGAGGGAGTCCAATGAAAAAAATCCTCATTGTCGAAGACAACGACTTTAATCGTGACATGCTGTGCCGCCGGCTCGTCCGGAGGGGTTTCGAAGTCGTGCAGGCCATTGATGGCCAGGAGGGGCTGGACGCCGCGGCCCGGGAGCTGCCCGCTCTGATCCTGATGGACATGAGCCTGCCTGTTGTGGACGGCTGGGAGGCGACCCGGCGCATCAAGGCGGCCCTGGATACGGCCCGGATCCCGGTGATCGCGCTCACCGCTCACGCGATGCCGGGCGATGACCAGAAAGCGATGGATGCGGGCTGTGACGACTACGACACCAAGCCAGTGGATCTCGACCGGCTGGTGGGGAAGATTGGCAACCTGTTGGCGCGCGAGGAGTGTGCGAGATGGCGATCCTGATCGTTGACGACCATGAGGACAATCGCAGCCTGCTCGAGCGCCGTCTGGCGCGCGCCGGCTATGAGACGGTTTCGGCTGCTTCCGGCGAACAGGCGCTCGACATTTTGCGGGAGCGGAACATTGCACTAACGCTTCTCGACATTCAGATGCCGGGAATGTCCGGCCTGGACGTGCTTGAGTGGCTGCGTGAGCGGCGCAACGCGGTCGAGCTGCCGGTGATCATGGTGACCGCCGACCCGAGTTCTCCGGTGATGGTCTCCGCGTTCGAGAAGGGCGCCAATGATTACGTCACCAAGCCACTGGATCTAGCCGTGCTGGTGGCCAGGATCCGCACCCAGCTCGCATTACGCGACGCCGTGTCGTCGCTGCGCAAGAGCGAGGAGCGCTACGCACTCGCCGCCCGCGGCAGCAAGGACGGCCTGTGGGATTGGGATTTGACCTCAGACCGGCTTTTTTTGTCCGAGCGATGGAAGGCGGTGATCGGCTACGAGGACGATGAGATTGGCACATCGCCCGAGGAGTGGTTCCGCAGGGTTCACCCGGATGATCTCGAGCGCCTGCGCGGGGATCTGGACGCGCACCTGGCCGCGAAGACGGCACACTTGGAGAACGAGCACCGGATCCGCCGCAAGGACGGCTCCTACCGGTGGATGCTGAGCCGGGGACTGGCGGTTTGGGACTCAGGAGGCAAAGCAGTCCGGATCGCGGGATCACAGACCGACGTTACGGTTGGCAAGATCGCCGATCCCCTTACCGGCCTCGCCAACCGGCTGCTATTCATAGACCGTGTGGACCGGGCGATTTCAGCCGGCCGGAAGCGCCGCGAGTCGATGTTTGCCGTGGTCTGCCTTGATGTCGACCGCTTCAAGAACATTAACGACAGTCTGGGCCACGCAGCGGGTGATCTCCTTCTGCAAGAACTCGCGGCGCGCCTCCGGCAGACTCTTCGCGGCGAGGACGTGATCATGCGCCACGCAGGCAGCGAACAAGGTCTCGTTCTTTCGCGCCTGGGTGGAGACGAGTTCGCGATTTTACTCGAGGGTGTTCGCGGCGCGGCGGATGCGGTGCGGGTGGCCGACCGGATCACACAGACGCTTCGGGAGCCCGTCATGCTTGACGGCAAGGAGATGTTCATCACCGTCAGCGCTGGCATCGCCCTGAGCTCGGAGGGATACGACCGTCCGGAAGACGTCTTGCGCGACGCCGATACGGCGATGTACTTCGCTAAGGAAAACGGCCGGTCACGTTTCGCGATCTTCGACGCGGGGATGCGTACCCGCGCCGTCACCCGGCTCCAGATGGAACTGGACCTGCGGAACGCGATCACCCGGAACGAAATCGAGCTCTACTACCAGCCGATTGTCGAGATCCGCGATGGCGAAGTGAGCGGGTTTGAAGCTCTCGTGCGTTGGCGCCATCCTGAGCGCGGATTGATTCATCCTGGAGAATTCATCCCGCTTGCCGAGGAAACGGGGTTGATCTTCCCTCTCGGTTTGGTCATCCTTGAGCAGGCCTGCCGCACGATCAAGCATTGGGAGGGGATCGGTCCGGCAGCGCGGGCCGTGACGCTCCACGTCAATCTGTCGCCAAAGCAGCTCATGACTCCAGCCTCGGTCGAGGACATTTTCCGGACACTCGACGGGTTCAACTTGCGCGGCGGCCAGTACCGGCTTAAAGTGGAGATCACCGAGAGCACGCTGCTTGAGAGCTCGGACCTGGTCGAATCCGCAATCCGGAGGCTGGAAGAACGTGGAATCGGCGTGAGCATTGATGATTTCGGAACCGGGTACTCTTCACTGGGCCAGCTCCAGCGGTTTCAGATTGAAACTCTGAAGATCGACCGCTCGTTCGTCAACGGAGTGACCCAGGACGACAAGGCGGGTATCGTGAAGACGATTATCGGACTGGCGCGCCACATGGGAATCGCCGTGATCGCCGAGGGCGTTGAGACCCAGGAGCAAGCCGAACAGGTGTTGGCCCTCGGTTGCGAGCGGGCCCAGGGCTACTATTTTTCCGTCCCCGTCAACGCGGTTGACGCCGAGAACCTGTTGCGGTCCAAGGCTGCCTCGCAGTGCCCTGCGTTCGCTCTGGCAACAAACGGTTAGGCGGCGATACACTATTAGCCATGGTCCGGCTCAGGATTGGAATCGTGTTTGCCGCCTCCCTTGCCATTGGCGAGGAGTCGATGCAGAAGCCGCGGTACGCTGAGGGCAATCAGCTTCTCCGGCCTGAAGGGTACCGCGAATGGATGTTCGCCGGGGCCAACTACGGAATGGGCTACACCGATCCGCAGGTCTCCGGTGACAAGAAGGATAAGACATTCCACAACATCTTCATCCAGAAGCAGGCCTACCGCGATTTTGCACGTACCGGATCATTTCCTGAAGGCACGATGCTGGTGATGGAAGTGGTCAAGCCCGGCACCAACAAGCCGCCCAACAAGCAAGGCATCTTCCAGGATGAGTTCGTTGGGATCGAAGTGGCTGTCAAGGATTCGTCGAAGTTTGAAGAGAAGTGGGCCTATTTCGCGCTCTTCGAAAAGGGCCGCCAGTTGGACAAGGCAAAGGCCTTCCCGAAAAACGCCTGCTGGAAATGCCACAACGAGAACGGGGCCGCCGATAACGTGTTCGTGCAGTTCTATCCGGCCCTGCGGGACGCAAGGAAATAGCGCGCCCTACTTGATCTTCTCGTCGCGCTCCACCTTGCCGTCGCGGATGTGGATCACGCGGTGGGCGTGCATGGCAATGTCATGCTCGTGGGTCACCAGCACAATCGTATTGCCCTGCTGGTACAGCCGCTCGAACAGGCCCATGATTTCGTTGCCAGTGGCGGTGTCGAGCGCCCCCGTGGGCTCGTCCGCGAGCAGAATCGATGGATTGTTGACCAGCGCCCGCGCGATCGCGACACGCTGGCGCTGTCCACCGGAGAGCTCGCTGGGCTTGTGATACATACGCGGCTCGAGATCGACCGAACGGAGGGCGCCACGGGCCCGTTCGATCCGCTGCTCTGGCGAGATGCCACCATAGACGAGCGGCAATTCGACGTTATGGAGAGCTGTGGCTCGCGGCAGCAGGTTGAACGTCTGGAACACGAAGCCGATTTCCTTGTTCCGGATCCGTGCCAGCTCGTCGTCGGTGAGGTTCTGCACCGGCCAGCCGTTGATAAAGTACTGCCCGGAGCTGGCTGTGTCGAGACACCCGATGAGGTTCATCAAGGTGGACTTGCCCGATCCCGACGGGCCCATGATCGCCACGTACTCCCCGCGCTTGATTTCGATATCGACACCGTTGACGGCGTTGATCTCCTGATCGCCCATGATGTAGGTCTTCTTGAGATCGAACGTCCGGATGACGATTCCCTGCCGGCGAAGCTCCTCGCCTTTGGCGACCAATGGATCGGCTACTGCTGCCATTCTTCCTCTATACCGTGGTTTCGTGGCCCAGCGGCCTTCTGATACGGCGGAACCCGCAGGGCCCCGGTTACGGGAACCGGTCTTATGATTCTGGCCTGCCGGGGGGCCCGTTGTCCACTTTGACGCGGGTCTGGTTCCGGATGGTCCTGATCACCTTGTAGCTTCCGGTGACGATCTCCTCGCCCTCGCCGACGCCGGAAAGGACCTCGGCTTCGGTCGCTCCCGAGATTCCGGTCTCGACTTTGCTGAAGACCACGCGGCCCTCCCGGACCACGAAAAGTCCCTGAACGTCCTCGGATTTCCTGGTGGCTGAAACGGGAGGAGCGGTTGCGGCTTGGACCTTCGGGTCGGCGGCCACCGGCTCAAGGCTCGACTTCGACCGTACCGTCAGCGCCTGAATCGGAATCGACAGGGCCTGTGGACGTGTGGCGGTGACAACTTTCGCCGTGCAGGACAGACCAGGCCGCGCCTCCTCTGGCGGATCGGTGAGCGCAACGACAACCTTGAAGTCCTTGGCGTCCTGGCTCGACACGGCGCTCTGCGAGGCGGCGAGGCCGGTTGACCGCAGGATCGCCGTGTTGCCGATTTCGATCACCCGGCCGGTGAATGAACGGCCTGGAATGGCATCAACGGTGACGGTTGCGGACTGTCCCAGCTTGAGCCGCACCACGTCCGTCTCATCAACCTTAACCTCGGCTGTTATCAATGACATATCGGCGATGGTCATGATCAGGCTGGCGGGGGAATTCTGCAGTCCCGGAACCACGGTTTCCCCCACGCGGACGGGGAGGTTGGTGACCATCCCATCAATGGGGGAGATAGCTTGTGTCCGGCGGAGGACGTCCTGCGCCCGGGTCAGGTTGGCCTGGTTCACCCGCACCCGCTGCTGTGAGGCGTCGAGCGATGCCCGCAACTGGTTCTTTTGACGCCGGGCTTGTTGAAGGCGCGCCCCAGCCTCGCTCACGGTTGCCTCCGCGGCTTTCACGTCGAGCACCCGCTGATCGTACTCCTGCCGCGCGACCAGTTTCTGTTCGTAGAGCTTGCTGACCCGCTCCCCTGCCAGCTTGACCTTTTCGAGATCGGCTTGCGTCCTGGCCAGGCTCGCTTCAAGGGTGCGAATGTTGTCGTCAGCCGAAACGAGCGATGCCTCCGATGCCGCGGCTTCCGCCTCAGCCGTGGTGACGCTGGCCCTCTGTGCCGCGACCTCGGCTTCGGGCTGAATCGCCTCGAGCTTGGCGAGCAATTGTCCCCTCCGGACCTGTTGGCCCTCGGCCACCAGAATCTCGGTGATCCGCGACGGCGCCACCGCGTTCGATCCGATGTTGATGTAGTTCCGCGGCTTGATCTCGCCCGATGCAGTGACCAGCGACACCAAATCCTGCCGCGACGCGCGTCCGGTCTGGACCGTGACGATGTCGCGCTTGTTGTATTGGAGACCCGCGTATACGGATCCACCGGCAACGGCTAGCCCAATCACTCCGAGGGCGGCCTTCCATTTACCAGACAATCTTAAAACTCCGTTAATATTAGACGCCTGCGCAAGGCCGCAAGTTCATTCTTATTCTATTGTACCGCGTGGCACAGGAACCCTCTTCCCGTTCTCCACGTATGTATGGTAGAAACGAACTGTCATGGACGCACTCGCTTTGCTCGGTTCCTCACTGGGTCTGGGATTCTTGTCCGGCATCCGGCTGTATGCGACGGTGCTCGGGCTGGGATTGGCGATCCGTTTTCACCTGTTTGAGCTCGGCAAGGAGATGCAGTCACTGCAAATCCTCGGTGACACGAAGGTTCTGATCGCCGCCGGAGCGTTGTGCGCGGTGGAGTTCCTCGCGGACAAGATCCCATGGGTGGACAGTATGTGGGACACCGTCCACACGATCGTGCGTCCGTTGGCTGCGGGCGGTCTTGCGCTGACGGCCATGGGCGACCTGGATCCGTTCGTCAAGACGCTGCTGGCGCTGCTCTCCGGAGGTGTCGCGCTGACGTCTCACTCCGCCAAAGCGGCGACGCGGCTCGCCGTGAATCACAGTCCGGAGCCCTTTTCCAATATCGCGCTCAGCCTGGCTGAGGATGTTGCGGCACCGGTCGGATTATGGATCGTCATGCAGCACCCGTTATTCGCGCTGGGCTTCATCGGGTTCTTCCTAGCCCTGTTCGCGCTGCTCGCTCCACGCATCTGGCGTCTGGTAAAGCTGGAGATGTTTGCCGTTCGTGGAGTGTTGCGGAACTGGTTCGGCGAGCCGGTGGACCGGGCGGGCCAGGTTCCGGCGGCGGCCCGCCAGAATCCGGCGCTCCTGCCTGTTTGGGATGCCATGGCGGCGCTGGGCGCAACGGCCGATGGCCTCGAATGCGCGGCGACACGCGATGTCCGCGAGCTGAATCGGTCCACTGGTGTGCTGCGGCTGAGCGGAGAGAGTGTCCGGTTTGAGACGCGGCGGATGTTCCGCGACCGAGTGCATGAGATCCCGGTGCCCGCAATCCGCGGCGCACGGGCCAAGAAGGGGCTGTTCCTCGACGAGTTGATGATCGAGACCGCGAACGGGGATATCCGGTTCGACGTGTTTAAAGTGCCGGTGGCCGGGCCCGCTCACGAGGCGCGTTTGGAGGCGAGCTCCCGCGCGTAGACCTCGGCGAGACGGTGCGTAATCACCGTCATGTCCCAGTGTTCCTCAACGTGCTTGCGGGCCCGGAGCGCCATTTCAGCGGCCTCTTCCGGGTGGTTCAGCAGGTGCACGGCTTTGGCGGCGAAAGCCTCCGGAGAGCTGGCCAGGGCGCAAATCTCGCCGTCGGTGGAGGACAAACCCTCGGCACCAATGTAGGTCGAGACGACCGGGATTCCCGCCGCGAACGCCTCCAGCAGCTTCACGCGCACGCCCGACCCCGACAGAATCGGACACACGAACAGGGCATTCTCCGCGAGTGGCTGGTTGATGTCTTCGGCGAAGCCGCGAAGGTCGATCGCGGGGCCGTAGTCCGGCAACGAATGCTTGGGCGGCGGATCGGATCCGATCACGGTGAGGCGCACGTCTGGGCGGCCCGCCAGCATGTGCGGGAAGCATTTCTGGACCAGCCAGGAGAGCGCCTCCGTGTTGGGTGCGTGCCGGAACGATCCAAGGAAGAGCATCGTTCCCGGCTTACGTCCGTCGGCTGTGAACGTGTAGCGATGGACGTCGATGCCAGCGCGCAACCCGGCGTCGAGCTTCGGCGCAAGGTTTGGCTTGAACGACGTGAGGTAGTCGAGATTGGCCGTCGAGCACACTTGAATCCGGTCGAACCGAGGCAACAGGGCAAGCTCGTAGCGCAGCGCCCGCAGGTATTCAAACTGGGCAGCCGCCCGCTTCATCACACCCTTCATGCCGGCGATCTGCCGGCCCACGGACTGGAAATAGATATCGTGCTCAAACAGAAACTGCGGGATGCGCGTGAACCGCGACCAGTACTGGCCCATCGGCATGTACTCGAATTGGATCGCATCAATGCCGTCACAGTAGATCTTGCGATGGATGAGCCATTCGAGATCACGATTGGAGAACTCTTGAATCGCGTGGGGCGTGATCGACCCGGGAAGCGAGGGCTGTCCCTCGAGACGGAGGATGAACTCCGCCGATGCACACAGAGCCGTGAGATCGCGGTGGAGCCATTCTTCTCTGGGATCGTCGAGCAGGACGATGAGATGGAGCTGGGTGAGCTGCGACAGGGTCCGGCAGGTTTGATACATGAACACACCGCCGCCGTGCACGGGAGGACAGATCGCATAGGGCGACACAAACAACACGGACGGCTTCGGCTTGGTTTCGAGCTTGGCGAACCGGTCGCGGTAGTATCCGCCCATCGGCCGCGCGAACGCCTCCCTGTCATCGACCACCGCCAGTTGGCGTGCGCGCCATCTTGCAGCCGCGGCCGCCGGAGTCTGCAGGAATGCCTTGAATAGCGCCCAGAGCGAGGGGCGTTCGAGAGACTCGCCGAACACGATCGTGAGGATCGCGCCTGCCCAGGTGTAGAAGAAGTGGGACGTGAGCTTGGTCCAGCAGTGGATGTTTTTCCAGGTGAACAAGAGGAAGTTCTTCTGGACCACAGACTGGATGTAGGACTGCGAAAAGGCGCGGCCAATGGTTCCGCGGTGCTCATGGTAGACAATCGACCGGGGCTCGTAGAGGACGCGCCAGCCGCGCTTCCAGGCGAGGAATCCGAGGTCGGTGTCCTCGAGATAGAAGGGACGGAGCAGGTGGTCGAAGCCTCCGAGCTCGAGGAACTTCGCGCGGTCAAAGGCGCAGGATCCACCGCCGCCGTAGAAGCAGGGGTAGAGGCTCGTGACGCGGTCATCGATCCGGTGACGGACGCGGACCCCGCCGTTCTCCCACCAGCCTTGCGTGAGTCCGGTCTCCTCGCGGAGCTTTTTGGGATCGGAGAAGAAGATCTGGCACGAAACGGCGAAGACAGTGGGATCCGTGAATCCGTCGAGGAGAGGCCGGAGAAAGCCGGGATCGACCCTCATGTCGGAATTCAGCAGGACCACGATATCGTTGGCCGCGGCTTCGAATCCGGCGTTGGAGCCTCCGCCGAAGCCGAGGTTGCGCGGCAGGGCGAGCACACGGACCTCGGGGAACGTTGAGCGCAGAAAGTCCACGGACCCGTCGGAGGATCCGTTGTCGACGACGAGGAGTTCAGAGCCGGGATGTCCCGCGAGGGCTTCGATCAACGGCGGGATGTACTTGGCGAGAAGGTCGCGGCCGTTCCAGTTGGGGATGACAACCGATGCGGTCCTGGTGTTGGGCGTGCGATTGGCTGGGGGACGGCGGCGGCCGAAGAGCGCGAATGCGGCGTCGGTGGCGAGCAACGCGAGCGCGGGGACCGTGGTGAGCAGCGGCGACAGGAGGAGCAGGGGGATGGCCCGGAGGAATCCCAACAGCGCGCGCATCCGGGTCAGTCAGCCTTCGGACCGAGGCCGATACGGCGGCCGAGCTTCACCCAGCGGGAGGCAGTGTAGCCGTTCAAGCGGGCTTGGAGCGATTCGGCGTCGCCTTGGAGGCGCAGGGCCCAGCGGGTGCGCTCCTCGACGGCCGATTCGGCCTGTTGGAGGAGGCGGTTGGACTCGGCGAGGTGGGCGCGCGCGGACTCGATCTCCTGCCCCAGGCGCGATTCAGTGTCCTGAGCCCAGCGGGTGCGCTCGGCTATTTCGGTATTGGCTACGGCGAGCTGCGCCTCGTAATCGGCGGCGAGTTGACGTCCGGCGGCTTGTTCGGCCTCGAGCTCGCTTTGCAATTGCGCAATCCGGGAGTAGGCGATTTCGAGTTCCTTGTTGAGCTGTGCGGCCCATTGATTGCGTTGTTCGAGTTGGGTGGTTTGGGCGCGATGGAGGTCGACCAGGCTTGCGTGATCGGCCTGGCATTGGGCGAGCCAAGCGTCCTTTTGCACGAGTTCGGAGGTCAGGAAATCGATGTGTTGCTCGCGCTCGCGGAGTACGTTGCCAGACGCGGGCAGATAGACATAGGCTGGCGCTCCGAGCTGGGGAGCGAGTGCGCACACAGCGAGGAAGAAGTGGGCTGTGGCCGGATCTGCTGGCTGGGGCTCGATTCGAAGTCCGGCGGCGGTCTGGCTCGCCAGTGGTTGAAAGACGAGCGCTGAGGCGTGATTCTGGGTCCAGATCGTGACGTGTGGGAATCGCGATCGAAGCGCCCCATCGAACTCGGCGAAATCGAATTCGTGCGCGTGAAAAGGATTGGGTCCGGCAGTACGCCTGGAGTCGGCGTAGTAGGCCTTGTTGGGCGTCGAGACGAGGAACTGGCCACCTGGGGCCAGCAGGCGCTTGGCTTCGTCAAGGAGCGCGGGCCAATCTGAAAGGTGCTCGATGACTTCAAACGCGGTGATCAACTCGAGGGAATGGGATTCAAGGGGGACTTCTGTCGCGGGCGCGGGCAGGAATCGGAGATTGGGCCGGGAGTAGTGGGCTTGAGCGTATTCGATGGCCTCGGGGGAAATGTCGATTGCGGTGACTTGGGCGGCGGTCTGCGCAAGTTCCGCTGCGCCGTATCCCGTCCCGCAAGCGATATCGAGAACGTGTTTTCGTGAACACAGACGGGCGGCAAAATGGTAGCGGGCGATGTGCTCGTTCCACAGGTCCGGGTCAACCTGTCCGGGAATGACACGCTCTCCGGTGAATTCGGCCATGGATCAGCGCGCCACTGCGTGAGGCTGGGAGGGGTTGAGCCGCGCGTTCACTTCAACCTTGCAAGGCAGATGGATGTAGCCGTAGATGGGACCCGATCCGGTGGGGCCCATTTGCAGCGTGATGGCGTTGTCCACCCAGTCGCACATCTTGTAGTGGATCAGATTGCCGTCTGCGATCGCGGGGGAGAAGGAGAAGTGCGCGGGATAAATGGTTGGAAGCTCCATGTGGAAGTCGACGGTGACGGTGTCGCCCGGGAGCATGGGCGGAAGCTCTGTGCCTTCGCGAAGAGTGTTGGTACCGGCGAAGTCGATGCCCATGTGGTTTCGCAGGATGAAGCCGACATTGGGGTGGTCGAGGGGTTCGCAGGCTTGGGCGGAGATCCTGACGATGATGCGCGAATCGGGTGTGAGGTAATGCAGGGGGTTCGCGAACTCGTCGTACACGGCGATGCCGAGGATGTGCGCGCGTCCGTCCCCATGGCGATGATCGATGTTGGGGATGGTTGCCAGAACCTCGGGCGCTGAAGTGGACGTCAACGGCAGGCCGGCGCGGCGCGTGGGTTTGTGTTCGAGGTAGGCCGAGTCCTTTTGGGCCATGGCGGCAAGGTAGTGGGCGACTACGGTGTCGGTGGGTCCGAGCTCGCGAATGCGGCCATGGTCGAGCCAGAGAGTGCGGTCACCAATGGTCTTCACGTCGCCGATCGAGTGGGAGACGAATACCACGGTCACGCCGCGGTTGCGGAGTTCGTGTACCTTCCGCATGCAGCGCTGGCGGAAGTAGATGTCCCCCACGGCGAGGGCCTCGTCGACAAGGAGGATGTCCGGGCTGACATGGATAGCGACGGAGAAGGCCAGGCGGACGGTCATGCCGCTCGAGTAGGTCTTAACGGGCTGGTTGATGAAGGAGCCGATTTCGGCGAAGGCTTCAATGTCCGGGTAGAGGCGCTCGGTTTGGGCAGTGGTGAGTCCGAGAATGGCGGCGTTGAGGAACACGTTGTCGCGGCCCGTGAACTCGGGGTTGAATCCGGAGCCCAGTTCCAGGAGCGCCGCTACGCGGCCGCGGACCGTGGATGTGCCGGTGGTGGGGGCGAGGATCCCGGCGAGAATCTGGAGAAGCGTGCTCTTGCCGGATCCGTTTTCACCGATCACACAGAATGTTTCGCCGGGCTGGATGTCGAACGTGATGTCGCGCAATGCCCAGAAATCCGAATGGAATGAGAAGCGGTTGAGTGTGAGCAGCTCCTTGAGCCGTGCCGACGGCGAGGAGTAAATCGGGTAGCTCTTCGATACGGAATGGAACTCAGCTACCGGGGGCACTCTCCAAACTTTAGAAGAATGCGGGAGGGGGAGGCAAGTGGTGCCGGCGGTAGGACTCGAACCTACGACCTGCGGATTATGAGACCGCCGCTCTAACCACCTGAGCTACACCGGCGCACGCCTACACTACCACGCTACATGACGGGCGGCTGCGGTGTCAATATAGGAGTTTCAGGCTGTATTATCTGAATCCCCAACAATGACGTTGTAGATGCGGTCGAGGTCCTCCGGTGAATAGTAGAGGATCTCGATCTTGCCTCGCTTGGCCGAGGTCTCCACAATCTTGACCTTGGTGCCGAGGCGGCGCTCGAGCTCTTCGGCGGCGGCCCGGACATTGGGGTCCTGTTTGAGTGGTTCTGGCTGTTCGTCGGGATCGCGGGTCTCGTTGTGCTTCTGAACGATGCGCTCAACTTGGCGGACCGAGAGGCCCTGTGCAGCAGTCTTGTTGGCGACGTCTGCCTGAAGCTCAGGAGTGGCGAGGCCGAGAAGAGCGCGGGCGTGTCCCATATTGAGCCGATGTTCGGCGAGGAGGAGCTGAACCTCCGGCGGCAGCCGCAGGAGGCGAATCATGTTGGTGATGGTTACACGGTCCTTGCCGGTGCGCTGTCCGATGTCCTCATGGCTGAGGTTGTGCTCCCGGGCAAGGCGGTCATAGGCGATCGCGATTTCGATGGGATTGAGGTCTTCGCGCTGGATGTTCTCAATGAGGGAGACTTCCAGGAGGCGGTCGTCCGCAAGGTCTTGAATGACGACGGGAACGGTCGTAAGTCCGGCGAGGCGGGCGGCGCGCCAGCGGCGTTCACCGGCAATGAGTTCGTAGCGATCGCCGGCTCGGCGAACGATCAATGGCTGAATGATGCCATTAGCGTGGATCGAGGCAGCCAACTCGGCGAGGCGGTCAGCTTGAAAGACCGTGCGTGGTTGGATCGGATTGGGGTCGATGAGGTCGATCGGCAGGGTGGATGGCGAGGCGGCCTCTGGGGGCTTGTTGGGAAGGAGTGCGGTGAGGCCGCGTCCGAGGGCGCGTTTTGGGTCCGCAGGCCGGTTCATGGGGACTCCTATGCTATCCCAGTTTGCTGGTTCTGGATGAATCGAGTGGGCCACGATCCCGGGACCCTGGTCCTCAAGATCGTCCGCTCCGGTATCGGGAACGCTGTCCCACGAGGTTGGGCGGTCGAACAGGCTGGGCGGCGCTGGCAGCGGAATCCCCTTTGACAATTGAAGGCCATAATTCGTTTTAGGATGCCGCGTGTGCTGCGGCAGCGCGGTGCTTGGCCAGAAGCTCTTTGGCGAGCTTGATATAGCTCTCGGCACCTTTTGACCGGACGTCGTAGAGGAGGATGGGCTGGCCATGGCTGGGAGCTTCGGCCAGACGGACGCTGCGGGGGATGACGGTGTTGAGTACGTCGTCCTTGAAGAAGGCTTTGAGATCGTCTGCAACTTGGCGAGTCAGGTTGGTGCGGTCATCGAACATGGTGAGAAGAATGCCCTCAATGGCAAGGGGGTGGTCGAAGGACTCCTGGACGCGTTCGATGGTATCCATGAGCTGTGAGACGCCTTCGAGGGCGAAGAACTCGCACTGAATGGGAATGAGTACGGTGTCGGCGGCACAGAGTGCGTTCAGAGTGAGAAGATCGAGGGCTGGGGGGCAGTCGATGAGGATGTAGTCGTAGTTTGAGTTGACGTCGGCAATTTGGGTGCGAAGGCGGTTGTGGCGATCGTCAGCGTCAACGAGATCGAGGTTGGCGGCTACGAGGTTGCGGTCTGCTGGAAGCAAGCTGAGGCCAGGAAGCTGTGTGGGCACGACACAAGCTGTGGCTGGCAGGGCTGACACGAGTACGTCGTAGGTCGTTCCCGGGAGGTTGTCCTTCTTGACGCCGAGTCCAGTGGTGGAATTTCCTTGGGGATCAATATCGATGAGCAGAACGGTGGCGTCATTTGCTGCAAGAGAAGCTGCAAGGTTGATGGCGGTGGTGGTTTTGCCGACGCCGCCCTTTTGGTTTGCGATGGCGATGGTTCGGGCCATGAGTCACCTTATCGTATCACGCATGGTTCCACGTGGAACAATCAGAGTAGACACAAGATGTTCCACGTGGAACCCCCTAGCGACTATCCATAGTGGTGCACTCTCGCGCACCTCGCTAAGGACGTGGGGATAAGAACACGGAACGCGAGTGGCCGCCTGGCAATCCGAGCGAGGAGCAAGGACCGCCGCGCCTCGGTTCACTGCGAGACTCCGGCTCCATCAACAGCCAAATCGATCACTCTGCCAACCAAACTCCATGCAAGTAACGCCCGAGGTGCGCCCTCAGGGAACACAAGGTCTTGAAGACATAATCACTCTGCCAACCAAAACTCCATGCAAGTAGCGCCATTCCATCCGTCCGGCAGTTGCCGACCGGATCGCCGCAGCGTCATCAGCGGACTCCAGGACCGCCACGTTCTGTGCGACCCGCGAACAGAGCTTCTCCAGGTCCTGCCAGCGCACCGCACGGGAAACCACCCAGTCACACTTCTCCTGGAAATCCTCAAACCGCCCCCGGAACACCTTGACATTTGGGTAGCGTTCCGCGACCTCGCGCAGGAAAACGTACTTCTTCAAGTCGGAATCCAGCAACGACACCCGGCACTCGGGCCGAACCGCTGCTATTGGAAACCCCGGAAATCCGGCGCCCGAGCCTGCGTCCACCACCGATAGTTCACCGGGCGGCAAAACCGAGGCAACCGTCAACGACTCCACAAAATGCCGCTTCGCGATTTCCTCCACTCCGGACACCGTGGTCAAGTTCACTCGCGGAGCCCAGCGGACGAGCAAGTCGTAATGGAACTCCATCAGATCCAACTGCGGAACTGTCAGAGCGTGACCGGACGCCGCCAACAGCTCCCGGAACCCCCTCATCGCGTTGAGTTCAGGCTCAGGTAGACATCCAACACGGCAATCGCAGCCGGAGTGACACCTGGAATGCGAGCCGCCTGTCCCAAATTCACCGGAGCCACCCGCTCCAGCTTCTCCCGGATCTCACGCGACAGCCCCGGAACCTCCCGGTAAACGAAACCAGAGGGAATCGGACGCCGCTCAGAACTCCGCAGCCGCTCAACTTGCCGCTGTTGCTGCTGAAGGTACCCGCCGTACTTGATCTCGGTCTCGACAGTAGCGAGAACCCCTTCAACAAGCGGAACCCCCATTGAACGCTCAATCCAAGCCCGGATGGTGTCTATCCGGGCCTCGGGCCGCCGCAGCCACACATCCATCGCTGGACGGTCACCTGGCCGCGCCAACTCCCCGACAATCTCAGGATTCACACGCGTCCGCGCCAGCAACGCCGCCACCGCGTGCTTCTGACGTTGCTTTTCCTCGAAAACCACCCACCGCCGGTCGCAAACCAAGCCTACCTCACGGCCGATCTTCGTGAGCCTCTCATCCGCATTGTCGATCCGCAAATGCAGCCGGAACTCGGCGCGCGAGGTGAACATCCGGTACGGCTCATCAGCGCCCTTGGTCACCAAATCGTCGACGAGGATCCCGCAGTACCCGGCGGTCCGTGCCAGCACCACCGGATCACGCCCCTGCACCTTCCGCGCCGCGTTAATTCCAGCCAGCAAACCTTGGCAGGCGGCCTCTTCGTACCCGGAGGTTCCATTGATCTGGCCCGCCAGGAACAGGTCTTCGATCCGCCGGACCTCCAATGCGTGTGACAACTCCCTCGGGTCCACCGCGTCATACTCGATCGCATACCCGGGCCGGATCATTTCCGCGCGCTCCAGCCCCGGCACTGACGCGATCATCGCTGCCTGAACGTCCACGGGCATACTGGTGGACATCCCGTTCACGTAGATCTCGTTGGTGTCCAGTCCCTCGGGCTCCAGGAAAATCTGGTGCCGGTCCTTGTCCGGGAACTTGACGAATTTATCCTCAATCGACGGGCAATACCGCGGACCTACGCCCTCGATCTGCCCGCTGTACAGCGGCGAACGCCCGATTGCCTCCTGTATCAGCGCCTTCGTGTCCCCGGTTGTGTAGCCGATGAAGCAGCACACCTGCTCCCGATCGATCCGGCCGGTGAGGAAGGAAAACGGGGTGGGACAAGCGTCGCCCTCCTGCCGTTCAAACCGGGAAAAATCGATTGTCCGTCCGTCCAGACGCGGCGGAGTCCCCGTCTTCAGCCGTGCCCACTGAAGCCCCGACGACCGGAGCTGATCGCCCAACAGAACGGCCGGAGGCTCGCCATTCCTCCCGCAACTATATGTCGTCTGTCCGACGTGGGCCAGTCCGTTGAGGAACGTGCCGGTAGTTACGATCACCGCGCCTGCGGCAAGATCCCGGCCATCCCGCAGTTTGACCCCGTCCACCCGCCGCCGGCCGCCGCCCAACTCTGTCATGAGGAATGCCGCGACCTCCGCCTGGACGATCCGCAGATTCGGCTCGCGCTCCAGCCGTTCCCGCATCCGGATCCGGTACTGCTTCTTGTCGCACTGCGCCCGGGGCGACCAAACTGCCGGTCCGCGGCTCGTGTTCAACAGCCGGAACTGGATTCCAACCTCGTCCGCGACCTCTCCCATCACACCGCCCAGAGCATCCACTTCCCGAACCAAATGCCCTTTGGCGATCCCCCCGATCGCGGGATTACACGACATTTGCGCGATAAGGTCCAGGTTCATCGTGACCATCGCGGTCTCTAGTCCCATCCGCGCACAGGCCCGCGCTGCCTCGCATCCTGCGTGGCCCCCGCCGATGACAATGACTTCGTACCTGCGCATGCCTGCTATCATTGTAGCTCCATGGGGATCAACGTCTTAGTGGTCGGCAGCGGAGGCCGCGAGCACGCTCTCGCCTGGAAATTGGCACAGAGTCCCATGGTCGCCCAGGTATTCGCCGCGCCGGGCAATCCTGGCACCGCGCAAGTCGCGGCCAACCTCCCAATTCCGGCCGAACCGGCTTCTCTCCTCGCCGCTGCTGCCGAACTGAGCATCGGTCTCACCGTGGTTGGACCGGAGGTCCCCCTGGTCGCAGGACTCACCGATGCCTTCCGTGCCGCTGGCCGCACGATCATCGGACCCAGCCAGGCTGCTGCCCAGCTCGAAGCCAGCAAGGCGTTTTCGAAGGCGTTCATGATCGAGGCTGGAATTCCCACCGCGGCGTCCTTCACCGCCCCCGACACCGCCACGGCCGCCGGTCACATCGGCGACTTCGGCTATCCCGCCGTTCTGAAAGCCGATGGACTCGCGGCGGGCAAGGGCGTCGTCATCGCCCAGAATGAGCGCGAGGCCCGTGAAGCCCTCGAAACCCTGCCTCCGGGCAGGATCGTGATCGAGGAGTTCCTGACCGGTGAAGAGGTCAGCTATATCGTCCTCGCCACGGGGGAAGGATTCCTGCCCCTGCAAGCCAGCCAGGACCACAAAGCGATCGGCGACGGCGACACCGGGCCCAACACCGGCGGCATGGGTGCTTATTGCGACGGCCGCATCATTAACGAGCACCAAGCGCGCCAGATCGAGGACCTCGTCATCCAACCCACCCTCCAACACATGGCTGCGCGCGGAACTCCATTCACCGGTTTCCTCTACGCCGGGCTCATGATGACCTCCGCCGGTCCGCGAGTGCTCGAATTCAACGTGCGCCTCGGCGATCCGGAAACGCAAGCCCTGCTGCATCGAATGGATTCCGACCTCGCCGCCGCCCTTCTCGACCGCGAGCCTTTCCGCTGGAGACCTGACCCCTCGGTCTGCGTCGTGATGGCAGCCCAAGGTTACCCAGGCACTGTTCGGACCGGTGATGTCATCCATGGACTCGACCAAGCCCCGGCCACTGTGTTCCATGCCGGTACCCGTGCCACTGGACGGGGCATCGAGACCGCGGGTGGCCGTGTTTTGGGAGTCACAGAGAGCGGCGCGACTCTGCAAGATGCCGTCGACCGTGCCTACGCCGCTGTTCGTATGATCTCCTTCGACGGAATGCAATTCCGCACCGACATCGGACACAAGGGCCTCCGCCGCTGGTGATTCACTGCTAGAATGAAAGCGAATTCGCGGACGGGGACGTAGCTCAGATGGATAGAGCGGCCGCCTCCTAAGCGGCAGGCCGGCAGTTCGAATCTGCCCGTCCCTACCAAGGAATACGTTTTTGGCTCTGTAGCGGAATCTGTGGGCCTGAGTGAGTGCAGAGAGAAAGGTGACGATAGGGGTGCGGTGGGTGGTAGCA
>Ga0194132_10004318_pt1 | contig 24275 bp, 22 predicted proteins | sample TA2KigOf80mmetaG_FD_148612 | JGI IMG/M metagenome (GOLD analysis project Ga0194132, IMG submission 148612) | Freshwater microbial communities from Lake Tanganyika, Tanzania - TA2015054 Kigoma Offshore 80m | ecosystem: Environmental > Aquatic > Freshwater > Lake | place: Tanzania: Lake... | reverse complement strand
CAGCGACTATCTCTTCGCTCTCTGCTTCCGTGACGACGTCAGCCGCGAAGACGTCCTGGCCGCACATCAGGCCTTCGATGCCCGGCATATGCAGAAGCTGCCGCGGCTTCCTGCCCGCCCGCGGGCCGGGGAGGATCCGGCGCGCCAGTTGGTCGTGGGTTATGTCTCGCCGGATCTCCGCACCCATCCGGGCGGCAACTTCCTGACGCCCATGATCCAGCACGCCGATCCGGCCGGGTTCCGCCTGATCGCCTACTACAGCAACGACGCGGAGGACGAGTTCACCCGTCTCTGCCGGGCTCACTCCCAGGGGTGGGTGCCGTGCAAGGATCTGAGCGACGAGGCCCTGGCCCAGCGTATCCACCAGGACCGCGTCGACATCCTGGTCGAGTGCGCCGGGCACATGGCGCGGAACCGCCTCGGGGTCTTTGCCCGCAAGCCGGCCCCCGTCCAGGTGAGTTTCCCGCTCTACCCGAACACGACAGGGGTGGCCGCAATCGACTACCGGATCGGCGACCCCTACTTCACCCCGCCCTGGCTCGATCGCTTCTACACCGAGCAGGTCATGCGCCTGCCGGAGACCTGCGCCTGCTACATGCCGGGCTTCGACGGCGTGGTGCCGGCCGAAACGCTGCCCGCCCGGGCCAATGGGCATGTCACCTTCGGTTCCTTCAACAACATCGCCAAGCTGAGCCCGACCACGCTCCGCCTCTGGGCCAGGATCATGGAGCGGGTGCCGACCGCCCGGCTGGTGATCAAATGGGCCGGACTGGACGTTCCAGATCCATTCTGGTTGTCGCGCCGTTTCCGGGCCGCCGGGATCGACCTCGCCCGCACCCGCTTCCTGGGATCGACGCCGAGTGTCTACGCCCCCTATCGGGACATCGACATCTGCCTCGATCCCCACCCGGCGAACGGCGGCACCACAACCAGCGATGCCCTCTGGATGGGCGTACCGGTGGTCACGATGGCCGGCGACACCACCTTTGCCCGGGCCGGGCTCGGGCTTGTCAGCAACCTTGGCCTTCCCGAGCTGGCGACCCAGGACGAGGCCGGCTATGTCGATCTCGCGGTCTCGCTTGCCAGCGATCTCGACCGCCTCGAAGTCCTCAGAACCGGTCTTCGCGAGCGCTTCGCCGCCTCGCCGATGATGGACGGGAACCGCTATGTCCGGCACCTCGAGACTGCGTATCGGAAGGCCTGGGCGCGCTGGTGCGCGGGCGTCTGAACCCCGGCGAATAATCCCCAGACGGCCGGCCGCAGCGTCCTTCGCTCTCGTATCGATGACCGGACTCTGTCACCTATCCGATTCGGGGCGTGCCCGAGATTCCTCGGGCGCAGGTCACCGATCCGGCGTCATGCCCTTGCTCAACGGCAAACTTATCCACCGATGGCGTCGCGCTTTGGCGCGCGGGACTACCGCCGAAGAGCCGTCCGGTAAGTGCCGAGAAACCGTTATATCGAGCTGATAAGCACACAAGGACTTGTATATCGATCTGGAGCTAGAGACCCGCTTGGGGCTTCGCGCCGCGTCGTCAGCTGTCTGGCGCGACCCACTCGAACCAGTCGCGCGCCGCTGCGGCGTAGTTCTTCTTCGCAATCGCAGCGCGATGCGCCGGCCGCGCCCGCCCTGTTCACCGACGGTGGGCTGGTGTAATCATCGGCTTTTAATGGCGTCGCCCTCCGGCCTTCCCCGCAAACACCTGCTCGGCATCGACGGGATGAAGCCTGAGGAAATCCTCGGGCTCCTGGACCTCTCCGAGAGCTATGTCGAGATGAACCGCGGGGTCGACAAGAAGGCCTCCGTGCTGCGCGGCCGGACCCAGATCAACCTCTTCTTCGAGCCCTCGACCCGGACGCAGATGTCCTTCGAGCTGGCCGGCAAGCGGCTCGGCGCGGACGTGCTCAACATGGCGGTGGCCTCGAGCTCGACCAAGAAGGGCGAGACGCTGATCGACACGGCGATGACACTCAACGCCATGCACCCGGACGTCCTGATCGTCCGGCACCATGACTCCGGCGCGGTCAAGCTCTTGTCGGAAAAGGTCAATTGCTCGGTCATCAATGCCGGCGACGGGACTCACGAGCACCCGACCCAGGCGCTTCTCGACGCGCTGACCATCCGGCGCACCAAGGGGAAGATCGGCGGGCTCCTGGTCGCCATCTGCGGCGACATCCTGCATTCCCGCGTCGCGCGCTCGAATATCCATCTTCTCAATACCTTAGGCGCACGTGTGCGGCTGATCGCGCCACCAACCCTGCTGCCCTCGGCCGCCGATCGCCTCGGTGTCGAGATCTTCACCGACATGAAAAAGGGCCTGGTCGGCTGCGACATCGTCATGATGCTGCGCCTCCAGACCGAGCGCATGCAGGGGAGCTTCGTCCCCTCGATCCGGGAGTATTTCCACTTCTTCGGCCTCGACCGCGCCAAGCTGGCGCTGGCCAAGCCCGACGCCTTCATCATGCATCCGGGGCCGATGAACCGCGGCGTCGAGATCGACTCCGAGGTCGCCGATGACATCGACAGATCCTTGATACGCCAACAGGTTGAGATGGGTGTTGCGGTCCGCATGGCTTGTCTCGACGTGCTCTCCAAGTCGCTTCCCGACGCTGGCCGGAACATGCCGTGACCCGCCTCGCCTTCCAGAATGTCCGGCTGGTGGACCCGGCCAGCGGCCGCGACGAGCCGGGGCAGCTCCTGGCGATCGACGGCGTTGTCGCGGATCTCGGTCCGCGGCTGTTCGAGAGGCCGCCGGAGGGCGCGCAAGTCATTGATGGCAAAGGCGCGGTGCTTTGTCCGGCCCTGGTCGACATGCGGGTCCAGGTGCGCGAGCCGGGCGAAGAGCATAAGGAGAATTTCGAGAGCGCCAGCCAGGCGGCGGTGGCCGGCGGAGTCGGCACCATGGTGGCGCTTCCCAACACCCGCCCCCCGGTCGACGAGCCTTCCCTGGTCGAGTTCATCGAGCGCCGGGCCAAGGCGGTCGGGCTGGTCGATATCCGCACCTATGGGGCGGTCACGAAGGCGTTCGCCGGCAAGGAACTGACCGAGATCGGGCTGATGGCGGCGGCCGGGGCGGTGGGGTTTACCGACGGTACCCAGGCCGTCCAGTCAGCCTTGGTCATGCGGAGAGCGCTCTCCTACGCCAAGACATTTGGGCAGCTTATCCTCCAGCACCCAGAGGAACCGACCCTCGCCTCCGAGGCGGGCATGAACGAGGGCGAGATCGCCACTCGCCTCGGTCTTCCCGGTATTCCCCCTGCCGCCGAAGCCATTCTGCTCGACCGCGACATGCGCCTCGTCGAGCTCACGGGAGGGCGCTACCATGCCGCCCACATATCCACACGGCTTGCGGTCGAGGTCATACGGGCCGCAAAAAAACGAGGACTGGCAGTTACTTGCGACACCGCGCCGGCCTACTTTGCTCTGAACGAGACTGCGGTCGGCGACTACCGGACCTTCGCTAAGCTATCGCCGCCACTCCGCTCGGAAGACGATCGCCGGGCCATCGTCGAGGGGCTTACCGACGGTACTATCGACGCCGTCGCCTCCGACCACGCCCCCCATGACCAGGACTCCAAACGCTTGCCCTTCGCTCAGGCGGCGGCGGGCATCTTGGGTCTCGAAACGTTATTACCGCTAACTTTAGAGTTATTTCACAATAATCACCTGAAACTACAAACGGCGTTGCAGCGGATCACGAGCGGGCCGGCTGCACTACTCGGCCTCGAGGCCGGGCGTCTCGAGAAGGGGCGCCGGGCCGACCTCCTCCTCTTCGATCCGGAGCGCGCCTACCGGATCGACGTCGACGGCTTCCGGTCCAAGTCCAAGAACTCCCCCTTCGACGGCCGGCCAGTCGAAGGCAAGGTTCTCCTGACAGTAACCTCCGGGTGTGTCGTCCATGACGCCCGGACGGGCTGAGCCTATGTCGAATCTCCTGGGAGATTAATCCATGTCCTGGCCTCTCCTGGTGGCAGCGATCTGCGGTTACCTCCTGGGCTCGATCCCCTTCGGTCTGGTCCTCACCAAGTTCGCTGGCCTCGACGACATAAGGAAGATCGGCTCCGGCAGCATCGGCGCGACCAACGTTCTAAGAACGGGAAGCAAGAGCCTCGCCGCCGGCACCCTGATCCTCGACGGCGCCAAGGGCGCGGTTGCGGTCGTGATCTTCGGCGCCTATGGCGGCCCAGACTTGGCGGTGCTCGCCGGCGGCGGCGCCATGCTCGGCCACTGCTTCCCTGTCTGGCTCGGCTTCAAGGGCGGCAAGGGCGTCGCGACCGCGCTCGGCATCCTGCTGGCGATCGCCTGGCCGGTCGGCCTCCTGGCCTGCCTGACCTGGCTCGTGGTCGCCTTCCTCTTCCGGTACTCCTCGGCTGCCAGCCTCACCGCGATCACCCTTTCTCCGGTCTATGCCTGGTACCTGGCCGACCCGCAGCGTGCCTGGCTCGCCTCACTGATCGCGGTCCTGGTCTGGATCCGTCACCACGAAAACATCCGTCGCCTTCTCAAAGGCGAGGAATCCAAGATCAAGCTTCGCAAGGACAAGCCGGCTGCGACGAGCGCCGATCCGTCGAATCTCGGCCACAATGGCGGGCCGCCGCTCTCCTAACTTCGCCTTCCGGCTGTTGACGCCACCCGGGTTCGCCCGCACCTTGCGCGGCCATGAGCGGCTATCGCCCTCTCTCGGACGCAGAACGCGTCGACTGGCTCCGGCTCGCCGGGACGGAGAATGTCGGGCCGGTCACATTCTTCCAGCTCATCGACCGCTTCGGCAGCGCCCGCGAGGCGCTGGCGGCGCTGCCCAGCCTCGCCCGTCGCGGCGGCCGCACGGGCGCGCCGAAGATCCCAACCGCCGCCGACATCCAGGCCCAGGTTGCGGCGCTGGCGAAACCAGGCGGACGCTGGATCGCCGCGACCGAGCCCGACTACCCGGCCTCGCTGCGCGAAATCGCCGATCCTCCGCCTCTCATCAGCACGATCGGGCGTACCGAACTGCTGGGGAAGCGCTCGGTCGCCGTGGTCGGCGCGCGCAACGCCTCCGCCAACGGCCGGAAGCTCGCTCGCGATCTGGCGCGCGACCTCGCCGCCGCTGGCCTTGTCGTCGTCTCGGGGCTGGCCCGCGGCATCGATGCGATGGCGCATGACGGGGCGATGCCCCGCACGGTCGCGGTCGTCGCCGGCGGCGCCGATATCGTCTACCCGGAGGAGAATCGTGCTCTCCAGGCACGGATCGGAGCTGAAGCCCTGATCGTGGCCGAGATGGCGCCGGGTACTGTGCCGCAGGCCCGGCATTTTCCGCGCCGGAACCGGATCATCTCCGGTCTTTCGCTGGCGACGGTCGTGGTCGAGGCCGCGGAGCGCTCAGGGTCGCTGATCACCGCCCGCATGGCCGGCGAGCAGGGCCGAGAGGTCTTTGCGGTACCTGGATCCCCGCTCGATCCCCGTGCGCGCGGCTGCAACGCACTCATTCGTGAAGGTGCCATCCTGGTCGAGAGCGCCGAGCACATTCTCGAAGGGCTCGGTCGCGTTTCAGGAGCCTTTGATCCCGTGCCGAAAAGCGCGCTCGAGCCGAGACCGGCCGCCGACGAGAGCGAGGTCGACCGAGCCCGCTCTACGGTTCTCGGACTCCTGGGCCCCAGCCCCCTCGCGGTTGACGAACTGATCCGCCAATGCCACATGTCAGCGCCCGCCGTGCTCGCCGTTCTATTGGAGGCGGAGCTGGCCGGCCGCCTAGACAGGCATCCGGGCAATAAGGTTTCTTTACGCTATCCCAGCGGGTTGTAGGGCGGGGTTGAATTAGGACGCGAACAGAATGGACGTCGTCGTCGTAGAATCGCCGGCCAAGGCGAAGACCATCAATAAGTATCTCGGAGACGGCTACAGGGTCGTCGCCAGCTACGGCCATGTCCGTGACCTCGAGGCGAAGAACGGCGCCGTCGATCCGGAGGCCGACTTCGCCATGAAGTGGACGGTCGAGGACCGCGCCGAGAAGGCCGTCTCCGCCATCACCGGCGAGTTGAAGGGTGCCAAGCGCCTGTTCCTCGCAACCGACCCGGACCGCGAAGGCGAGGCGATCTCCTGGCACCTGGCCGAGATCCTGAGGGACCGGAACAAGCTCAAGGGCATCGAGGTCAAGCGGGTCGTCTTCCACGAAATCACCAAGTCGGCCGTCCTCGACGCCATCTCCAATCCGCGCGAGATCAATCGCGAGCTGGTCGAGGCCTACCTCGCCCGCCGCGCGCTGGATTACCTCGTCGGCTTCACCCTCTCGCCCGTGCTGTGGCGGAAGCTGCCCGGTGCCAAGTCCGCCGGCCGCGTGCAGTCGGTGGCGCTCCGCCTCATTTGCGAGCGCGAGGCCGAGATCGAGGCCTTCAGGCCGGAAGAGTACTGGTCGGTCGCGACCGAGTTCGCGACGGCGGAGGGCGCCAGGTTCACCGCCGAGCTGACCCATCTCCAGGGCGAGAAGCTCGGCAAGATGGGGCTCAAGGACCAAGCCTCGGCCGAGGCGGCGGTCGCCGCGATCCGCGCCGGCGCCTTCAAAGTCTCGGAGGTCGAGAGGAAGACCGTCCGGCGCTTTCCCCCCGCCCCCTTCACCACTTCGACCCTGCAGCAGGAAGCCTCGCGCAAGCTCGGCCTCGGCGCCTCGCGGACCATGCGCCTCGCCCAGCAGCTCTATGAAGGTGTCTCGCTCGGCGGCGACACTGTCGGTCTCATCAGCTACATGCGAACCGACAGCGTGAACCTGAGCCAGGAAGCGCTGGCCGGCGCGCGCAAGGTGATCCAGCGCGAATTCGGCGACCGCTACCTGCCGAAGGAGCCGCGGACCTTCAAGAACCAGGCGAAGAACGCCCAGGAGGCGCACGAGGCGATCCGCCCGACCGACCTCGGACGGCTGCCCGCCGAGGTCGCGCCCTATCTCGAGGACGACCAGCGCCGGCTCTACGAGCTGATCTGGAAGCGCGCGGTCGCCTGCCAGATGGAAGCGGCCCAGCTCGACCAGACCGGCGTCGACATCGCCGACGGCTCGGGCAAGACGATCCTGCGCGCCACCGGCTCCATCCTGCTGTTCGACGGCTTCCTCAAGCTCTACCAGGAAGGCAAGGACGACGACGCCGACGACGAGGCGAACCGCCGCCTGCCTCAGCTCGCGAACGGCCAGCCCCTGACCCAGGGCGAGATCAAGCCGGAACAGCACTTCACCCAGCCGCCGCCGCGCTTCAGCGAAGCGAGCCTGGTCAAGCGCCTCGAGGAGCTCGGCATCGGCCGGCCCTCGACCTACGCCTCGATCCTGCAGGTCCTCCAGGACCGCGACTATGTCCGTCTCGAGCGCAAGCGCTTCATGCCGGAGGATCGCGGCCGCGTCGTCACTGCCTTCCTGTCGAACTTCTTCCAGCGCTATGTGGAATACGGCTTCACCGCCGATCTCGAGGGCAAGCTCGACGAGGTCGCCGAAGGCGATCTCGACTGGAAGCAGGTACTGCGCGACTTCTGGCGCGATTTCTCGGCGGCGATCGGCGGCACCAGCGATCTCGGCATCAAGGAAGTGATCGAGACCCTGGACCAGGATCTCGGCCAGCACTTCTTCCCCGAGACCGAGGGCGGCACCGATCCGCGCGTCTGCCCGTCCTGCACGGGCGGGCGGCTCGGCCTCAAGCTCGGCAAGTTCGGCGCCTTCATCGGCTGCTCGAACTACCCCGAATGCAAGTACACCCGCCGCCTCGTCGTCGAGGGTGGCCAGGACGGCGACGCCGGGGCCGAAGGCGGCGAGCGCGAGCTCGGCAAGGATCCGGCGACCGGCAAGGCCGTCACGCTCAAGCGCGGCCCGTATGGCCAGTACGTCCAGCTCGGCGAGGCCGAGGGCAAGGTGAAGCCGAAGCGCGTGTCGCTGCCGCGCGGACTTGCGGCAGCCGACGTCACGCTCGATCGCGGCCTCGCGCTCCTCGCGCTCCCGCGCGAGCTCGGCAAGCATACCGAGTCCGGCGAGATGATCACGGCCGGCATCGGCCGCTTCGGCCCCTATCTCAAGGTCGGCGCGCGCTTCAAGTCGTTGCCGAAGGACGAGGACGTGCTCACGGTCGGCATCAACCGCGCGGTCGACCTCCTGGCGCAGGAAGGCGCCGGTACGCCGGCGATCGAGGTCGGCAAGCATCCCGAGGACGGAAAGCCGATCACGCTGAAAAAGGGCCGCTTCGGCCCCTATGTGCAGCATGGCGGCATCCGCGCCACCCTGAAGCGCGGCACCGATCCGTCGGCGGTGACGCTTGACGAGGCGGTCGCCCTTCTCGCGGAGAAGGCGGCCAAGGGTCCTGCGCCGAAGAAGGGCCGCGGCGGGAAGCCTGCCAAGGCCGCCGCAGAGAAGAAGCCCGCCTCCGAAAAGCCTGCATCCGAAAAGAAGCCTGCGGCGAAGAAGGCGAGCGCCAAGAAGAAGCCGGCCGCCGACTGATTTGTCCCGGCGTCGTCGACAGGATGGTCCGAGGATGCCCGATAGGGGGCGCTACCTGGATTTCGCTCTCTCCGTCTGCCGCGAAGCCGGCGAAATCCTGCGTGACGTGCGAAGGAAGGGCGACATCAGGGTCGATAGCAAGGCCGGCTTCGAGCTCGTAAGCGAAGCCGATACCGCGATCGACGCGCATTTCAGGCGAAGCATCGGCGACGCCTTTCCCGGTCACATGATGCTGTCGGAGGAGTCCGGCGCCGACGTCCGGCCCGGCGCGACGCCGTGCTGGATCGTCGATCCGCTCGACGGGACCGCGAACTTCGTGAACGGGCATGACCATGTCGCCATATCGGCAGCGCTCATGATCGACGGCGAGGTGGTTCTCGGTGTCGTCCATGCGCCGCTCTGCGACCAGACTTTCTCGGCAGTACGCGGCGGCGGTGCCTTTCGCAACGGCACGCGGATCCGGGCCTCGTCCCTGACCGATGCTAGGCGCGTCCTGATCGCGACTGGATTTCCGCATGTGCGGACCAATATCGAGGGGCTGGTCGACCGGCTGAAGCCGCTGCTCGCCGAGTTTGGTGACGTCCGACGGCTGGCGGCCCCGACCCTGGATATCTGTTGGGTCGCCGATGGCAGGCTCGCCGGCTTCGTCGACCGCATTCACCTGTGGGACATCGCCGCCGCCGGACTGATCGCGACCGAAGCTGGCGCCCGCGTGATGCAGCTCTGTCCCAGCCATGACGCGGCGCCGGACGGCGTCGACTACATCGTCGCGGCATCCGGTATCTTCGATCAGCTGCACACGGCGATTGCCCGGCCCTCGCAGGCGGACTGAACAGAAGAAAGAAGATGGCACGCAAGACGGCCCCGCTCCCGACGAAGGACCAGCTCCGCGAGTTCATCGCCGAGAGCCCGACGCCCGTCGGCAAGCGCGAGATCGCGCGGGCCTTCCAGGTCAAAGGCGAGGATCGCGTCGCGCTCAAGGCGATGCTGCGCGAGCTTTCCGCCGAAGGCACCGTCGGCAAGATCCGAAAGGCCGCGCCGCCGCCCGGACGTCTCGCCGAAGTGGTGCCGGTCGTCGTCACCGGCGTCGACGAGGACGGGGAGACCATGGTCCGGCCGCTCGTCTGGGAAAGCGAGAGCGAGCCGCCGCGGATCGTCCTGGTCGAGCGTCCCGGCGCCCCTGCTCTCCTGGCCGGCACGCGCGTCCTGGCGCGACTCTCCAAGCGTTCGGCACGGCTCTACGAAGCGCGCGTGCTTCGCCGCATCCCGACGACCAGCGATCGTGTCGTCGGCACTTTTCGCCTGACCTCCGAAGGCGGGAGGCTGACGCCGGCCGACAAGAGAAGCCGTACCGAGTTTCGTGTCTCCCGCGTCGATTCAGGCGGCGCGCGCGACGGCGAGCTGGTCTCGGCCGAGGTGCTGACGACGACGCGCCAGGGCATTCCGGAAGCGCGCGTGATCGAGCGGCTCGGCTCCGCCGACGATCCACGCGCCATCGGCGCGCTCGCGGTCGCAGCCCATGCCATTCCGGTCGAGTTCTCCCATGACGCGATCGGCCAGGCCGAAGCCGCCGAGCCGGTGACGCAGCCGGGCAAACGCGAGGATCTGCGCGAGCTGCCGCTCGTGACCATCGACGGCGACGATGCGCGCGACTTCGACGACGCGGTCTTCGCCGAGGCGGACGATGAAGGTTGGAAGCTGGTCGTCGCCATCGCCGATGTCGCGCATTACGTCACGCCGGCGAGCCCGCTCGACCGCGACGCCTTCAAGCGCGGCAATTCGGTGTACCTGCCCGACCGCGTGGTGCCGATGCTGCCGGAGGCCCTCTCGAACGAGCTCTGCTCGCTGAAGCCGAAGGTGCCGCGGCCGGTGATGGCCTGCTTCATGCGTATCGACAAGGAAGGCCGGCTTATCGAGCACCGCTTCTCGCGCGCGCTCATGCGTTCGGCCGCGCGCCTCACCTACGAGCAGGTGCAGAACGCGCGCGACGGCCGGCCCGACGATACGACCGGCCCTCTGATGGAGCGCGTGATCGAGCCGCTCTACGGCGCCTATCGCGCGCTCATCAAGGCTCGCGAGAAGCGCGGCACGCTCGACCTCGACATCCCCGAGCGCCGCGTCTTTCTCGGCCCCGACGGCGATGTGCTCGCGATCCGCATGCGCGCGCGCTTCGACAGCCATCGGCTGATCGAGGAGTTCATGATCGCAGCCAATGTCGCCGCCGCCGAAGCGCTGGAGGCCAAGGGCGTGCCGTGCATGTACCGCGTGCATGATCGCCCCTCCTACGAGAAGCTCGAAGGGCTCCGCGACTTCCTCGACTCGATCGGGCTGTCGCTGCCGAAGGGCCAGGTGCTGCAGCCCAAGAGCTTCATGCGCCTTCTCGTCCGCGCCGAGGACACGCCCTACAAGCGGATGGTCAACGACCTCGTATTGCGCTCCCAGGCGCAGGCGCAATACAGCCCCGACAATCTCGGCCATTTCGGCCTGGCGCTGCGTCGCTACGCGCATTTCACTTCGCCGATCCGCCGATACTCCGACGTGCTCGTGCATCGCGGCCTGATCAAGGCGCTCGCGCTCGGCGATGATGGGCTGACCGATGCCGAGGCGGCCAAGATGCGCCAGCTCGGCGAGCACATCTCGATGACTGAGCGCCGCGCGCAGGTAGCCGAGCGCGACGCGGTCGACCGCTACACGGCGCTCTACCTTTCGAGCCAGGTCGGCGGCGAGTTCGCCGGCCGCATCAGCGGCGTCTCGCGCTTCGGCCTCTTCATCGCGCTCGACGAGACCGGTGCCGACGGGCTGATCCCGATCTCAACCTTGGGCGCTGACTTCTTCGAGCATGACGAGCGTCAGCACCGACTGGTCGGCCGCAAGTCGAAGGTCTCGTTCCAGCTCGGCCAGCCCGTCCGGGTCCGGCTCGCCGATGCCGATCCGGTCAAGGGCGGTCTCGTCTTCCAGATGTTGCAGGCCGAGCGCGCCGACGGCCGCCCGGAACGTCCGCTCAGGCGCTCGCCCGGGGCGCCGCGTCATAGACCTGGTAAGCGCCGTCGCGGATAGCGGCGATCTTGCCGGCGGTCTCGTTCAGGATGCGCTCGTCGATGATGTGCTCGCGCGCGTCGGTCACGCCGAGGACGCCGCGATCGTCGCTGCGCGATGCCGCCAGCGGCAGGTAGATCCGCTCGCCGAACGCATCGTAGCCGACAAGACGATAGACCTTTCCGACCAGATGGAGCGCCTCGCGATTCCGGACCACGCGGCGGGAGCGGCCCTTGAAGGTATCGGCGAGGTCGGCCGACATGGCGACGTCGACCTGCTGGCCGGACATGTTGCGGCGGTAGAAGCGGTTCACCTCCTCGCCGACGACGCGGTAGGTGAAGCGATCCGCTTCCTCCTCGTACTTCAGAACCCAGACATAGGGCAGCGCCTCCTTGATGTCGGCCGGATCGATGTCGTCGAAATTGGGCAGCTTGCCGGTCGTCCAGAACGACATCCAGAAGTCATAGGCGGCGCGGACGGCTGGGCTGCGAATGGCGCCTGAGATTTCCGTGACCGAAGGGGCCGTCATGGCTGTGCCGCTCCGCGATGCGCGGGATCGGCGTCGTAGTCTCGGCGCTCGCCGATGCCCATGCCGACGAATTTCGAGGGATCGACCGGCGAAACGAGCCTGAGCCGAGTCTGGTCGGCGTCGGTCACCCCCAGAACCCCGCCGCGATCATTTCGCGATGGCGCCAGCGGCAGGATCACCCGCTCCCCCATCACCTGCTGGTCGGCGAAATTGTAGACGCAGCCGACAAGGTGGTGCGCCAGCCGCTCGTCGATCAGGCGTCGCCACCTCGCCTGGGCTTCGGCCGCCATATCGGCGGGCAGTACCTCGTCGGCCGCCTTGCCGGAGATGTTGCGGCCAAGGATGTAGTTCACCTGCTCCCCGCAGATGCGGCAGTAGAAGCGGTCATCCGCCTGATCGCGCCGCCAGATCCAGACATAGGGGAGCGCCCGCTTGATCTTCCAGGGCTCGACGTCCTCGAAGGCCGGCAGGGAACCCTTCTCGAAGAAGGTGGCCCAATAGGCGAAAACCTCCCCTATTACCGCGCTGCCGACTCGCGCCTTCAGGTCGAGCACCGTTGGCAGGCCCTCTGTCATGCGCGCTCTGTTGCGTCGAAGCCCGGGGACTTACAGAAAATCACCAAAAAGTCCCTCCGTTCACAATTTTGGAAGCATGTTACTGGATTTTTGCACCGCAACTCGGCACATTCCATGCTTATCCCCGATGGCCCTCTCTAGTACCGGACGCCCCTCGGATGACTAAACGTCTCTCGACTCGCCTGCAAAGCCTCGGTCGTGCCGGAACGGTTCTCGGTCTCCTATTCGCCGCGGGGTGCGCCTCCTCCTCCGACCAGCTACCCCAGATCGCCGGGCTCGAACGCGCCCGGGACGTCTTCGGCGCAGGCTATGACGGGCTGTCCGACTACTACATCGATCGTCTCGACATGCGGAAGCTGACCCTTCACGGCCTGAACGGCCTGAAGACGTTGGATCCCAGCTTCGCCTTCACCGCCGACGACCGCCAGCTCACCCTCGCCTACGGCAAGAACGAGTCCCGCAGCTTCGCGCTCCCCGGCGGCGACGATCCCTCGCGCTGGGCGCGCCTGACCGTCGATGTCGTGGCCGAGGGCCGGGCGCGCTTCGCGCCGCTCAAGGACGCAACGCCGGAAGCGATCTACAAGGCCGTCTTCGAGGCCGAGCTCTCCGATCTCGATGCCTTCTCCCGCTACTCCTCGGCCGACGCGGCACGCCAGTCTCGCGCCAGCCGCGAGGGCTTCGGCGGCATCGGCGTCACCCTCTCGATCAACGAAAGCGGCGTCGCGATCTCCTCGGTGATGCCGGAGACCCCGGCTTCCCGCGCCGGGCTCAAGGACGGCGACCGGATCGTCGCCGCCGAGGGCGTGAAGCTCACCGGCCTGACCTCGAACGACGTGCTCGACAAGCTGCGCGGCCCGATCGACTCCACACTCGTGCTGACGATCGAGCGCGAGGGAAAGGCCTCCGAATACAAGCTGCGCCGCTCGCGCATCGTGCCGGCGACCGTGCTGGTCAAGCATGAAGGCAGCGCCGCGCATATCCGCCTCACCGGTTTCAACCAGCGGACGGCGAAGCAGGTCGAAGAGGCGGTCGAGACTGCAATCGCCAACCACGGTCCTGGCCTCAAGGGCCTGATCCTCGATCTCCGCGGCAATCCCGGCGGCCTCCTCGACCAGGCCGTCTACGTCGCCGATCTCTTCCTCGACGAAGGCGTGATCCTCGGCACCGAGGGTCGTCATCCGCGCGCCAAGCAGAGCTACAAGGCGACGAAGGGCGACATCGCGCGCGGCCTGCCCATGGTCGTGCTGATCAACGGCGGTTCCGCCTCTGCTGCCGAGATCGTCGCCGCGGCGCTGCAGGACAATCACCGCGCCCTCGTCATCGGCTCGACCTCCTACGGCAAGGGCAGCGTCCAGACCGTCATGCGCCTGCCGAACGACGGCGAGATGACGATCACCTGGGCGCGTATGATGAGCCCGGCCGGCCAGCCCTGGCATCGCATCGGCGTCCTGCCCAGCCTCTGCACCAGCCATCACACGGGCGACGCCTCGGCCGTGATCGCCGACCTCCGCCGCAATGCGCCGGAGCTCGGGGCGGCCTATGCCCAGCGTACCGCTTTCCTCCGCCAGGGCGAGGCTGCCGGTGCCGAAGCGGCCCGCAAGGCCTGCCCGGCCCGCTCCGCGGAGTCCGATCTCGAGCTCAAGGTCGCCCAGCAAATTATTGATGAAGCGGGACTTTTCACGCTCGCCTCCCGCCAGGGCCAAGTCGCCCTGACGCCGTAGGTGGCCCCGTACGGTTGGCTCTTGCAGCCAGCCGCACGGAGGTTTATCCTGGCTGATGATTTAGGGAGGCTGAATGCCTCCTTAGGATCGGCTGAGGAGGCCAGAATGGTCACCATCACCGGACCCGCATCGCTTTCCGCACCGGACCTGTTCCGCGCCTCGATCGCGACGGTGGCCCTTGATCGTTTGAAACAGCGCCCGCAACCGAGCGACGCGCAGGCGCAAGCGCGTGCCACGCTCGACGTCGTCCATCGCGAGACGCAGGACGCGCCGCAGAAAGCCGCGGCGGCCAAGGTCGAGTACCTCCGCAACAAGCTGATGGCGATCAAGCTCGCCGCCGGTACCGCTTCGGCGACGGGCGATCTAAAATTCGCGCGCTCCGCTCTGCACGACATGCGCGCGCTCACCAAGGAGCTTACGCAGGCGCTCAAGGATGCCGGCGTAGTCAAGGAATCCGGCCTGCCTACAGACCCGCGGGCCGGCAAGGAAGTGGCGGCGGACGAGCTTGGCCAAGCAGGCGAGGATGCCAAGGGCCTGATCAAGGACATGCGCAAGGTTCTCTCGAAGCTGCGCCTGGCGTTGGTCGCGGCGCAGATCCGCGGCGCCGGCCCTGAAGAGATCCGCGCGGCCGAGAAGCAGCTGCTCGACACCGAGAAGGAGCTGCAGTCGCTCAGCGCCTCGCTCTCGGCCAAGGGAGGCGGGCGGACGCTCGATCTCCGCGCATGATCGCCTTGTGGGAATGCCATCGGGATCTTAGGGTCAAAGAGATAGACGATCGGAGAGTGCCATGGTCACCGATGTGACCAAGTCCTTGCCGCCGCTGGTGCTGACGGAGACGCAAGCGAAGACGCTGGCGACGGTGAAAGCCGTTGCTGCCGCCGGGCGCGGCGTGACCGCGGGGGCCACCGCCGAGGAAGCCGCCCAGGCCGCGAAGATCAAGCTCCCCGGCCTGCTCCTGGCCGCCGGCAGCGCGGCCGCGACCGGCGATGTCCGCTCGGCCCAGCGGGTCGCGCGCGAGACGCGGATTCTCGCCACCAGTCTCAGCTCCGGGCTGGAGCAAGGCCAGGCGATCGCCGATGAGAGCGGCCGGCCGAGGCCTCCGGCGGTTTCTCCCGACCAGGCCAAGTCCTTGTACAAGCAGCTGAAGCTGGCGCTGATCCGGGCTCAGACCGCCCTCGTCCAGCCGTTTGCGCCGCCGACCGCTCCGTCGGTCAAGCGCGCGGCCGAGGCGGATATCCGGGCGACCGAACGGGCGCTGGCCGACCTCGAAGCCCGTATCCGCGGTGGCAGCGGCAACTTCAAGCGCAGCGGCACTATCGATATCCAGGCGGACTGACGCCTCAGGCGCGGCTTGACGGGCCGTCGTCGCCCCTCTATCTCTCCGCGACCCTTTTGCGAGCGACCGCCATGGCCAAGCCGACCACGATCACCATCAAGCTGCAGTCCACCGAGAAAACCGGCTTCTATTACGTCACCAGCAAGAATCCGCGGAAGACCACAGAGAAGCTGGAGATGAAGAAGTACGACCCGGTGGCGCGGAAGCACGTCGTTTTCCGCGAAGCCAAGATCAAATAGGCTCGGCTCTCGCGTCGAGCTTTTCGGCCCGCTCTTTCAGGCCGACGATTTCCGCCGCCGGGGTCACTGCCCCGGCGTCGTCGTTTGCGAGCACCACGCGATTGCGCCCCTGGCGCTTTGCGGCATAGAGCGCCTGATCGGCGCGGCTCAGCAGATCCTCCGAACGGTCGGCCTGGTGGCGCGAAACCGCGACGCCGATCGAGATGGTGATCGGAAGCACCACGCCGCTCTTCAGCTTCATCGGGCTGTCGGCGACACGCAGGCGCAGCCGCTCCGCAACCAGCATTGCCAGCTCGGGCGTAATGTCGGGCATCACCACGACGAACTCCTCGCCGCCGAAGCGGGCGACGGTGTCGAAGTTACGCGTGTAATGCGTCATGCGCTGGGCGAGCTCGGCCAGCACCTCATCGCCGGCGGCATGGCCATGGGTGTCGTTGACCTGCTTGAAGGTGTCGACGTCGATCATCGCCAGCGCGAGCGCCTTGCCGCTGGCGAGCGTGCGCTGCATCAGGCCGGATAGGTGGGTCATCAGATAGTTGCGATTGTAGAGCCCGGTCAGCTGGTCGGTCAGCGCCATCGAGAGGCTCTGCATGTACGAGGCGCGGAGCCGGTCCTGGAAGCGGCGCCGGCGGATCTGCGTGCGCACACGCGCCAGCAGCTCGTTCCGGTCGACGGGCTGCATCAGGTAGTCGTTGACGCCGAGATCGAGGCTCTTCGCCAGCTTCGCCGTCTGGTCCTCCTCGGCGATCAGCAGGATCGGCGTCTGGCGCGTCTTCTCCTGCGCGCGGAGATGCGAGCAAAGACGCAGCGCCTCGTCGTCGCCGAGCGCGAGGTCGACGATGACGAGGTCGAGCTCGCCGGCGGCCGCCTGACGCTGGCTGTCCGGAATGGTCGCCGCCACCTGCAGATAATGCCCGTCGCGCGCCAGCACCTCCTGGAGATTGGCGGTCTCGATCGGGCTCGCCTCGCAGATAAGGATGCGGGCATTGTGGAAGCTCTCATGCTCGGGCGTCGCCGTCGACGGCACGATGCCGAGCTCGCTTGAGGTCTGCTGGCGCAGCCGCCACTCGTCCATCACCATCTTCAGGCGGATGAGCGAGCGCACGCGCGCGAACAGCGCGACGTCGCGGACGGGCTTGGTCAGGAAATCGTCGGCGCCGGCCTCGAGACCGCGCACGCGGTCCGAGACATCGGAAAGCGCCGTCACCATGACCACCGGAATGTGGGTGGTCTGCGGATCGGCCTTGAGACGCTTGCAGACCTCGAAGCCGTCCATGCCCGGCATCATCACATCGAGGAGCACGATGTCGGGCGCCTCGGCCTTCGCGACCTCGAGCGCCTGCGGGCCGCTGGATGCCGTGATGACGTCGAAATACTCGCTGCTCAGCTTGGCTTCGAGCAGCCGGACATTGGCCGGAATGTCGTCAACGACGAGGATGCGGCCGGGCATCTCTGGACCGCTACTGCAGGAAGCGCTGGACCGTCTGCAGGAAGGTCGCGACGGAAATGGGCTTCGCGATGTAGGCCTCGCAGCCGCCTTCCCGGATCTTCTCCTCATCGCCCTTCATGGCGAAGGCGGTGACCGCGATGATCGGGATCGACTTGAGATTGTCGTCCTCCTTGATCCACTTGGTCACTTCGAGACCGGAAACCTCGGGCAGCTGGATGTCCATCAGGATCAGGTCGGGCTTGTGCTGGCGGGCGAGCTTGAGCGCTTCGAGCCCATCGCGGGTCTGGATGATATTGTAGCCGTTCGCCTCCAGGAGATCGTTGAAGAGCTTCATGTTGAGCTCGTTGTCTTCGACGATCATGACGGTCTTTGGCATGGCAAACGGGCCTTGATCCACGTCCGATTTTTGCGGTCTTTAGGGCAGTTTACCCGAGGTAGGGGGAAAAGAAAGCATTGTCTCCAAACCATAAACTGCATTTCAAGGCACGCCTGGGCATCGACCTGGGCGGCACCAAGGTCGAGGGCGTCGTGCTCGGCCCGGACGGCCGCGTCCTCGCCGGGCGCCGCCTGCCGAGCCCGACGGGCTCCTATCCGGCGACGCTCGCTGCGGTGGTGGATCTCGCCCGGGACCTTGAGCGCGAGGCGGGTGTCGTGGCGACCGTCGGCATCGGGATTCCGGGCGCCATGTCGCCCGCCACCGGCCTCGTCAAGAATGCCAACTCGACCTGGCTGATCGGACACCCGTTCCAAGGCGATCTCGAGAAGCGGCTCGGGAGACCGGTTCGTATCGACAACGACGCCAATTGCTTCGCCGTTTCCGAAGCGACCGATGGGGCCGCGGCCGGCGCCGATCCGGTCTTCGGCGTGATCCTCGGGACCGGTGTCGGCGGGGGTCTCGTCATCGGCGGGCGCCCGGTGGTCGGTGCCAGCGCCATCGCCGGCGAATGGGGACATAACCCCTTACCGCGGATGAGCGAGGACGAACGTCCCGGCCCACCCTGCTATTGCGGCCGCGCCGGTTGCGTCGAAACCTTCCTCTCGGGGCCTGCCCTCGCCCGCGACCACGAGAAGCACACCAGCGAACGCCTGACGGCGGCCGAGATCGCGACCCGCGCCGAGTCCGGCGACAAGAGCGCGCTCGCGACCCTCCATCGTCATGCCGAGCGCCTCGCCCGGGCGCTCGCCATCGTCATCAACATTCTCGACCCCCAGGTGATCGTGCTCGGCGGCGGCCTCTCGAAGATCGGGCGCCTCTATCGCGTGCTGCCCGACCTCCTGCGCCCGCACGTCTTCTCCGATGCGCTCGCGGCCCGCGTCGTGCCGCCGAAGCATGGCGATGCCAGCGGCGTGCGCGGCGCGGCCTGGCTCTGGCCGCCCGACACGACATGAGCCGGCTCTGCCGCGACTGCCTCAAGCTGCCGGCCGAGGTGAACGCCCGTGGTCGCTGCCTGGCCTGCGGCTCTCCGCGTCATATCCAGCACGACGAACTGGAAGACCTGCATCTCGCGCATATCGACTGCGATGCCTTCTACGCCAGCGTCGAGAAGCGCGACCGCCCGGAGCTCGCCGACAAGCCGGTGATCGTCGGTGGCCGGCATCGCGGCGTGGTCACGGCTGCCTGCTACGTGGCGCGTCTCTACGGCGTGCGCTCGGCCATGCCGATGTTCAAGGCGCTGAAGGCCTGCCCCGAAGCGGTGGTGATCCGCCCCGACATGGAGAAATACGTCCGGGTCGGCCGCGAGGTGCGCCAGCTCATGCTGGAGACGACGCCGCTGGTCGAGGCCGTGTCCATCGACGAAGCCTTCCTCGACCTCGCCGGGACGGAGCGGCTGCATGGCGGGCCGCCGGCGCGCACGCTGGCGCAGCTTGCGCTCAAGATCGAGCGCGAGCTGCGCGTCACCGTCTCGATCGGCCTCAGCATCAACAAGTTCATGGCGAAGATCGCCTCCGACCGCGACAAGCCGCGCGGCTTCGCCGTGATCGGCACGAGCGAGGTCGTGCCCTTCCTCGCGACGCAGCCGGTCGGTCTCATCTTCGGCGTCGGCAATGCGACGCGCGAGCGGCTGGCCAAGGACGGCATCACCATGATCAGCCAGCTCCAGGACCTGCCGGAGCTGGAGTTGATGCGCCGCTACGGCAGCATGGGCCGGAGGCTCTCGCGCCTCTCGCGCGGCGACGACGATCGCGGCGTCGATCCCGAGCGCGAGGCGGTCGGCATCTCGGCCGAGACCACCTTCGACGAAGATCTGAGCACCATCGAGGATCTGTCGAAGGAGCTCTGGGGCCTCGCCGAGCGCGTCTCCTACCGGCTCAAGCGCCAAGGACTTTCGGGCGCGGGCGTCGCGCTCAAGCTCAAGACCTCAGGCTTCAAGATCCTGACCCGCCACCGCTCGCTGGAGTCGCCGACCCAGCTTGCCGATCAGCTCTATCGGGCCGCGCTGCCGATGCTGAAGCGCGAAGCCGACGGCACCAAGTATCGGCTGATCGGAATCGGTGCCGACCACCTGAAGCCCTTCGACGGCGACGACACCGCCGACCTCCTCGATCCCAGCATTGCCAAGCGCGCCAAGGCCGAGCGCGCCATGGACAAGGTCCGCGACAAGCTCGGCGAGGACGCGGTGGTCAAGGGCAGAGGGTTCGTGAGCGAGAGCTGACGCCTCAACCGCGCCGCGCCTTCTCGATGGCGGCGACGTCGATCTTCGTCATGTGCATCATCGCATCGAAGGCACGCTTCGCCTCGTCGCCGCCGACCGCCAGCGCGTCGGTGAGCACGCGCGGGGTGATCTGCCACGAAACGCCCCACTTGTCCTTGCACCAGCCGCACGCGCTCTCCTGGCCGCCATTGCCGACGATGGCGTTCCAGTAGCGATCGGTTTCGGCCTGATCCTCGGTCGCGATCTGGAACGAGAAGGCTTCGGTCTGCTTGAACGCGGTTCCGCCGTTGAGGCCGATGCAGGCGACGCCGGCAACCGTGAACTCGACGACCAGCACGTCTCCTTATCTTGCCGGAAGGAAAGTCACTCGGCGCACGCGTTACCTTCCCAACCTTGCTGTCGGGGAATGTGGCCGCATAGAAGCCGGCCGCGGCCTCGGCGTCCTTGTCGTACCAGACGCAAATCGTGTCCTTAGCCAATGTCGGGACCCAACATAGTTCACCATTGAGGAAAGTTTTGGGCGGAGCGGACCAACAGTCAACCCGGAACTCGCGTCACGGCCGTGCGAAATCGGGGATACGGAAGCGCTTGCGGCAGGCACCGGGCGCCATGCCGGTGATGCGCTTGAACAGGCGGCGGAAGAAGGCCGCGTCCTCGTAGCCGACGCGCCAGCTGATCTCGTCGATCACGACGTCTGTGCGTTCGAGCCGGCGCTTGGCATCCCGACCGCGGCCGCGGCTTCTGCGTCTTCTCTAATTTCGTGCTCGCGGTCGAGCAGGCGCGCGAGCCGCCTATTGCGCCGACCCGAACGTGCTGACGATCTCGTTGCACCAGGTGGTGCTACTACCCGGCGGATACCGGCCGGGTCGAGGAGACCGGCGACGGCGACGGAAGCGGCACCAATAGCAACGTGCCGCTGCCGCCCGGATGCGGCGACAGCGCCTGTCGCGCCGCCTTCGAACACATCGTGATGCCGGCCGCACGGCTTCGAGCCCAAGCTCTTCGTCGCCGCCTCCGGCTACGATGCGGCGGTCTCGGATCCGCTTGGGCGCATGCTCTGCCACAGCGGCACCTTCCGCACGATCACGACCTCGACGGTCGCGGCGGCCAGGCGTTGCCGCGGCATCAGGCGCAAGTCATCGAGGCCATCGCTGCCGAGCATGACTTCGTGATGGGAGTGAAGCGCGCGGCGGGAAGCGACAGGCCCGCGCGGTCAGCAGCTCGGCTTGAGCGCCTCGATCTCGCGCAGCCTGGCGCGGACCACCATGTCGCCATAGTCGAGATTCATGTCCTCGGCGACGCCGTTCTCGAGCAGCTTCATGCCGACCTCGTAGTCGGGCTCGGACCCGGTCTGGTCGGGCTTGTAGAAGGCAAGCCTGACCGACCAGCCGCGATGGGCGAGCAGAGGCTTGGCATTGGCGGACGGCTTGGTCGCCTGGCCGATCGCCGCGGTCACCTCGCTCGGCCCTTCCATCTCGCCGCCGTCGAAGACCGGGCGTGTGATGAAGCGCTGGTTCTCGGCCGCTCCCTTAAGGAGCAGCAGCGTGTGCTCGGTCGGGAACATCGTCCCCTTCGGCAGCGCCACGCTCGCGACCTCCGGCTGGGAGAAATCGGCCTGACCGCCCTCGCCGCGACCGTTCAGCTTCGCCCGCCCGCGCGCTTCCTCGGCAAGGTCGCCGTCGCGGAGCTTACGGATGAAGAAGCGGTAGGAGAGGCCATCCTTGCTCTCCCAGCTCGAGAAGCTGACGGTGACCAGCGACTCTTCCGACTCGTCGTTGGTAACGGTGAGCCGATAGCGCTGGTCGATGGCCCAGCCGTCGCAGGCATCGGCCCACTCGACCAGCATCGTGCCCTTGGCGTCGACGATGCCGCTCTGTGATTTCGCCGAGGCCAGGGAGAGATCGTAAATGGCACGGTGAGGGGATACGTCAACCGCGTAGGCGGCCGCTGAATACAACAAGACCCCGGCGAGGACGCCCGCCGCGCCCTGCCGCCCCAGGACCGATGCCTTCGTCATCACACCCTCCGACCCACGCTGTCGCAAACTAACATGAGGTGCCGGGCGGCGGCAGACGATGCCCTGAGGGGTTGGAAGATTCTGCCGACCTGTCTCGCGCGCGACACAGCAGAGCCCGTCGGATCAAGGCTTTATCACAGGGCAGGGAGTGGCATGGCCCCTGCTTTGTCGGGATCAGCCATGTCCCGCGACCGCTCCGCCCTCACCTCCCGACCCGCCCTCGCCTCGCTCGAGCCGACGGCGTCGGAAACGACCGTCCTGACCGAACGCTTCGCCACCATGGCGAAAGCGAGCGGCCTCGCCATCGCCCAGATCGACCAGCGCGTTCTCGACCTCGCTCTCGCCGCGGTCGCCGAAGCTGAGCGCCGCCTCCAGATCCAGCGCGAGCGCATCGCCTACCTCGAAAGCCTTTCCGTCACCGACGAGTTGACTCAGGTTCGCAACCGCCGCGGCTTCCACGGCGAGCTCACCCGCGCTCTCGCCGAGGCCGCCCGCACCGACAAGGGTGGCGTGGTGCTGCTCATCGATCTGGACGGCTTCAAGGCCATCAACGACGTTCACGGTCATGCCGCCGGCGACTTCGTCCTGCAGACCGTTGCCAGCTGGCTCGACGGTCATGTCCGCCCCGGCGATACGGTGGCGCGCCTCGGCGGCGACGAGTTCGCCGTCCTCATGCCGCAGACCGGCGACAAGAATGGTGGCGCGCGCGCCGCCGAGCTCGACCGTCAGCTCAACCGGCTGACCGCGCGCTGGAGCGGCCTCAAGCTCAAGATCCGCGGTTCGGTCGGCGTTGCGGCCTATGATCCCGGCGACGGCGCCGAGGATGTCCTCGCCCGGGCCGATCGCACCATGTACGAAAAGAAGAACAGGCGAAGCGGCCGCCCGCTGCGGCTCGTCAACTGACCCGCTGATCCGAAAGCGCTAGCGCAGCGTCGAGGCGATACTGACCGGCTGGGCCTGGCCCACCGGCATCAGCCACGGCTTTTCATCGAGCTTGGAGGCGAGGCGCGCGCCCTTCTCCGGCTCGATCACGACACGATAGAAGGTCTCGCCCTGGACATCGACCTTCACGACCTTCGCACCGGCATGGAGTTTGGCGAGGCGGCCGGCCATCTCCGGCCCCTTGAAGCTGCCGAGAACCATCAGATAGCGCCCCTCATACGCAGCGCGGACGGCGTCACGCCGAGCGCGCGCATCGTCCGAACGGACGGCCGCCCCAAGGTCCGGCTTCGGCAAAGGCAGAGCCGCAAGCACCGGGGCCGGCGCTGCGACCGGTGCCGGCGGCACCAGCGCGGTCATGACCATCCTCGGCTTCGCCTCCACGACCGGCAGCCTGGCCGGAGCGGTCGGGGTCTCGGTCGTCGCGGGTTCGGCGGCGACAATCGTCTTGGCGGGCGGCGGCGCGACCAGCGCGGTGGTCAGCGGAGGTACCGCTTCCTCAACCTTGGCGACGCCCGGGATCGCCTTCGCCACGTCGGCGAGTTCGACCGGAAGCACCATGGGATCACCCTGTTCCGCGACCGGCCGCATCGGGCCGATTGGCAGGTATCCGGCCGCTTGGACCACGCTGGCCCCACCTTCATCGCGATCGAAGACAGCGCGTATCGGGAGGGCTTCTGCGATCTGCGGCTCGGTGCCCCAGTCGGTGCACACCTCAAGGTTCTGCGCCATGCGCAGGAGCTTGCAGTCTTCTCCGACCGCGGCAGAGAGTACATGGTCGGAGAGCGTGCGGCCGCTCGCGAGGAGCGAAATTCCATCGAGTGCATAAGAGGCGATACTGACCGCCGGTGGGATGGCGGCGCAGCCACCGAGCAGCGTCACCGCCATCAACGGCACGAAGCTGCGCATAAGGCGTCCCCCCGCTGGACGAATCATCCTTTGGTCAAGGTAAGACGATTGCGCGGCCCTGGCAAGAATTCGTTTGAAAATTGCGGGAACAAAAGAGGTTAGCCAGGGTTCGTGCATACCCGCTCCAGCCTCAGCGTTAAGGATTCCCCGCCCTGCGTCGCTCCCGGAGCGGCCAATCGACCGCGCACGACGCGTAGAGCGCCCACCACATGATCAGTGGCCGGAAGGCTGGCCGGAGCCATGTAGTACCGGGACCCGAAGGGCAACCCTTCAACCCGCCCCTTGAGGGCGATGTCGATGTCGGCGGCGGCCATAAGTGTGAATCGGCGTGGAATATTGACCCCGTTTTGGGGGTGATCGGCGTTGAATATTGACCCCCTGATTTTGTTGGTGATCGGCAAGCTGCCCGTTTTTGGTGAGACGGGTGGC
>Ga0194132_10004316_pt1 | contig 24277 bp, 24 predicted proteins | sample TA2KigOf80mmetaG_FD_148612 | JGI IMG/M metagenome (GOLD analysis project Ga0194132, IMG submission 148612) | Freshwater microbial communities from Lake Tanganyika, Tanzania - TA2015054 Kigoma Offshore 80m | ecosystem: Environmental > Aquatic > Freshwater > Lake | place: Tanzania: Lake... | reverse complement strand
CCACTGCGCGAGGCGCTCATGAACCACCCGTGGCGGCTCAAGAAAGCCGTCACCTACCTGTTCGATTGGATCGCCACCATGCTCCGCAAGCTCCTGCACCCGCACCCCAAACTCACAACCAACACTGGGTGAACTCTAGCCGGGTTACGCGCTCGCACCGGCCAGCAGTAGCGCGAGCAGTTCCCTCTGTACCGCAGGGTTGCCGGAAACGAGGTCGGGCCGGAACGGGTCGAACGGCGTGCCGTCGGCCGCGCAGAGCGTGCCACCGGCCTCCGTGATCAGTGCGGCCCCGGCCATCACGTCCCACGGGTAGTTGTCGTAGGCCCAGTACCCGTCGAAGCGCCCGGCCGCGACGTAAGCCATGCTCAGCGCGGTGGACCCGTTGCGCCGCAGTGACTGCGCGTGCGGCGTCAACTTGCGCCACGCTTCGAGGTTCCGCAACTGCTTCTGGAGGTTCGCCGGGAACCCGGTACTGATCATCCCGCCGGCCACGTCCGGCACGGCGCTGACGCGAATCGGCTTGTCGTTCAGGGTCGCGCCGAGGCCGTGCGCCGCGGCGAACATCTCGTTCTGGCGCGGGTCGAAGATGACGCCGACGACGGCACGCCCCGCGTGCCAGAGCCCGACCGAGACGCAGTACGCGGGCACGTCGTGGGCGTAGTTGGCGGTGCCGTCAAGCGGGTCCACCACCCACGCGGGCGGCGCGTCGGGCGCGGGCCGCACGTCGCCCGGCGCTTTGCCCACCGACTCCTCTTCGCCGATGAAGACGTGATCGGGGAACCGGCCCAGCAGTACGGCTTTGACGAGCTTCTGCGAGGCTTCGTCGGCCTCGGTCACGAGGTCGGCGCGGCCCTTCTCGCGAACCGAGAACTTGCCTCGCCAGCGCTCCAGTTCGGCGGCCCCCACGCGGGCGGCCTCAATCGCAACGGTCAGGTATTCGCGCAGGCGAGCGGGGTCGGTATTCATGTGGGAATGATACCGAATCCGCGTGAAGAGTAACGGCCGCGTGGCACCCCTCGCGGTTCGCGCGCATTGGGCGTCGGCATCGTTGCTGCTGGTTCTACTCGATCCCCCGTGCACCGTGTTGGCGCGCGGCGGAACTACGGCACCGCGCGCACCGTTAGCTCGCCGCCGGGTTCCCAGTCGAACAGCATCAGGTCGGCCGGTGCGCCCGCGGTTAGTTCCGTGACCGGGAGGCCGAGCAACCGGCGCGGTTGCGCGGTCGCGAGGTCGACGGCGTCGGCAAGGTTCAGGCCCGCCATGCGCGCCACGTTCGCGACGCACACTTCGGTGAAGTGCCCGCTGCCGGCCAAGTACGGCGTGCCGCTCACCACGACCTTGCCCGAATCGAGCACTTCGAGGTCGGTGCCCCATTCGCGGTACTTGCCCGGCGGCAACCCGGCGAGGCTGCTGGCGTCGCAAGTGATGAGCGTGCGCTCCAGCCCCTTTGCGCGCACGAGGCACCTCACGACGCGCGCCGGTAGGTGGTGGCCGTCCGTGATGAGGCTCATCCACAGCCGGTCGCTCGCGAGTTGCTCCCACAGGTAGTTGTCGTGCCGCGGGAGCGTCGCGTGGCAGCCGTTGCCGAGGTGCGTACTGGTCTTCGCGCCCGCGTTGATCCCGTCGCGGATCTGACCGGGGGACGCGGCCGTGTGGCCGATAGCGACGACCACGCCGGCGACTGACAGCTTCTCCGCGAACACGAACGCACCGGTACGCTCGGGTGCGAGCGTCACCATCTTGATGCGCCCGCCGGCCGCGTCCTGCCAGCGGCGGAACTCGTCCCAGTCGGGGTCGCGGGCGTGCTCCTTAGGGTGCGCACCGCGCGGCCCGTCCTCGCCCGAGAGGTACGGCCCTTCGAGGTGGAAGCACGGCATCCGTCGCGCGAGGTCGGCATCCGCGTCGAGCGCCCGCGCGAGCGTGGCGAACCCATGGCGCAGGGCTTCAAAGCTGTTGGTGATGAGCGTCGGGCAGAACGCGCCGATCCCGTGCGCCCGACACACGTCCGCGACCGTGCGCACGTTGTCCGGTGTCAGCTCGGGCGAGTTGAAGCTGATGCCGAGGCAGCCGTTGATCTGCGGGTCGAAGAACGCCGGCGCGATCCATTCGCGCGGGTTCCGGTCGGACGGCGCGACCGAGACGATGCGCCCGGCTTCGACTTCGACGGCGACCGCGGCCCCGGTTCGGTAGTGCTTCGCGTGGTGGATCATCGGAATGCGCGTGTGTGGGCCAACGCGGGCGGGTAAAATGGGTTTACACTATAGCGCCCAGTTCACCACACCTTTCGGGTCAGTGCCATGCCCCGCCGCGCGATTCCGTCTCTGGTTCTCGTTCTCGCCGCCGGCCAACTGGTCGCCGCCCCCGTTCCCCCGCAGCCCAAACCGGACGACACCGTTCCCGATAGCGCCGTGCGTCTGGTCGAGCGCCGCAAGATTCAGAAGGAACTGAAGATGACCGGCGACCAGCGCATCGCCATCGTGGACGGGCTGGCCGACGTCGAAGAGGCGTTCGAGAAGAAGTTCAACGAACTGGGCAACAACCCGAACGCGACCGACGAGATGTTCGCGGCCCTCGACCGCGCGCAGCGCAAGGCCATCGATGACGTGCTGGCGAACGCGGTCGCGAAGGGGCTGACTGCGGCGCAGCGCGGCCGGCTCTGCCAGCTCGATTGGCGCGTCCGCGGCGCGGAGGCGTTCTCCGACCCCGGGGTCGCGAAGAAACTTCAGCTCACCGACGCTCAGAAGAAAAAGGCCGCGGACGCCTCCGAGCACATCCGTGGTGAGGTCAACCGCTACCTCCAAGGCGAGGGTAACGACGACGAATCGAAGCGCCGCGCCAGTCTGTTCGCCATCCGCAAGGAGCGCCTCAAGGAACTCGAAGGCGCGCTCACGGACGACCAGAAGACCGCGTGGGCCACGCTCCTCGGCCCCGCGCCCACCGGCTTCGACGTGGACGACCTGTGGCTCCGTACCGAAGAGGACAAAGAGCTGATCGCGGTGCCGGAACTTGGAAAGTAGGAGCGCCTTCTGTAGCCGGCCTCGTTGAGGTCGGAGCCTCTCATCTCGTTCAGCACCGGCCTCAGTGAGGCCGGCTACAGAAGACCCCACATCACGCGCTGCCCAACTCCGCGAGGATGCGGGCGGCTTGGTTCGCGTCGGCGACCGTGTCGAACGTCGCGTACCCGATGAACTTCCCGCCGACCACCGACATCACCAGCCCGTGCAGGTTAATGCCGGCCATCTCCCACGCTTGCGTCACGCGCCCGCCCAGCCCGGCCTTGTCGTCGCCCTCCACGCGCATGACGATCGGCTCGCTGACCTCGTGCAGCCCGGCGGAGCGGGCCGCGCTCATCTCGTTGTTGCCGTGCAGCGGGGCGACGTACAGGTCGCCCATGCCGGCCTTCGTCGCGCTCCGCTGGCTGTACACGTACTCGAGGTGCGCGCCGGACTCGGCCAGCTTCTTCAGCTTGGCCGCGGCCCCGCCCGGCTTGTCTTCCACCTCCGCGTGGAACAGGTGAACCCGCTGCATCTTGAAGCTCATCGGTGTTGCCCTCCTGCTTGGCACGGCCGGAAGGCCGAGCACTCAGATAAAGTCGCGATATGAGTTGCCTACGCGACGGGACTTCTAATCGCGATGATAACCCTAGCAAGGCCCAATGCACAGGGTAGCGTTGGGGATTCTGACGCGCCCCACCGCCGGAGGTCCGCATGCGCCGGTTCGCACCGCTCGTTCCGCTTGTCGCCGCCCTGTCGCTGCCGTTCGTCCCCAGTGGGCGCGCGGACAGCCAGAAGGCTCCGGAAGGGGCCGAGGGCGAGCGCACGCTCGTCTTCGAGAACGCCACGATCCACACGGCCGCGGCCGACAAGCCCATCGAGAAGGGTTACCTGATCGTGCGCGGGGGCAAGGTGCTGTTCGTGGGGCCGATGAAGGAGATGCCCGACGTCAAGGCCGGCGCGGAGCGCATCGACCTGAAGGGCGCGACCATCATTCCGGGCCTCGTCGATACCCACTCGCACGTCGGCGTGTGGAGCCGGCCGGGGGTGGAGGCGAACCGCGACGGGGCCGAGATGAGCGGCCCCGTTCAGCCGAGCGTACGCGCCATCGACTCGTTCAACCCCGACGACCCCGGCATCCGCATGGCCCTAGCCGGCGGCGTCACCACGGCGAACGTCATGCCCGGTAGCGGCAACGTGATCGGCGGGCAAACGGTGTACGTCAAGTATCGCGGGCGGAGCGTCGAGGAGATGCGCGTTACGGGCCGCGCGGGGAAGACCGAGATCGTCGGCGGCCTCAAAATGGCGAACGGCGAGAACCCCAAGGGCTACGGCAAGAACCGCCAACAAGCGCCGTTCACGCGCATGAAGATCGCGGCGCTCCAGCGCGAGACGTTCCAGAAGGCGAAGGAGTACAAGGCCAAGATCGACGCCGGCGAGAAGCCGCCGCGCGACGTGGCGCTCGAACCCATCGTCGAAGTGCTGGAACACAGGCGCACGGTCCACTTCCACTGCCACCGGGCCGACGACATCCTCACCGCGGTCCGCATCAGCGAGGAGTTCGGCTTCGAGATCGTCCTTCAACACGCGACCGAGGGCTACCGCGTCGCCGACGTGCTGGCGAAGAAGAAGATTCCCGTCTCGCTGACGCTGGTGGACAGCCCCGGCGGGAAGGCCGAGGTGATGGGCCTGCTCGAAGAGAACGCGGCCATTCTCGAAAAGGCCGGCGTCACGGTCACGATCAACACCGACGACAGCATCACCGAGTCGCGCTTCTACCTCCGCACCGCGGCGATTGCCGTGCGCGGCGGCATGAGCGAATCGGCCGCGCTCAAGGCTATCACCATCAACGCCGCGAAACTGCTCCACCTCGACCACCGGATTGGCTCGCTGGAAAAAGGAAAAGACGCCGACTTCGTGATCCTCAGCGGCGCGCCGTTCAGTGTCTACACGCGCGTGATGCAGACGTGGATCGACGGCAAGAAGGTGTTCGACGCCGCGACCGACCGCGGCTATCAGGACGGCGGCTTCGCGCTGCCCGCGGGCGAGAAACTGCCAGTTTTCATTCGCCGGATTCAGCAAGGAAACCCGGTTCGCACCGACAACGGCGTCGGGCCACTTGACGGAAACACCGAGGCGCTGAAGGGGGCGTACGCGATTGAAGCCGAGATAATCCACGACGGCGACCGCAACCCCGGCGGCACGATTGTGGTGAAGGACGGAAAGATTCTTCACGTCGTCGTCGGCGGCGCGCAGGTCAAGAACATGCCCGTCTACAAAGCCAAACACGTCACGCCGGGGCTGATCGATCCGTTCTGCTCGGTGGGCCTGAGCGGGGCGTGGAACGTCCCGGCCGATCAGGATCAGGACGAGATCAGCGACCCGAACCAAGCGGACCTGCGCGCGCTCGACGGGTTCAACCCGCGCGAGCCGCTGCTGGAGTTCCTACAGGCGAACGGCACGACGGTCGTTCACGCGGTCCCCGGCCGGCAGACGGTCATCGCCGGGCGCGGCGGCGTGTTCCGCTCCGACGGCGGCACCGTCGATACCGCCGCGCTCGTGCCGGTCGGCGCGGTGCTGGTCAACCTCGGCGAAGTGCCGAAGGGCAAGAACCCCACCTCGCGCATGGGCGTGGCCGCGCTCGTACGCAAGACGTTCAGCGAAGCCGAGAGCTATCGGGCGAAGCCGCCGGTTGCGAAAAACCCCAAGCTCGAAGCGCTCGTTCCGGCACTCGATGGGAAGGTGAACGTGTACTTCGCCGCGCACCGCAAGGACGACATCCAAACGGCGCTGCGCATCGCGTCCGAGTTCAAGTTGAAGCCGGTAATCGCGCTCGGCACCGAGGGCTACCGCATGGCCGACGAACTGAAGAAGGCCGGCGTGCCGGTCGTCGTTCACCCGACGATGCAGCGCGCCGGCGCGAGCATCGAAACGCTGCACACGTTCACCGGCAGCGCCGCGGCGCTGGACAGCGTCGGCGTCCCGGTCACGATCTGCACCGGGTTCGAGGGCTACGTCCCGAAGACGCGCGTGCTGCGCCACGAGGCGGCTATGGCAGTCGCCGCGGGCATGGACAAAGAACGCGCGCTGCGCGCCATCACCATCGACGCCGCGAAGCTGCTCGGCATCGACAAGGACCACGGCAGCATCGAGCCCGGCAAGGTGGCCGACCTCGTGCTGTACGACGGCGACCCGTTCGAGCACGCCACGCACGTGACACACACGATCATGCGCGGCAAGGTCGTGTACAACCGCGCCGACTACCTGAAGCTGCCGTTCGAGCGCCGCATCTTGCCGCTACTCAGCGGCGTGACCGGCGGCGCGGGCTGCTGCATGGGCTGGTGACGCGCCCCGATGTTGTAACTCGCTACTCCGCGGCGGTGCGACTGAGAAGCTCCCGCCGCGGAGCGGCGTACAATGTTGCGCGCGTCAGAAGTCCTCCCGGAACCACCACCACGGACCGTAGAGGTGCTGTTTCTGATGGCAGTACTCCGGCGGGTTCCCGTCGGGCCGGTAGACGATGCCCGCCGAGTCCATGAAACCCGCGGATGTGGTGTAGAGCTTCACCTGCTTATCATCGGCGCTCGTGTACCGCACATCGAACAGACCGACGCGGCCGGAGCTGAACGAGATGTCGGGGTTCTGTCGGGCCGCTTCCGCGTGTCTTTGCAGCTCGGTCTCGCAGAGCCGAACGCGCGCGGCGAGGCCGCATGTGCTGGTGAGGAGCAGCAGCGAGCCGATCCCGATGACCGGCACCGAGAGCCACAACAACGGACGGCAACGGTCGGGCACCCCTTCGCGCGTGCGGCCGGGCCAGACCAACCACACCGTGCGGAGGAACCACGCGAAGCCGATGAGCAACCCGCTCGGCACGAGCAAGAGGAACGCGCCGAAGCTCAATGCCGCGTCCGTGACTTGGGGCAGCGCGGCCAGCCCCCACAACCAGCCCGAGCCGACGATCGCCCAGCGCATGGAGGCCTCCGGCTTTATACCGAGTGCGGCAGTTTCAATCGCCGCGCGTTGTAGGTCGCGGTCGAGCGCGGCTCTGTGAGCGAGGCCAGAGGGCCGAGCGTGTTACGCATGCGTGCCTTCATCTGTAGCCGGCCTCTGCGAGGCCGGGGCGAACACCGCGGTCAGCTTCGCGTAGTATCCGATTGCTGAACCTCAGGGCTAGCATCGGCCTCGCAGAGGCCCGAGTACCTACGCGCCCTCCGGTCGCGCGACGCGCCTTCGGCAGAACCGCATAGCCCTCGGGCTGTCGGGCCTCGCTCGCACAGCTGCGCTCGACCGCGACCTACACTGGCGGCTACACTACTTGTTGAACAGGAACTCGCGGCTGTTGATGAGCACCCATAGCAAATCCTGAAGTCCGTCGCGCGGGGTCGGGGCCGAGTTCACCCAGCTCTCCGCTTTCTTCTGTTCGTCCGCGCTCGGACGACGGCCCCACGCCACGAGGTACAGCTCCTCGACGGCCTTTGCCGTGGGCACCTTGTCCGTCAGCAGTTTCTCGACGCGGCCGGTTTTCTCCGCGATCTTCTTGTTCAGGAAGTCGCCGTTGAGTAGGTGCATCGCTTGGGCGATGTTCGGCTTCGTCGTGCGCTCGCACTCGCACAGCACTTGGCGCGGCGGGCGGCCGAAGGTGTCCATGAAGTACGACCGCACCTCGCTATCCGGCAACTGAATGGCCTTCGTGCCGAGCGGCAGTCCGATGTACTTCTCGCGCGTGCCGGTCGCGAAGTCCACGGCGTCGGCCATCTGCTCAGCGGTCAGCCGGCGCACCGTGTAGCGCGTGAAGTGGACGTTCGCGGTGTCGAGTTTGTTGCCCGCGGTGCTCAGGTGCGAGAGCTGGAACGCGCGGCTGTTGAAGATCGTCCGCAGCAGCTTCTTTTGGTCGAACTTCGACTTCACCAGTTCGTCGGCGAGCGCGTCGAGCAGTTCGGGGTTGCTCGCGGGGTTGGTGGCGCGCATGTCGTCGAGCGGTTCGACCAGCCCGCGGCCCATCGTGTAGCCCCAGAACCGGTTGGCGATGTTGCGGGCGAACATCTTGTTCGTCGGCCCCGTGAGCCAGTCCGCGAGCTTCTTCCGTCGGTCGAACTCGTCGTCGTAGCTCGTCTTCGAGTCGCCGTCGAGGGGCATCGGCTTCACAACGACGCGCTTGCGCGGGTGCGTGGCCTCGCCCGCGGCGCGGATGAAGATGACCGTTTCGCGCCCGAACAGCCCGAACTCTTGGCTCGTCTTCGTGCCGATCCGCGTGAAGAACGCGGCCATGCCGTAGTAGTCGTCTTGGCTCCACTTCTCGAACGGGTGGTGGTGGCACTTCGCGCACCCGATGCGGACGCCGAGGAACAGTTGCGTCGTCGTCTCGGACCACTCTTCGAACCCGCGGCCGATCTGAAAGAAGTTGGCCGGTCCGTCGAGGAACGTGCTGCCCTCCGCGGTCACGATGTCGCGCACGAACGAATCGACCGGCACGTTGTCGCGCACCTGCGCCCGCACCCAGTTGTGGAAGCTCCACATGCCCTTCTCTTGGAGCTGCGTGCGGTTGATGCGGAGCAGGTCGCCCCACTTGAGCGCCCACCAGTCGATGAACTCCGGGCGCTCCAGTACCTTATCAATGGCCTTCTCGCGCTTCTTGGGGTCCTTGTCGTCGAGGAACTTGCGGACCTCGTCGGGCGTGGGCAGCGTGCCGATGGCGTCGAGGTACAGGCGGCGCAGGAACTCGTCGTCCGGGCACAGCGGCGACGGCGTCAGCCCCAAGTCGCGCCACTTGGCGATGAGCTTGGTGTCGATGAAGTTGTTGGCGGGCAAATCGGGGAACTTGTCCAGCTTCGCGAAAGGCAGCGTGACCTGCGCGACTTCGGCCGCGCCACCGAAGCGGATCATGACGTGCGTTTCGCCGGCGTCCTTCGCGGTGACAAGGCCCAGCGGTGTGACCGCGGCCACCGCGTCGTTAAGCGCGTCGAACTGCGCCGTCGTGGTCACATCCTCGCGCCGGCCGTCCGACCAGATCGCGGTGACGGACAACTGCTGCTGCTCGCCGGGCGTCATAATGCGGTGCGCCGGGAACACTTCAAGTTTGGTCACTTCGGGATCGGTCTTGGCGTTCGGCGCGGGCGCGCCGTCTTCGAGCCACTGGCGGACCCGGGAGTAGTCGCGGCCGTTGTGCTTGAGCTTCTCTCCGCCGCCGTGCTCCATCACCAGCGCCGGCTTCGCGAGCAGAATGCTGCGCTCGGCGTCGCTGAGGACAACGCGCCGGCCCTCGTTGCTCTGCACGATCTGGGCGAAGTCGAAGGCCGGGTCGAAGCCGAACAGCGACAGCTTGAACCCGCCGCGGCCGTGCTGCGCGCCGTGGCACCCGCCGCTGTTGCACCCGGCTTTCGTGAGAACCGGCTGCACCTCGCGCGCGAAGCTCACGGGCACGTCCGCGGTCGCCCTCTCGACGACAACCGACACGCCCGCTTTCGCGCCGCGCGCCTCGACCGTGAGCGCGGTGGTGCCGTCGCCGACAGGCCGCACAACGCCCTTGTCGGCGCTCGTGATCTTGGTGTTCGCGCTGGTCGTAACGACCTCGCGCGTTAGGTCGAAGGTGCGGCCGTCGGCCCACACACCGAGCACGATCAGGCGCTGCTCGTCGCGCGGCCCTGACAGCTTGACTTCCTTCGGGTGCACGATCAGCTTGCTTGGCGAGCCGGGGGATTCAGCCCCCCGGACTTCCGCGACGGCCAATCCCAAGGCACAAACGGCGAATAGCAGGCGTGGGAGCATGGCGAGAACCCGTAGTGCGGGCGCGACGAGCGGGAACGGTGGGTAACAGAAATCGTCGCGGATTCGTGGAACGGAGTCAAGCAGAAGGCGTTACAGTCTGTATTACTTCGACGCATTCACTCAGTACGGGTCTTCATCCATGAACGCAGTCGTTCTTTCCTCGCTCCTGTTGATGTGCGGCGCGGACGAGAAGCCGCCGGTCCCGAAGCTGCCGCTCGGTAAGGACACCACCTACGTGGTCGGGCCGTTCGACAAGTACGGCTTCATCGACTACGAGAGCGCGCTGAACGCCGAACTGAGCAAGGGCGTCACCGCGAAGACCAACGCCAAGGCGCTGCTGATCCTCGCGCTCGGCCCCGCGCCCGAGGGCGGCGATGGTCTCCCGCCGGCGTACTTCAAGTGGCTCGACATTCCGGTTCCGCCCAAAGAGGGCGACTACGTCGTCGGGATCGGCGCGTTCACCCGCACGCTGATCGGCCTGACGAACGAACAGCGCGAGGCGCTGTTCGAGTTTCAGGGCCGCGCGACCAAGTACCCGTGGGTGACGAAGGACTGCCCGCCGCTGGCGGAGTGGATTAAGGCCAACGAGAAGCCGCTCGTGATCGTACTCGAAGCGGTGAAGCGCCCGGACTACTTCAACCCGCTGTGCTCGCGCCGCAAAGAGGGCGAGCCGAGCAACCTGATCGGCACGTTGCTGCCGAGCGTGCAGAAGTGCCGCGAGCTCGCCGCGCTGCTGACGGGGCGCGCGATGCTGAAACTGGGCGAGGGCAAGCCCGACGAGGCGTGGGCCGACATCGTCGCGTGCCACCGGTTGGGCCGCCTCATGACCCGTGGGGCCACGCTGATTGAATCGCTGGTCGGCATCGCCATTAGCCAGATCGCGGCCAACGCCACGGTCGCGTACCTCGACCGCGCTGACCTCGGTTCCGAAGACGCCCTCAAGAAACTAAAGGAACTGCAAGCCCTACCGAAGATGATGCCGGTGGCCGACAAGATCGGCACCGGGGAGCGCATGATGGGCCTCGACGCGCTCCAGAACATCCGCCGCGGCGGGAACCTCGACGGTGTCGTGCCGCAACCCGGCGCGGACGACGCGAAGGCGATGGAAAAGCTCGACTGGGCACCGACCATGCGCACGCTGAACAAGTTCTACGACCGCTGCTCGGCCGCGATGCGCCTCAAAGACCGCCCGGCCCGCGAGAAGGAACTCGACGCGCTCGAGAAGGAGTTGGAGGCCGCGGTGAAGAAGGGCCGCGACGAGGCCGCGCTCCAGAAGCTCATCAAGGAGGCGGGCGCGGGCAAGGCCGTGGGCGAACAACTCGGCAACGTGCTCGTCTCGCTGCTCGCGCCGGCCGTGCGCAAGGTGCAGCAGGCCCACGACCGCGTCGATCAGGTGCAGCGCAACCTCGAAGTGGCTTTCGCGCTGAAGGCGTACCACAAGGACACCGGCAAGTACCCCGCGAAGCTGGCCGACCTCGCGCCCAAGTACCTCGCCGCGGTGCCGGACGACCTGTTCGCCGGCAAGCCGCTGGTTTACAAGCCCGAGGCGACCGGCTACCTGTTCTACAGCGTCGGCGTGAACGGCAAGGACGACGGCGGGCGCTGGTACGACGACGACCCGCCCGGCGACGACCTGCGCGTGAAGGCGCCCCTGCCGGCCCCGAAGTAGCCGCGGCGTGCGTGCGACACGGCGAACCCCGCCGCGGCGGGAGCCGGCTGCGCGGGGCGCTCAGCGCGGCTTGTTGGGGCCGCCCCCGCGCGGGCCGTTGAGGAACGAGTTCACCCGCTGGCGCAGCTTGCGGTGCGCAGCGGTGCTGCCGTTCGCGAGTTGGAGCGCGTCGCGCACGTTGAGCCCGGGGTCCGGGAACGGCAGTTTAGCGAGCGCGTCGTCCACCGGGCCGTCGAGTTCGTACTTCGGCTCGTCGCCGGTGCTGGTGACGGTGATGCGCAGCGCACGCAGCGCTTCGAGGTCGCGGTAGAACGCGCGAACGTCGATGCGGAGACGGCGCAGGAGCAGCCCGCGGGTCTGCGGACCGGGGCCGAGCAGCGTGAGCATCCGGTACAGCCGGGCCGCGCGGGACGACGTGAGCGAGACCGCGGAGGCGTCCACTTTTTTCCTCCCCATCGTTGCCTCCTGCCGGTCGGTCCGGAGGGGCCGGGGCGTCCGTGCCTGCCGCCGGAACCGGCGGCGGAACCGCGGCGACCCGTCCGCTGGGCGACCGCAACGCGCGCGGGCCGCGGCGCGGCCCGTGATTGGCATGATGGTAGGAACGGGCCGGCGCGAAAGCAAGCGGCCGGCGCGCGAAATGCGCGGCGCGCCGTTGAGGGCCGGCGCGAAGCGAATGACAACGGGGTGTCACTCGACTCGCGCTACCTGTGAACGCGCGAGCGGCGGCGGATCAGTTCGTCGATCATCGTCCCGAGTAGCAGCGTCAGCCCGACGATGAGCGGGATCACGTCGCTGCGCTTGCCGCTGAAGTTCACGACGTTCTCGATAATCGGCAGCACCATCGCGCCCAGCGCCATGCCCACGACGGTGCCCTCGCCCCCGCGTAGGCTGCACCCGCCGAGGACCGCGCCCAAGATCGCGTACAGTTCCCACGTCACGCCGGCGTTGTCCGATTGCACGGTCGCCTCGTTCAGGAACAGCAGCACGCCCACGAGCGCCGCCAGCGCGGAGCATGCGACGTACACCACGAGCCGGTGCCGGTTCACGTTCACGCCCGCGTACTTCGCCGCCAGTTCGTTGTGCCCGATGGCGTACCAGTAGCGCCCGTACGCGGTGCGGTGCAGGAAGAACCCGACCGCCGCGACCGCGAGCAGCATCAGCGCGAACATCGCCGGGAACTGCAATTCGCCGGTCGAGTCCTTACCGATGAGGACGTACCGCAGGCTGTCGAGCGCGCCGCGGAACTCGGGGTGCGCGGTCAGCACGCGGTCGCGGCTCACGGTGCCCCCGATCAGCCGCGCGATCCCGCGGATTACGAACATGCCGCACAGCGTCACGAGGAACGGCTGGAGTTTGAGGCGCGTGACGAGCAGGCCGTTCACCACGCCGACCGCGAGGCCGAAGAGGATGACCAGCGGCACCGCGGCGTAGGGGTGAACGCCGTCCACCATCAGCGTGCCGAACAGGATCGCGCCGCACCCGACGACCGAGCCGATGGACAGGTCGATGCCGCCGGTGATGATGACGAGCGCGACGCCGAGCGTGATGAGGCCGTAGCGCCCTTGCAGGTTGGCGACGTCGATGAGGTTGTCGCTCTTCCCGGCGTTGGCGTGCGTGTTGAACAGCACCACGTAGAGTGCGATCACGAGGCCGAGTACACCCAGAATCCGCTTCATGTCGAAGTCCCCCCGGTCGCGAGTCGCATGACGGCTTCTTCGGTCAGTTGCGCGCCGGCCAGTTCGCCGGCCACGCGCCCTTCGTGCATCACCAGCACGCGGTCGGACATGCCGAGCAGCTCTTCCATGTCGCTCGTGATCATCCACACCGCGACGCCGGTGCCGGCCAGCTCGTCGATGAGCGCGTAGATTTCGGCCTTCGCGCCCACGTCCACGCCGCGCGTCGGCTCGTCGAGGATCAGCACGCGCGGCGCGCGCGCGAGCCACTTCCCGTACACGACTTTCTGCTGGTTGCCGCCGGAGAGCAGGCCGACCGGTTGGGCGGCGCTGGGTGTCTTGACGCGTAAGCGCTCGATCCAAGTCGTGTGCAGTGCGCTCTCGGCACGGCGCTTCACGCCAAAGGGCGAACCGAGCGCGTCGAGGTTGGGGAGGCTCAGGTTGAAGCCGACGCTTTCGGGCAGAATCAGCCCGTGTAGGCGGCGGTCTTCGGGCACCAGCAGTATGCCCGCGGCGATGGCGTCCGCGGGCGATTTGATGCGCACCGGCGCGCCGTCTAGGAGTAGCTCGCCGCTCGTGATCGCGCGCGCCCCGAACACGGCTTCCGAAAGCTCGGTGCGGCCCGCGCCGACCAAGCCCGCGGTGCCGAGGATTTCGCCCGCGCGCACGTCGAGCGAAACCGGCGCGTCCGGCCCGCCGCGGAAGCGCAGGTCGCGCAGGCTCAGGACGGGCGCGCCGCCGGTGCCGCTCCGCTTTACCTTCGGGTAGAACTGCTTCAGGTCGCGGCCGACCATGAGCCGCACCATGTTGTCGTGCGTTACGTCGGCCTCGGCGAGTTCGCCGGCGTTACGGCCGTCGCGCAGCACGACCACGCGGTCGGCGACGCGCTTCACTTCGGCCAAGCGGTGCGAGATGTACAGCACCGACACGCCGCCCGCTTTCAGCCCGTCGATGACCGTGTAAAGCTGCTCGGTTTCCTTTTGCGTGAGGCTCGAAGTCGGTTCGTCCATGATGAGGACGCGGACCTCGGTGCCGAGCGCGCGGGCGATTTCCACGAGCTGCTTTTCGCCCGGCGGCAGGTTCTCGACGCGCGCGGTCGCGCGCGCCGTCGGCAGGCCGACGCGCGCGAGCAGGTCCGCGGCCTTCGCGCCCATTGCGCGCCGGTCGAGGGCGCGCAGGAACCCGCCGCACGTCAGCTCGCGCCCGAGGAAGAGGTTGTCGAGAACCGTCAGGTTCTCCGCGAGGTTCAGCTCTTGGTGAATGAGGCTGACGCCCGCGGCGATGGCGTCCGCGGGGCCGGCGAATCGCACCGGCGCGCCGTCGAGCGTCACCGCGCCCGCGTCCGGGGTGTACACGCCGGCGACGATCTTCATCAGCGTGGACTTGCCCGCGCCGTTCTCCCCCACGACGGCCAGCACCTCGCCCGGCGCGAGCGTTAGCGAGACGCCGTCGAGCGCGAGGACGCCGGGGAACTGCTTGCGAGCGGCGCGAACTTCGAGGCGCGGGGTGGGCATGGGAGAGCCGTATCGCGTGCGAGTCGTGGCGAGATTGCGAAGGTTCGTTGTACGGTCGGGAGCGCCGGCGGGCACTCACCCGCGCTTGGCGACATCGACGAGCGCGCGGAGCGACGGCGGGCGGAACCGCTGCTTGTGCCACACGGCGCACAGGGTGCGCGTCGGGACGGGCTTGCCCAGCGGCCGGTACACGCACCGCTTTGCGGTGTCCGCGGTCGCCGCCATTTCCGGCACCACAGAGATGCCCTGACCCGCGGCCACCATCGCCAGCAGCGTGACGATCTGTTCGCCGCGACACACGACGCGCGGCTCAAGCCCGCCGCGGTGACACAGACTCAGCACTTGGTCGCCGAAGCAGTGCATGTCGTCGAGCAGGATGAACGGCTCGTTCACGACATCGGCAAGGCGCACTTCGCTCTTGCTCGCGAGTTTGTGCTTCGGGGGTAGAGCCATGACCAGCGGTTCGGCGAACAGCTTCTCCGCGTGCAGGCGGTCGTCGCGGATCGGCAGTGCCATCAGGCCGACGTCGAGTTCGCCCGCGAGCAGGTCGGCCAGAAGGCGCTCGGTGAGGTCTTCCTTCAACTGAAGGTGAACGGTGGGGTGATCCTTGCGGAACCGTGTGACGGTGCCCGGCAGCAGGAACGGCGCGACGGTCGGAATCGCGCCGACGCGGAGCGAGCCGCCTTCGGCGGAGTCGCGCACGGCGCGCTCGGCCTCCTTGACGGCGGCGAGAATGCCCTGCGCGTGGCCCAGCAGTTCCTGCCCGGCGTCGGTGAGGACGACCTTGCGCCCGAGGCGGTCGAACAAGCGCCGGCCGACGCCGTGTTGCTTGCCTTCGAGCCGCAGAATCTGCTCGCTGAGCGTGGGCTGCGTGACGCCCTCGCGCTCCGCGGCGCGCGTGAAGCTGCCCGTTTCGGCCACCGCGACGAAGTACCGGAGCTGGTGAAGTTCCATAGCCCGTTCCGATGAAGGGGGCGGAATCGGATTGACGGGGCCAATTCTACACGCGCCCGCGTTGCCGGGAAGCGGCGCGCTGCGGTGAATCTGCCACGCTGCGCGCCTGGCGCGGTAAAATGTCTGGGCGCGCCGAGCGAATCGCACGTCAGACGCCGGGTTCTCGTGGGGAGGGCCACATGACCATCGAAGACGCGATTGCCAAGGATTTTGTCGCGATCCTGTTCGTGACGTTCTTGTTCGGCGGCGGCGCGCTGTGGCTCATTGTTGCCACGGTCTCCGATCAGTGGCGGAAGTACCGCGTGGCGAGCGCGAACGCGGCGCTCAAGCGGTCGATGGTGGAGAAGGGGTTCCGGGCCGACGAGATCATTCGCGTGCTGAACGCCGGCCCCACGGCGGAAGACTAGTGCGGCGTGCGCGGCTACCATAGGCCCGTATGAGCAACCCCTTTCGCGATCTGCCGTCGATGACGAAACTGCTCGACGCGCTGTCGGCGGCGCGCGAGCGCTACCCGCACGCGGTCGTGATCGAGGCCGCGCGGACCGCGCTCAATTCGCTTCGCGCCAAGCTCAGCTCCGGCGAGTCGGCCCCTGTCAGCGTTGAGGCGCTCGCGGCGCAGGTCGTGGCCGCGCTCGACGCGCAAGCGGTGCCGGCGCTGCGCCCGGTCATCAACGCGACCGGCGTCGTGCTGCACACCAATCTCGGTCGCGCCCCGCTGCACGAAGACGCCGCCCGCGCCGCCTACGAAGCCGGGCGCGGCTACCTGAACCTTGAACTCGACCTCGCCACCGGCAAGCGCGGCAGCCGGCAGGGCAACGTGCGCGCCGGGCTGACGGCGATTACCGGCGCGGCGAGCGCGACTGCGGTCAACAACTGCGCCGCGGCCACAGTCATCGCCTTGCGCGCGGTCGCATCAGGTAAAGAAGTCATCGTGTCGCGCGGGCAGTTGGTGGAAATCGGCGGCAGCTTCCGCATTCCCGATGTGATGGCCGTGAGCGGGGCGACCTTGCGCGAAGTGGGCACCACGAACATCACGCGCCTGAGCGATTACGAGAAGGCCATCGGGCCGAACACCGCGGCACTGATGCGCGTTCACGCCAGCAACTACCGCGTTCGCGGGTACACGAAGTCGGTCGAACTGGCGGTGCTTGTCGAACTTGGCCGCAAGCACAACCTCGTCGTGATCGACGACGCCGGGAGCGGGCAGGGCGTTGACCTCACGCCCTTCGGCTTGCCGGGCGAACCGCTCGTGTCGGCGAGCATCGCGACCGGCGCGGCCCTCGTTCTCTTTAGCGGCGACAAGCTACTCGGCGGCCCGCAGTGCGGCGTCCTCGCGGGCACGGCGGACCTGATTCAGAAGATCGAAAAGGACCCGTTGATGCGGGCCTTCCGGCTCGACAAGATGACGCTGGCCGCGCTCGAAGCGACGCTTCGCCTCTACCGCGACCCGGCGTCCGCGCTGCGCACTGTGCCGACGCTCCGCATGTTGACGGCACCACTTGCGGAACTGCGCCGCCGGTGCGAATCGTTCGCGGAGTGGCTGCGCGCGATCCCGGGCCTTACGGTCGGCGTGCGCGAGGACGAGTCGTTCGTCGGCGGCGGTTCGCTGCCCGATGTGAGCGTGCCCACTGTGGTGCTCGCGCTCGGCGCGGACGGCCTGAGCGAAACCGACTTTGCCGCGCGGCTCCGCACGGGCACGCCCGCCGTGATGGGCCGCGTGCAAGACGGCCGCGTGCTGCTCGACCTGCGCTGCGTGTTCGAGAGGCAAGAGGGTGAGTTGTTGGAGGCCGTGCGGGTGGCGGTGGAATCACGGCCGGGATAAACCCGGCCGCTCGCGTCGCCACTTCTCCCACGGCACGAAGAGCGCGTAGAAGGCGAGCGAGTAGGTTGCGAAGTGGCCCACTTCCAGCGTGAACAGCGTGATAACGTGGAACGCGACACCCAGCCACAGCGCCGCCGCGCGGGTGAATCGGAATGCGATCAGCAGCGGGAACAGTAGCTCCCACGCCACCGCGACCCACGCGCTCGCGCGGTGCGCGAACACCGGCAGGTACGGGCTGAGCTTCGGCGTCAGGCACCATTCGAGGTCGTGGTTCACGAAGTACATCACGTAGCCGGTTTGCCAGCCGCGCGAGAGCAGCTTGTAGACGCCGCTGAAGACGTACACGCACACCAATTGCACAAGTAGCACCTTCGCCGGCCAACCGGGAACCAGCACCGGCCCCGCGTGCGTGCGGCGCACGGACTCGACGCGCCATACCGCGCCGCTGCGCGCGCACGCCACGCCGAGGAACAGTGCGTTGCGAATCTGGTCGCCGCCGTTACACAGGCCGGGGTTGATGTTCCAGAACGACACCGCGCATGTCCAGCACACCAGCCCGCTGATCAGCGGGCGCGTGCCGATCAGGAGCGCGACCGCGGCGGCCGTCCATAGCGCGAGGAGCGCGCCCGGCCCCCACGCGGCCGGCAGCACGCGCAGCAGCGACCAGTACTGATGGCCGGCGCGGAAGCGCGTTTCGTAGGCGGTCGGCCCACCGAGGCCGCGCTCGGAGAAGTGCGCCGCGAACTGCGGGAGCGTGACGAGGCCGATGTCGATGAGCGCCGCGAGCGCGACTGCGACGCGCAGCGCGGCCATGCGCTCGGCCGGCACCGGGCGCAAGAGCCAGTGCCAGCGGTTCATCGCGCCGGGCAGTCGCGGTTGGATGCCGATGAACAGCGGCTCGGGTTGGGGAGTGGACGCGCTCACGGCTGCGTCACCGCCTTCAGCGGCACGAACCGCTTCGCCACCGGGTCGAAGCCTTCGAGCGCCAGCAGGCCGGGTGCGCGCGGGCCGCCGGGGTACCACTTCGCGGCGGGGCGCTCGAACGCCGGCCTGCGCGGGGCGTCCGCGGCTTCGTGCGGCAAGCGCGTTGGGATGTAGCGGAATATCATCACCACTTCCACCGGCTCGGGCGCGCCGGGGTTGGCCGTCAGATGTGTGCGCATCTTCCACGCGAGCCAGTGCGCGAACAGCTCGTTGTTGTCGCGCACGCGGTCGGGGAACTTCGCCCACACGTCGGGCTTCGCGCGCACGGTGTCTTCGTCCGCGTGCCAACCCAGCATGGTGATGTTGGCCTCATAGTTGAACTCGCGATCATGCACGAGCGGCCACCGCACCTGCGGTCGGTCGGGGTCGGCCGGCGCGAAGCGCGAGGCGACGCGCGCCGTGGTGCCGTTCGCGAAGTGCAGCTCCGCCACGGGAACGACTGTGTGCGGCGGGAAATCCGGCGTGAACATGTTCCAGCCCTGTTTGAGGCCGGTCACTTCGCCCCAGAACGCGAACACGTCGCCCGCGATCTCGCTCGCGCGCTGCGCCGGCTCGATGCCGGTGAACGTGCCCCAGCGCTGCGTGTTGCTCAGTTCGGGGTAGTGATCGGCCGGGGTCACGCGCCGCGGTACGAACTCCCACAGGTTCGCGAGCACCGGGAACGCGACTTGCCATAGCGCGAACAACCCGACGAGCCACGGCAGGGGGCCGGACTTCGCGTGCGAGGTTGGAAGCGGAGCGTCCTTCATTCCCAAGAGTGTACGCGCTGTTCAGCAGAGAGAAATGCTTCACGTTGCTTCGGGGGGTGACTCGTCTCGTCGAGCGGTCGTCCCGAAGGGACGACGAAGGCGCTCCCACGGCGCGAAGGCCGTGTAGCACGCGACCGAGTACAGCGCGAACGCGCCCACGTCGAGCGTGAACAGCGTGCCGAGGTGAAAGATCACGCCGAGGATCAGGGTCGCGGCGCGCGTGCCCTTCAGCACCGCGAGGACCGGGAAGCCCAGTTCCCAGACGAGGGTGATCCACGCCGAGAACTGGTGCAGCCACACCGGGAGCCGCGCCGCGGTGCCGGGGTACAGCGACCAGTACAAATCGTGCGACGCCCAGTACATCACGAACCCGCTGCGCCACTGCGGGCTGATGGCCTTGTAGTACCCGCTGAGCAGGTACAGCGCGGCGAGTTGCACGAACAGCACCTTCACCGGCCAACCGGGGACCATAACCGGGCGCGGGTCGGTGTTGCTGCGCACCGACGACACGCCCCACACCGCGCCGGACGCGCTGCACGCGACCATCAGAAAGAGCGTGTGGCGCAAGCGGTCGCCGCCGTTGTGCGGCGCGGGGTTGATGTTCCAGAACGAGACCGCGCACGCCCAGCACACGAGGCCGCACACGAACGGCCGCCAACCGACCAGCAGGCCGACCGCGCCCGCGACCCACACCGCGAACAGCGCTTGCGGCCCCCACGCATCGGGCAATGCGCGCAGCGCCGACCAATAGGCGTGATCGGCGCGGAAGCGGCCGGCGTACAGGTCGCGCCCGCCGAGCGCGTCGGCGGTGAACAGCGTGACGAAGTGCGGCAGGTAGCACGCGAGCAGGTCGAACAGCAGCACGAGCGCGGTCACAATGCGCAGCGCCGCCACGCGCTCCGCGGGCACGGACTCGGTCCACCAGCGCCACCGCGCCAGCGGCCACGGGAACCACGGCTTGAGGCCCGCTTCGGTCACGGCGTCACCCACCGCTTCTCGACCGCGTCGTAGCCCTCGTAGGCGTCGGTCGCGGGAAACCACCGCGCGTAGGGGCGCTCCGCGACCGGCAGCGTCCAGCCGCGCGGCGCGCCCGGCGGCGGGGTGGGGATGTAGCGGTGCTTCAGTACGACCGCGACCGGCGCGGGGCGCTCCGGGTGTGCCGCGCGGTACTCCTTGAGGCGCAGCGCCAGCCACGCGCGCGCCGGGCCGCGCGCGCCGAGGGCCGTTTCCGGTAAGTGGCGGAAGTGTTCCGGCGCTTTGTCAACTAGTTCCGGTGGCGCGAACACGACGCCGTACGTCAGACTCGCCTCAGTGTTGAACGCGCGGTTGTCGAACAGCGGGGCGCGCAGTGGCGGGTTCAGCTTGTCGGCCGGCTCGAACGGTGACAACGCGGTGTCACTCGTGCCGTCGGCGAACTGGAACTCGGCCGCGGGCACGACCGCGTAGGGTGGCGGACCGGGCGCGAACAGCGACCAGCCCTGAACCTGCCCGCTCGCCTCGGACCAGAACTCGACGGCGTCGCCGGCGCGGTCCACCGTGCGCTGGAGCGGCTCGAAGCTCGTGAACGTGCCGCGGGCTTGGTACTCGTAGCTCGCCGGTTCGAGCGGCGCGCTCGCGCGGCGCGGCACGAACACGATCAGGTTCGCGGCCGGGATGAACACGAGTTGCCACGTCGCAAACAGCCCCACCAACACGGCGAGCGCGCGGCGGTAAGGGGAAGGGTGGGGCATGGGAGTGCGGCGCGTGCGCAGCCGCAAGCGCCTTAGTAGCCGTTGGCGAAGACGGTGCGCCCGCCGTCCACCGGGAGGCAGGTGCCGGTTACGAAGTCGTTGTCGATGAAGTGTAGCACCGCGGCGGCGACGTGCGCGGCGCTTCCCTCGCGTTTCACGAGCGTGCCGGCGATCACCTGTTCGCGCTCGTCCGCGCCCACTTCCGGCGGCAACATCACCGGCCCCGGCAGCACGGCGTTCACGCGCACCTTCGGGTTGCGCGTGCCCAGTTCCACCGCGAACACGCGCGTCAGGCCGGGGATCGCGGCCTTGCTGGGAAAGTACGCCGCGTAGTCGCGGTACGGGCGGGCGTCGGCCCAGTCACCGACGTTGACGATCGCGCCGCCGTGCGTCTGGGTCACCATCGCAAGGCCGACGTGCTGGCAGGTGAGGAACGTGCCGAGCAGGTTGGCGTCGAAGTGCTCGCGCACGTCGGCCGCGGTCACGGCTTCGAGCGGCTTGCGGTTCCAGATCGCGGCGCAGTTCACGAGCGCGTCGATGTGCCCGAAGCGCGCGAGCGCGTCCGTTACCATCGCCTTCACCGCGGCCTCGTCGCCGAGGTCGGCGCGCAGCGGAACCGCGGGCACGTTGAACTGCGCGGTCAGGTTCGCGGCCGTGTCCTTCGCTTCGGCTTCCGATGAGCGGTAGTGCAGCGCGAGCGCGTACCCGCGCGCCGCGAGCGCTTCGGCGACCGCCGCGCCGACGCGCTTCTTCCCGCTGCCCGTTACCAGCGCGACCTTCGTTTCGCTCATCGCGTCACCTCTTCCGCGCCGGTGGTGTCGATTCCCACACCCAACGGCACCCACGTCTTGCACCCGGCGAACTCCGGGCGCTCGATCACGTCTACGGGTTGCGCCAACCTGAACACGCGCACCGCGAAGACGTACAGCCCCGGTGTGCGGTAGTGGAACCGCTGGCGCACCACGTCCGCCGTCCATGCGTGTCGCGCGTCGAGCGCGAGTGCGCTTTCCAGATCGGTGACGTGCGCGACCGATTCGACGCGCACGAAGTGCGTGAACCGCACGACGCCCGCGGGCGGCTTCGCGGCTTCGGCCGCGTCGAGCAGCGGCAGGAACTCCGGTTTGATGCCGTCGCGGTGTTCGTGGAAGTACGTCGGGTACAGCAGGAACTCCGCGTGTTCGGGCCGGAACGTGCCGCCGTCTTCTGCGATGCCGCCTTTGCGCAGGATGAGCGCTTGCGCGCCCCGGGCGAGTGCTTCGCAGATCACCGCCCACTCTTTGAACGCCACCGAGAGCATTACAACCGCTCCTGTTTTTGGCTGCGCGTCATCAGGTCTTGCACCGCGGCGCGGGGCGGTTTGCCCTCGTGCAGCATCTGGTAAACGGCGGTCATGATGGGCGCGTCGATGCCGCTGCGCGCGGCGCGCTCGTGTACGCTCTTACTTGTGAACACGCCCTCCGCGATCTGCGGGCCGGATAGCACGTCCGCGAGCGGTTCGCCGCTGCCGAGGCGGTATCCGACGCGGCGGTTGCGCCCGTGCGGGCTGAAGCACGTCGTGATGAGGTCGCCGGTGCCCGCGAGGCCGTGGAACGTCGCCGGTTCCGCGCCGTGCGCCACGCCGAAGCGCGTCATCTCGACCAGACCGCGCGTGAGCAGCGCGGCCTTGGCGTTGTCGCCGAAGCCGAGGCCGTCGCACACGCCGGCCGCGATGCCGATCACGTTCTTCAGCGCGCCCGCGAGTTCGACGCCGACGAGGTCGCCGTTGGTGTACACGCGAAAGCGGTCGGTGCCGAACCACTGCTGCACGCGGACCGCGAGGCCGCCTTCGGCCGCGGCAACAACCGACGTCGGCATCCCGCGGGCCACTTCTTCCGCGTGGCTCGGCCCGCTCAGCACCGCGACGTTATCCGTCTTGAGTAATTCGCCAATGATTTCCGTCGGTCGGCGGAAGGTGGCGATCTCCAGCCCTTTCGTCAGGCTCACAACGGGCGCGTCGGCGGCGCGCACGAGTACGAATCGCGAGAGCGTGGCGCGCAGGTACGTGGTGGGAACCGCCGTGATCCAGCAATCGGCCGCGGCCACCGCGTCGGCTTCGGACGCGGTGATCTCCAGCGAATCCGGCAGCTTTACGCCGGGAAGGAGTCGTGCGTTTTCGCGCGTTTGGCTCAACTCCGCGGCGCGGCCCGCGTGCGCGCTCCACAACCGGACGCAGTGCGCCGGGTTCTGAGCCAGCAGTACGGCAACGGCCGTGCCCCAGCCGCCGCTGCCGAGGACCGCGAACGTTGTCATGGGTGTGGTTCCGCTCCGCGCCGGGCGCCCCTTCGCGCACGATTACATCTTATCCAGTTCCGCGCCCGAACCGTGTCCGTTCCGTGGCTCCCGTTGAAGTGGGGCGCGCGCGGCGGCCGATTGTGGGGATGCGAGGAATCCGGAACGCGGCGAACCGTTCGGGTTGGGGAGCCTGTGCGGGTTGGGGCGCGGCGGCCGGGCGGCACATCCACGGAGGACGGTCACATGGCATCGCGCCTGAAACTGTATCGCGCGCCGGAAGACGAGGACGAAGTTGCGGTGGCGGAACCCGACGTGCGGGTCCGGCTCGGCGACCTGCTCCCGTTGGTCGCAATGGCCCAGCGGATGAACTTCATCTGGCTGAAAGACTTCCTCGACGACGAAGTCGCGGTCAGCAGCGACCTGTACGAAGTGTTGCTGGCGTTCCGCCGCAACCGGCCGACGAGCGCGTGACACGGGACGACTCGCGGCCCCGTTGTGGCGGGGCCGCGGGCGGGTACTACGGTTTCTTCTCGACCGCCTTCGGCTCCGGGGCGACGCCCTTCCTCGGATCGAGTTCGAGCAACTCACTGAGTTCCTTCCACGCGGCTTGGCGCGCCTCCTCGTACTTCTTCCCGTGGTCGGCGACGCCGGTATCCCAGAACGCTTGAAGCGACTTACCCTGCTGGCGCAGCAGCCCGGTCACCTTCTTCATGCGCGCGATTGCCGCCGCGTCGTCCTTCGACAACTTCAGCGCCGCGACCTTCTCCAACTGCTTCTCCACCTTTTCCAACGGGACGACGACCGAACCGAGGAGCTGGGTCAGTTCGGACGCTTCGTACAGACCCTCTGCGCGCGCGTCGGCGAGCAGCCCGATGTTCAGGTACGACTGGTACAGTTGCAACCCGGCGAGCAGGCCGACGGTTTCCGCGAGAACAGCGTTCTCTTCGGCCTTCGCCGGTGGTTGGGCACGCGCGGCCGGCGCGAGAAGGACGAGTGAAGCGACCGCGAGGACGGACGAGCGGAGTGCGAGCATGATGTCTCCTTGATGAAGTGGAACCGCGCGCCGGGTGTGTGCCCGGCGCGCGAACGAGTGGGGTTCAACCTTTACCCGGTGGGCCGCCCTTGCCTTTGCCCTTGCCGGTGTTGGGCGCGC
>Ga0194132_10004315_pt1 | contig 24278 bp, 20 predicted proteins | sample TA2KigOf80mmetaG_FD_148612 | JGI IMG/M metagenome (GOLD analysis project Ga0194132, IMG submission 148612) | Freshwater microbial communities from Lake Tanganyika, Tanzania - TA2015054 Kigoma Offshore 80m | ecosystem: Environmental > Aquatic > Freshwater > Lake | place: Tanzania: Lake... | reverse complement strand
ATCGCGGCAAGTATTACATCGACGGCACCAATCTTGCCTGGTTGCCGCCGTCGGAGATCTTCGATCTCCATCTCGGCATCCAGCGCGATACGCTGACACTTGAAGCGTATGTGCTGAATGTTCTCGACCAGCGCGAATTCAGCCAGGGCGAGTACGGCGCCGATTCGTCCAGCTCGACCGGCGGCTCGATCGAAAACGAAATCCGCCTCGCACTGCCGCGCAAGCGGGAGTTCGGCGTCAAAGCACTCTACAAGTTCTGAGGCATCGATGCGTCACCGACTGACCCTCGTCTCTCTCGCTGTGGCCGTCGTGGCATCCGCTGCGGCTGTCGCCGAACATGGGGCCGGCTTCAAGAACCAGTTCCCGGACCCCAGCCTGACCGGTCCGCCGATCAAGTGGACGACCGATCTCAATGCCGATGAGATGAGCTGGACAGTCGATACCCCCGGCGTCGGCCGCGCCGATTTCTCGCTTGAACGCGAGACCATGACGCTGTCGTGGAAAGTCACCTACGACAAGCTGACCAGTCCGGCCACCAAGGTGGCCATCCATGGCCCGCAGACGCCGGGCGGCGAGGCGGGTGTCTTGATCGATCTTGGCGGCAAGGGGCTCGCGAGCCCCGTCACCGGCGAAACCGTCATCAACGATGGCCAACTACGCTATCTCGTGACCGATCGCTTCTATATCCAGATCGCGACCAGGAAGAACGAGAAAGGCGAGATCCGCGGCCAGCTCCGGCGACTGAGGCCGATGGCGTCGAATTAGGCTTGGCGGATTCCACGTGCCGCAGTGCGTATGGTTCCGAACCCTCACCCCAACCCTCTCCCCTTTCGGGGAGAGGGTGCTAAGCACTTAGCGCGAAGCGGTGAGGGGTGGGGGTGCAAGTTGAACTGCCGGCAATTTATCGACACTTTAAACGCACTTTAAACGCAGATTATTCGCACGAACCGAGATGCGTGCGAGATGCGGGTGCTACATTAATGGCTGAAAAATTGCGGCATCTTTTTCTTCATGCCATGGTCCGGTCGTCATGACACCGCTCGATCGTATCCGCATCATGCAGCAGGGCCGGCCCGATTTTTCGGTCGGGCCGAAGCTGCAGACCACCTGGGGTTTTCGCGAAGGCGCGGTGTTCGCTGCCGAGGGGCTGTCGGCAACGGTGATGATGGCGAGCGCGGCGGCGCATTGGCTGCCAGGCATGATCGGCGCCGAGGCGGTGATGGTGCTGGTGGTGGTGTTGTTGTTCAGCCATCTCGGTAATCCCACGGCTGCCTGGCGCGCGATCGTCAATTTTCGCCGCAGTTGGATCAGCCGCGGCACCACCATGATCGGCGGTTTTGTCGGTCTCGGCGCGCTCGCCATTCTGTTCGAGCTTGGTTTCCCGGCGCCCGCCGGTGCGGTTTCACTTGTCTTCGCGCTCCAGGCTGTGACCGCGGCATTCATCATCTTTTATCCCGGTTTCGCCATGGCCGCGTCGGCCGGCATTCCGTTCTGGACTACGGGGAGCCTGCCGATTCTGTCGGCGCTCGGTGGTCTGTCGAGCGGTACGCTCGCCGCTCTTGCCCTTGCCCCGTTCGGGTTGTCGTTGCCCGCTGAACTCTACGTCGTCGAAAACGTCGCCTTAGTCCTGCTTGCCGCGAGCGCGGCGGCGGTGCTGGCGCAACTCTCGGCCGCGCTCAAGGCTGGGGCAGGGGCGCGTCTGTCGGCGCGGCTGATGATCGAGCGCGAGAAACTATGGTTCTGGACTTTGGCCATCGCGGTCGGATTGATCCTGCCCGCGTTCTGCATCGGGCTCGGGTGGCTTGGATTCGCTGGGCTGTTTATCGCGGCGCTGGCGCGCCTGGTTGGTGATATCGCGCTCCGCTATGCCATCCTGAAAGTCGGTACTTATGAATCGCTGCTCTGAGAAAGTGTTTCGCCATGCCTGATGACGCACGTCCTGCTGCGCCGGCGCCTGAGGGCGACTGGGTGCCTTCGGTTTGCATGGGCTGCTACAACTGCTGTGGCATCAAGATCCGTCGCGAAGGCGGCAAGGTCGCCGATGTTGTCGGCGATCCCAACGCGCCCAATTCGAAGGGCCACATCTGCGCCAAGGGCAAGGCGCGGTTCCTCGATCTACACGATCCCAAGCGCCTGCTGAAACCGCTCAAGCGCGGTAACCCGAACAAAGGCTTGGGTGTCGACCCCGAGTGGCGTGAGATTTCCTGGGACGAAGCGCTCGATGAAATCTCGGCACGGCTTACAAAGATTCGCGCCGACGATCCGCGCAAGCTGGTGATCGCGCATTTCGATCTGCCGGCGTACGGCATTTCAAAGGCTTTTGGCGCCGCCTTCGGCACGCCCAATTTGCACTGGAATCGCGCCGACTATTGCGGCGCCGCGCCGCACGTGGCGCATCTGCTGTTGAACGGCTCGTTCAACGGTGAACTCGACTTCGAGAAATGCAATTTCATGGTGCTCTGGGGCACGCAGTTGGGCGCGCTGGCCGAGACCATTCCGCTTCACTCTGCCGAGATGATGGCCAACGCGCGCGCGCGCGGCGCCAAGACGGTCGTGATCGATCCCTTCTGCTCCAACGCTGCCGCCAAGGCCGATCAGTGGGTGCCGCTCCGGCCCGGCACCGACGGCATGCTGGCACTGGCGATGCTCAACGTGCTTTGCAACGATATCGAGGGCTACGACACGCCGTTCCTCAAGGCCTATACCAACGCATCTTACCTGGTGCAGGACGACGGCCACTACAAGCGCGATCTCAAAACCAACAAGCCGATGGTGTGGGACGCCAAGGCCGGCGCGGCAAAGCCGTTCGATGCAACGGACATTGGCGACAGTGCGCTCGACGGCGAATATCTAGTCGACAATACGCTGACGCGCCCGGCCTTCGCCGTGCTGCGCAAGCATCTGAAACAGTACACACCCGAGGAAGCCGAACAAGTCACGTCGGTGCCGGCCAAGATCATCCGCCAACTCACCAAAGATTTTGTCGAGGCGGCGCAGATCGGCAGCACTGTCACCATCGACGGCCACGTCCTGCCATTCCGGCCCGCGGCGATTCACTTCAAGCGCGGCGCGGGCGCGCACAAAGGCGGCTCGCACACCACGCTTGCCATCCATCTCATCAACTTGATGGTCGGCAATCTCGACGTGCCGGGCGGCCAGCGCGGCGTCAATCCCATTGGCCCCTTCTGGCAGCCCGAGGCCGACGACGATGGCTTGTTGGTGCCGGCGCAGTTCATCACAAAGTATTACAAGCCCTATCCGCCGCGCGATCCGAAGGTCCCTGAGACACTCGATCTCAACGAAATCTTCCCGTCGTCGCTGTTCACCCGCGGCATGTTCGCCTGGGGCATTCGCGAGCCGGAGAAGTTCGGCATCACCTACGTGCCCGAGATGCTGCTCCATTGCCGCACCAATCTGATGATGAACAGCCACAACCCCGAAGCCATGGCGGGCGTGCTGAAGAAGATCGGCTATCAGGTGTCGTTCGCGACGTTTATCGACGAGACCACTGAATTCGCCGATATCGTGCTGCCGGATTCCCACGATTACGAACGCTGGGACTTGTTTCCGGCCAACGACCCTTACGCCTTCATCGCACCGGGGCCGGGCGAGTGGTACTGGCTGATGCGGCAAGCGGCGGTCGATCCCCCCGGCGAGGCGCGGCCGTGGACCAACGTCTACCTCGAACTGGCCAAGCGCATCGGCCTTCTCGACAAACTATACGCGTCGGGCAATGCGATGTGGAACATCGCGCCCAAATACGCGCTCGATCCTGCCAAGAGCTACACCGTCAAGGACATCGCCGAGCGCCAGGCCAAGACGTTGCTCGGCGATGACTTCAGAGCCGATAGCCTGACCGACACGGCTTGCATGATCACCCGCAAAAAGACGGTGCGCGAGGCTTATCCGCGACCGTTCTTCAATGCGCGCGTACCGATCTATCTCGAGTATCTGATCGATACCGGCAACAAGCTGAAGACGGTCATGGCGCAGTTGAAGCTTGAGTGGGACTTCCGGCCTTATACGCCGTTGCTCACGTACTTCGCGTGTCACGCCCATCAACACGAAGCCAAGGACGGCTTTGATCTGTTCATCGTCAATTTCAAAGTGCCGTTCATCACGTTCTCGGTGACCTCCGAAAACCTCTGGATTGACGAGCTATCGCGCGCCAATCCGTACACGCATAAAGTCATGATCAATCGCGCCACGGCGGAGAAGAAGGGCATCCGTGACGGCGACCGTGTGCTCATTGAATCCGCCATCTCGAAGGGCGAGGGCGTGGTGAAACTCACCGAGCTGATTCACCCCGATTGCCTGGGAATCCCCAGCACGCTTGGCCACTGGGCGCGGGCCTATTCAATCTCCAAGTACAAGGGCACCGGCTTCAACAATTTCCTGCCGGCGCCCGACGTGGATTACATCGATACGCTGTCGGGCCAGACCGACAGTTGCACGCGCGTGCGCGTCACGCCATTTAGGGGGCGCTAACATGAGCAAGTACGGCATGGTGATGGACCTCGATCGTTGCATAGGCTGCAACGCCTGCGTGGTCGCCTGCAAGGTCGAGCACAATACGCCGATGGATATCCACTTCACCAAGATCCTCGAACGCGAAATCGGCCAATACCCTGACGCGGCGCGCCAGTTTCTGCCGGTGATGTGCAATCACTGCGACGATGCACCGTGCATCGATGTTTGTCCGACGCAGGCGACCTACGCCCGCGACAAGGATGGGATTGTCCTGATCGACTGGAGTAAATGCATTGGCTGTGGCGGCTGCGTGCTGGCCTGCCCCTACGAGCAGCGCTACCCGGTGGCCGATAACCGCACGTCATTTCCCGACCAGAACAAAGACTTCAAGAGCCCGGTGGTCGAACGTGCGCCGTCCGGCGTCACCGCCAAGTGCGACTTCTGTTACCACCGCATCGACGTCGGCCGCGAACCGGCCTGCGTCGAAGCCTGCCCCACCAACGCGCGCATCTTTGGTGAAGTGAGAGGCGAGAAACTCGCCAACATCATCGGCCGCGAACACGCCTGGACGCTATTGCCCGACAAAGGCGCCAAGCCATCTGTGTTTTACGTGGGCTGAGGGGCGTTCTTGCGCCCCCTCACCCCAACCCTCTCCCCTCCGGGGAGAGGGTGCTGAGCGGAGCGAAGCGGTGAGGGGGTGAAACACCTAGTGCCGGGGGCTCGCCTCATGCCAACTCTTTCCGAAAGGCGATTTCATCATTCGTTTTGCGACCCACGGCCAACCATCCGTTCTGCCGACAAACTTCTCCGCCCTTGTTCCCGGCTGTGTCCCGAGCGTAACAACGTGATGCCCCGAATCACGAAGGCTGCGACAGGCGAGGTCGATCAAAGCCCGGCCAATGCCGCGTCCCTCCCATGTCGGATCGACGAACAGGGCCCAGATGGTGCCGTCGCGCGGATCGCCCGCCGAAAAGCCGCACACCTCTCCGTTTTCTGACCAAACCCAGATCGGTCCATGTTCGATAAACCAGCGAATGTCGGCTTCGGTGACGCGGCTCGGATCGGACAGTATGTTCTCGCGCACGGCGGCGCGAATCGCGACGATCCGCGGCATGTCTGCCGACGTGGCTCTGCGGACTTGGGCGGGAGTTGCAACCACGGTCACTTCGGCCCCCCAAAGCATTGAAAGTGATTTCCGAGTCTTGAGTCAGTGTGCACCGTTGGATATGGTTGAACAACCATAATTATGGGTTCGCGACGACGCCGGGCAGGGGCGGGGGACATCCGTGACGACAAAGCGCGAAACCAAACTCCGGCGCGGGTCTCAAAACATCTTCGCCGATCCCGGTTTTGCTGATCCTTCGGCGTACCTCCTCAAAGCGGAGCTCATGGCGCGCATCCAGGACATCCTCGATCAACGCGACCTGACTCAGACCAAAGCCGCTCGCATTCTCGGCGTCAGTCAGCCAGACATTTCGCGGATGTTGAAAGGTCACTTCCGCGACATCTCTGTCGAGCGGCTCATGCGGATGCTGACTAAGCTAGGCTGCAGCGTCGAGATCGTCGTGAAGGCTCGCGGGCGACGGAAAGCGGCATTCGCACCCATCCAAATTGAAGCCGCTTGAATTTATTCGGGCGAGAGCGCTGAATTCGCGTCTTATGACACCGTCCCCCTCCATTCTCCCCCCCACCGCCGCCCGCATTGTAGACCGCGCCGATGTGGTCATCGTCGGCGGCGGTGCGGCCGGCATGTGCGCCGCGCTCGCGGCGCGAGATGGTGGGGCAAGCGTTGTTCTGCTGGAGCGTGACGCAACGCCTTCCGGTACCACGGCGCTCTCAATCGGATTCATCCCGGCGGCAGGTACCATCGGCCAGCGCAAAGCAGGGATCGATGATTCACCCGCCGCCATGGCGGCCGACATCATGGCCAAGAACAAGGGCAGGGCCGACGCGGCAATGGTCGCGCATCTTGCGCGCGAAGCCGCGCCAACCATCGACTGGCTGATCGGCAGCCATGACATTCCCTTGGCGTTCATGGTCAAGGATCACTATCCCGGCCATTCGACGCCGCGCATGCACGGCACGCCCAATCGCACCGGTGCCGAGTTGATGACGGCATTGACCGACGCGGCGCGCAAGGCCGGTGCGCGCGTGATGACGGGTAAGACCGTCACGCACCTGTTCGCCGACTCGTCCGGCAAGGTTACCGGGATTCGCGCCGGTGACATCGACATCGCCACTGGTGCCGTGATCTTGGCCAGCGGCGGGTATGCCGCCAATCGCACCATGGTTGCCAAGCTGATGCCCGAGATCGCTGCCGCGGTGCCGTTCTGTCACGCCGGCAGCCAAGGTGACGCGGTCGCGTGGGGCGGGGAGCTGGGCGCCCGGCTCGCCGATCTCGACGCCTACCAAAGTCATGGCGGGTTGTCGGATACGGGCCGCGTGCCAATTCCGTGGGCGCACATTCTCCGCGGCGGCATTCAGGTCAACGCCACCGGTCGGCGCTTCTCGGACGAAAGCCGCAATTACGCCGAACGTGCGCTCGATATCGTCGCCCAGCCCGGCCATTTCGCCTGGAGCATCTTTGACGAACGCATTCACGCCGAGATGATGGGCTACGAGCCCTATCGCAAATTGCTGGCGCTCGGCGGGATTATTGCAGCGCCCACAGTTGAGGCATTGATGGACGCGACGGCATTGCCGCAAGCTCTGGCGGATACGCTACGCGATCTCACGGACTTCGCTGCCGGCCGCAAGCCGGACCCGCTCGGGCGCGATTTCACGACCAATCCAGCACTGGTGCCCGGCTATCGGGCGGTCAAAGTTGTTGGAGCGCTGTATCACACTCAGGGTGGGCTGGCCGTCGATCAATCTGGCCGCATTCTCAAGTCCGATGGCACCGTATTTGCCAACCTGTTCGCCGCCGGTGGCGCGGCGCGCGGCATCTCAGGGCCCGGAAGTGGCGGGTATTTGGCCGGAAATGGCCTACTGACAGCTACCGTCTACGGCCGCCTGGCCGGCGCTGCGGCCGCACACCAGATCAGGGCCTCCGCGTCCGCAACGTGAGCCACCCACCGTTTTACTTGGCATTTTCATACATATAGCGGGCGAATCCGGCCACTTTTGTTGTTTGCAGGGCGCGACAGCGGTACACTTCTCTTTGTCCAGTGACTTTCCAGCCGGGGGGCCGAAGAGACAGGTCACATGAGAGTACGTTCTCAGGTTCTGAGTTTCGCATCGGCCGTCGTATTGGCGGCGCCGTGCTTCGCGGCCGAGACCGGCATCGTTCACGACCGGCGCATGGGCTTCGTGGTCAAGGACTGGTTCACCGCGGTCTACGAAACCAAGTTCATGGACGAGTGCCCCGAGGGCGTGTCCATCGCCAACGATGAAGTCTGGTGGCGCCGCCTGTCGCGCGCCGACAAGGACGAGCAGACCGGCAACGGCATGATCCAGGCCTTGAACCGTGTCGGCGTTTCGTTCCTACGCGGCCGAAACGGCGAGCACGTATGTCTGGAACCAGACTCGGTCGATGACCCGCCGCAAAGGATCGTCGAAGGCAAATTGTCTTTCGGCGTCAATCTCGACGGCGACGCCGACGGCAAGGCATCGGCGAAATCGTGCGCCCACGAGAACTTCACCCACCCCGACGGCACCACCGGTATCGACAATCAGATGTATCGCCTGGTCGGCTGCACCTACGGCTGGCGCAAGGATGTCGGCACCGTCGATATGAACGCCAACGAGATGCGCAACACTAGCGGACTTGGTTTGATCCTGATCGACGTGTCCGAGGTCGATAATCCGCGCAACGACGACGATGTCACCGTCACTTTCTATCGCTCGGTCGATCAGTGGGTGCAAGACAGCAAGGGCGCGCCGTTACCGTTCCAAACATTCAATATCGACGTTGTCGATGGCAAACCGCGCTACGGCGATTCGATCAAGGGTGCCATCAAGGACGGCGTGCTGACGACCAAGAACGGCGATGTTCGCCTGCCGTGGTACGGCAACTACGTCTTCATGCATCCGGTGATTCGTGATCTCACGCTGCGCCTCGACATCGACCCCAGCGGCGAGCGCGCGACCGGTATGGTGGCCGGCTATTACGACGTCGAAGCGTTTACCTATTACATCGGCAGTCTTGGCGCCGTGGTGCCGGTGAACGGCATCAACTGTTCGTCACTGATCAAGGCCGCGCGCGAGTTGGCGGATGGTTACCCAGATCCGAAGACCGGCAAATGCACGGCGCTTTCGTCAGCCTTCGATCTCTTGGCCTATGCGGCCTACATTCGGTTGCCGGCGGCGGCGGCGACCAAGACGGCCGAGCGATGAGTATGAAGCTGACCCGTCTCATTTCCGTTTGTTGCGCAGCTCTGGCGTTGACGGCCTGCGAAGACCCGGAACCCAAGCTCAAAGGCGCGCCGCCCGACATGCGGCGGCTGACCGAAACCCAGTATGAAAACGTGATCTCCGATGTCTTCGGCATCGATGTCGATGTGGCCGGGCGTTTTGACCCCTTGCGGCGGACGAGCGGACTTGTCGCCGTTGGTGCCCGCGAAGCGCGTATTACGCCGACCGGTTTCGAAAGGTTTTATAACGCGGCGAAAACGGTGTCCGAGCGCGTCACCGACGCCGAGCATCGCGCGACGTTGATTCCGTGTACGCCAGCCGATGCAGCCAAAGCGGACGACGCTTGCGCTCGGGCGTTCATGACCCAGACCGGGCGATTGCTGTTTCGCCGGCCATTGACGACGGCCGAGGCCGACTATTTCGTCAAAGCCGCCGGCGAAGCAGCGGGGGCGAATGGCGATTTCTACCGTGGACTAACGACCAGCCTCGCCAGCATGTTGGTGACGCCGCAGTTCCTGTTTGTTGCCGATACCACCGAGGCTGATCCGGCCGACAAGTCCGCCGAGCGCCTGGACGCCTACGCCCGCGCCAGCCGCTTGAGCTTCTTCCTGTGGAATACCACGCCCGACGAAACGCTGATGGCGGCTGCTGAAAAAGGCGAGCTCAACGACAGCGCGTCGCTGGCGCGTCATGTCGACCGCATGATGGCCTCGCCCCGTGCCGAAGTTGGGATGCGCGCGTTCTTCAACGATTTTCTCGCGCTCGAAGATTTCGATACGCTCGAAAAGGACCCGCTGATCTATCCGACCTTCACGCTCGAAGTGGCCGAGAACGCCCGCGAGCAGATCGTCAAAACGATCATCGATCACGTCTCGCGCGGAGAGGACTATCGCGACATCTTCACGACGCGAAAAACGTTCCTGACGCGCGCGTTGGCCCGCGTCTATCGCGTGCCGATCGACCGGACCGACAACGGCTGGATTTCTTACGAATTCGCCGCCGATCAGAATCGTTATGGCATCCAGTCGCAAATCGCGCTGATGGCGCTCTACGCTTACCCGGGACGCAGTTCCGCCGTGCGGCGTGGTCGCGCGGTGCGCGAGTTACTGATGTGCCAGAAAGTCCCCGATCCGCCGGGCGATGTGGATTTTTCACTGTTCACCGATCCCAATTCGCCCAGCAAGACGGCGCGCGAGCGTTTGACCGCTCACATCAACGCGCCGGCGTGCGCGGGCTGTCACAAGATCACCGATCCGATTGGCCTCAGCTTTGAAAACTTTGACGGCGCCGGCCAGTACCGTTTGACCGAGAACGAAGCGCACATTGACTCTGGCGGCGATCTCAACGGCGCCCCCTACACGGGGCCGGAGGGCCTGGCGCAGGCGCTGCGCAACGATCCAGCCACGGCGTCGTGCGTGGTCAACCGGCTCTACAGCTACGCGGTCGGTCGCAGTGTCGAGCAAGATGACACGGCGGTCGTGAATTTCCTCGATAAAGGGTTTGCCGCCAGCAAGTACAAGTTCGTCGAACTGATGCGCAAAGTTGCCTTGAGTGATGCGTTTTTCACCGTGTCCAAGCCCAACACCACCGCTGCGGCGTCCGGCGAGATGGCCGTCGCTACTGCCCATTAAGTAGGCCCATTAAGAACTGGAGAACTCAATGACCGTTCTTCTGACCAAAGTCCGCGAACGCCGCAGCGTGCTCAAGGGTGTGCTCGGCGGCAGCGCAGTGACGGTGGCATTGCCGTTCCTCGACGGCGATCTCAACGTCAACGGCACGGCACTCGCCGCGACCGGTGCCGCGCTGCCGGTCAGGTTTGGCACCTTCTACTGGGGCATGGGCCACACGCCCGGCCATGCCATCACCGAGAAGAGCGAGACCAGCAAGGGCATCGGCTTCCTCGCGGAAACCGAGGCGCTGAAGCCGTTTGAAGACGATCTCAATTTCTTCGGCGCCTACGCCATGCCGCTCGATGGGCGGTCGAATTACACCCATTACACGGGCTGGGTTGCAAGCCGCACCGGCACGGCGCCGGCGCACAACAACGACATTCCGGCGCCGACGTTCGATCTGTTGATCGCGGATGCCATCGCTGGAAACTCGCGATTTTTTACGCTCAACGCAAATGCGGTTGGCATGCCGCGCGCGAACTACAGCGCTCGCTCGACGGCGAGCCGCGCCGCCGCCGAAATCTCGGCGGCCGCCCTTTATCAGCGATTGTTCGGGCCCGAGTTTGTCGATCCGAACAATTCCGAGTTCAAACCCGATCCGCGCGTCATGGTGCAGAAGAGCGTGCTGTCGGGCGCCATAGAGCAGAGCCGCGACTACATCAAGACACTCGGCGCCGCAGACAAGTCGCGGTTGGATGAGTATTTCACCTCGGTCCGCCAGGTCGAAAATCAGCTGGCGCTACAGCTGCAAAAACCGCCACCGAACGACGCCTGCCTGGTGCCGCCGGCCGTCACCGAAAAGCCGATGGAAGAAGTTAAGCGCATCGCTCGCGACATGGACGAAGTGATTGAGACCCATGGCGTGATGGCCAAGCTCTTTGCCATGGCGGTGGCGTGCAATCAGACCAAGGTCTTCAACATGGCCTTCACCGACGACTTCGCCAATGTTCGGCGCGTCGGCGAGACGTATACGCATCATCTGCTGACCCACGAAGAGCCACTCGATCAGAAGCTCGGCTATCAGCCGTTGACCTTCTGGTTCAACAAGTGCGGCAGCGACGGCTTCGCCGCGTTCCTCAAGGAATTCAAATCGATCCGCGAGGGCGATGGCACCTTGCTCGACAACTGCCTGATTCACGCCGGCTCGGAAACCAATTACGCCCGTGTCCACACCATCGATGGCGTGCCGTTCTGGCTGGCTGGAAAAGCGGGCGGGCGGATGAAGACCGGCTATCACGTCGTCGGCGGCGCCGACCCCGTGACCCGCATTGGCTTGACGGCGATGACCGCGATGGGCGTGCCGGTCGAATCTTGGGGCACGAAGTCGCTGAAGACCACGAAGCCGATCACCGAAGTGCTCAACGATCGCGCCACCCCGCCGCCGGTGAAGACCGAGAGTCAGGGGTAAATACAACCCCCTCTCCCGTAGGGAGAGGGTCGGGGTGAGGGGCGGTTGGTATTCTTCGAGTCGCGCCAAAGCAAACTAAATCCCTCACTCCCCCGCCTCAGCTCACGCTTCGGCGGACGGCCCTCTCCCAAGGGAGAGGGCGAGCGGAATGCAAAGGAGCTCAAATCGTGCGCTTTACTTCACTCGGCTTATTTCTTCTGGGCGCGGTGTCGACTGTATCTGCTACCGCCTTTTCTGCCGACACGCTGCCCGCCGGCCTCGCCTTCAAAGCGCGCGGCGATGGCTGGGTGTTGGCCGACGCCAAAGGCATGACGCTCTATACTTTCGAGCGCGACGTCGAGAAGGGAAAGTCCAGCTGCAACGACGATTGCGCGATCCAGTGGCCACCCGTCGCCATCGGTGCCGACGTTGCGGTCTCGGGCGACTGGTCCGCGATTACCCGAGAGGATGGCGCCCGGCAGTTGGCGTTTCGCGGCCAACCGCTCTACGCCTACCAGCTCGACGCCCAGCCTGGTGACGCATTTGGCGACGGTGTCGCGCGGAATTGGTCGACTGCGTTCAAACCGATCTTTACGCCGCCCGAAGCCCGCATCCACAAGACGTCGATTGGTCGGGTGTTGGCGGACCAGCGCAATCTGACCCTCTACGTGTCGGATTTTGAAAAGGACGGCAATGCGGCTTGCGATGCCAAGTGCCTCAAGGATTGGGCCCCCGTCGCAGCGCCATGGGCGGCGCGCAGTACCGGAGATTGGACGGCGATCGTGCGGGCTGACGGCACCAAGCAGTGGGCGTTTCGTGGCCGGCCGCTCTATCACTATCGAGGTGATGCGCAGCCGGGGCAGGTTAACGGCGAGGGGCTCGACGGCAAATGGCATGCGCTAGTGCTGGAACCGCCGTTGCCGCTTCCCGCATGGGTGCGCGTGCACGAATCCGATGCCGGCGAGCTGTACACCGATGCGACCGGGAAGACGCTTTACCAGTATCAGCAACCGCTCCGCCGTCAGATTCAGCAGCAATTTCCTGAAGACACCGTGCAGACCCAATCCGCTAAAATAATGCCGGCCTATAAACCTGTGTTGGTGGAAGCGACCGGTGAGGCAAAACCGGGCGGCAATTGGTCGATGGTCGAACGTGACGGCAAGCGCCAGTGGGCCTTCAAGGGGCTGCCGCTGTTTACCAACGATTACGACGTGCTGCCTGGCGATCTGAACGGTTTCCGCGGCTCCAGCGACCGCAGCTTCCACACGATCATGGTCTCCGGCGAGCCAATGCAGGGCACCGGGCAATAGAGCGCCCCGATGATTCGGTTCCTCGGCCTTGCAGTTGCCGCCCTTTGGGCGGCCCCCACCGCCGCTTTGGAGGTTCCGCCAGGCGTGGCCGATCCGGACAAGGCGCTTGCCGATCCGATCTATCGTGACGAGGTGTTTTGGTGGCGGATGAGTTCGCTGCCGAAGGACGTCTTCGAGCCTGACCCGTATTTCTATTGGCCGTCGGCCGTGGTGGCCGGCAAACCCGGACCGTTTCTGCCCGAAGGGCGCAGCGGCATTTCGAAAGACGCGCTTGAGGCCGCCGCGGCCTGGGCGGAAGCTCATGAGTCGACCGCGCTGATCGTGATCCATCGCGGCACGGTAGCGCTGGAGCGTTACTGGAAGGGCGCCGCGCCGGACGTGCTCCATAACGGCCGTGCCATCAGCCGCAGCGTGACGCCGCTGGTTCTGGGTTTCGCGGTTGCCGACGGCAAGCTTTCGCTCGATGACGGCATCGGCACTTACATCACCGAATGGCACGACGATCCGCGCGGCGCGATCACCGTGCGTCAACTGGCGCAGAACGTGTCGGGTCTTGAAGTGGCGCCGACTATTCCGGTGACTCAGGTTTTCGGCAACAAGGATCTGTGCCTTGCTTACTGCGGCGATGTCATCCGCGCGGCGCTCAGCTATGACCGCACCAGCCCGCCCGGAACGCGGTTTGAGGTGGCGCAGGAGAACATGCAGCTCCTTGCGTTGGTCATCGAGCGCGCCATGAAGCAACCGATCGAACAAGTACTGTCCGAACGCGTCTGGACAAAGATCGGCGCCAGCGATGCCACGTTTCAGAAAGATCGCCCCGATGGCGTCGCGCGTACCATGTGCTGCATGCGGGCAACGCCGCGCGATTGGGCGAGGCTCGGTGTGTTGGTTCAGCAGAACGGCATGTGGGGTGGAAAGCGGGTTCTTCCCAAAGGTTGGGCGGAGACCATGGCGACGCCGTCGGCGCGCAATCCGAATTTCGGCATCGGGCTGTGGCTCGGCAGCCCCTATGTCGCGAGCCGCAGCTACTTCGAAGGCCAGCCCGGGGTGATTCCGCAGTCCGAGCCTTTCCTCGCCGATGACGTGCGGATCATGGAGGGCGGCGGCATGCGGACCGTGTTCATGGCGCCGTCACGCCAGTTGACCATTCTCCGCCTCGGTCAACAGGCCAAGGGCTGGGACCACGCCATGCTTGTGAACACGATCATTCGCGGGCTTCGGCGCTGACCGAGGCCGATGTCAATCTGCTCAAGACTTACGTCGCACTCCGCGCCTAGGAGGATTGCGGCGCCGAGCATGGGCAAATTGCCGCGCAGGCCGGCAACAGAACGGATCAACCGGGTGGCAATGCAATCTTCCAGATCGTGCTGTCGCCGTCGTCGCTGACGTAGAGGGCGCCGTCGCGTGCCTGGGCGAGGCCGGCGGCAAAGCCGACGCTTTCAGGCGTGTGGGTGAGTTTGGCATCAAACCGGAATCCCTGCGCAACAGGTGTCACTTTGCCTTTCCGCGACACCAGCGAGACGCGACGTTTGCCGGCCTCGACCACGACGATGCGACCGTCGGCCAGCACAATGACGCCTTCAGGTTTGTTTAGGCCCTTGGCAACGCGTTCGCCTTTGCCGGTGGCAAGGTCGACTCGTGTGAGCACGCCGCCGGCGCGCTCGGTGACGAGTACCTGGCCGGGGCCGTCCTTGACGAGACCGACGGGGCCTTTCAAGCCACTGGCCACGGTCGTGGCGCCCTTGGAATCGACCCGCGCAATCCGACCGCCGTCATGGTCCGCGACCAGCACCGCGTTGTCGGAAGAGAACAGAATCCCATACGGAGTCTCGATCTCCTTCGATTCCCAAACGAGTTTCTCGCCCTCGTGCTGGATCACCTGCACGACACCGCCGCGCAGGCGCGACACGGCGACCAAGCCGCCCTTGACGGCGATGTCGTTCGATCCGCCGCCGGCTTGGGCAGGGTCGTTCTTGTAGTGGCGGCGCGTGACTTTAGCCGAAGCGAGATCAATGGTGCGGTAGGTGTTGTCGTCGGCGGCGTACATCGTCTCGACGCCGTTGAGATCGGCGATGGCGAGGCCGCCGAGGGCGCTAAACCAGCCCTGCACCAGGGCGCCAACTGCTCTGGTGTCGGGGTTCACCGTCCACACTGTGCTGTCGGGAGGGCTCGAGACATAGATTGTGCTGTCGGGTCCCTGTGCGGTGTTATCCACCAGGGGCGGCAACGTCACCAGGCGTTCGATCACGCCGGTTTTCGGATCGACCTTGCTGATGTGCCCGACACGCGACTCAAGCGCGATCAGGTATCCGCGTGGGTCCCACTTGACCGAAGCAAGGCGCGCAAATCCTTCCGCCAGAGTCTTGCGCTCGTTGGTGTCGACGTTGACCTGGAGCACCTTGCCGAGCGCTATCGCGGGTCCGTAGAGCAAACCATCGGGACCGAAGGAGAAGCTGTTCATTTCCTCCTGGCCGGTTGAGATAATTCGCTTCACCTTGGTCTTGGGATCGACTTCGAACAGCGGCAGCCCTGGCGCGGTCCCGACCTGTGACGCGACGACGCGGCCGTCGTCGCGGAACGCGACCGGATTGACGCGCGGGACATTATGGGCAAGCACCTCGACCTTGCCGCCTTTCTTGCGGTAGCGCAGTTCGCCCTCGGAGGTTGCCGTCCAAGCTAGCGCGCCGTCCGAATGCTGGATGACATCGTCGCCACCGCCATCAGAGAAGGGCACCGCGACGGAGACTTCGCTGGTCTTCGGATCGACCCGATAGACCGCCCCGGCAAGATCGCTGACGACATAGACCATGCCGTCGGCCTTACCCCAACCGACACCGTTCATGCCGTAAATGGTGGCGCCCTTGAACTGAGGGGCGACCAGGGGCGTGACTGTCGCGCCGTTGCGGCCGGTGGGGGCGGCGTTGGCAGTTGGTTCGGTGGCAACGATAAACCCGAAGAGGCACGAAACGACAAATGCTCGATCCATAAACATGGTCAGGTCCCCCGAAAATTGATACTTAGATTATCGACGATCCAAAGACCGACAGCTAGTTGATATATTATTTCCTCAACCACGCAGCGACTCGAGTTATCGATGACCGCCGCCTTCGCTCATATGTTCACACGGCCCAGCGCTCTTAGACATAATCGCCTCAACATCCGCTGCTCATTGCTTTCATCAGGGTTGTACGACCTGCACGATCGCACGCCAGTGGTCGTATTGGCATGAGCGTCGCCATTCTCATTCTTTCAAACCTGGCTCAGCGGCGAGATTGGCTGATTCATCGCTTGCGCTTTCTTGAGGTTGCTGGCCATCGGGGAGAAATCAAAGTCGGGGTGTGGGGTGGGCATGACCAAATTCCGTTTGTCGAACAAGCGATCCACGACTTCTCGAGCAATGTTCGTATTACGATCGTTGCGCAGAATGGTGACGATTTGGCATCGCAACGCATTACCGAACTCGCACACAGGTGTGAGTCCGAATTCGTTGTAATTCAGGGTGATGATGACTTCCTAGTTCCCGACGCGGTGATGAAGGCGGCGGTGATGCTAGCCAATACTCCAACAGCAATCTGCGCTCAGGGCCGCTGCATCGCTTTGTCGTTGGGTGATACGATCACGACAAATTTCAGCTGCAGTCAATTCCCGGTCTGGGAGGCAATGGAAGAAGACGTGCTGGAACGGTTCGTCAATTTGATGAAGCATTACAGCTTCACGTGGCATGCGGTCTATCGAAAGTCCCAATTCATAGAGCGCCTGAGGTACATGGATGATGTCTATCGCAACACGAACGAGCATATCTTTTTCGAGTGCATGGGAGATCTCTACTCAGTGATCAAAGGCAAGATTATTGTCTTCGACGAACTCTATCTCCTGCGCGGGGATCATATTGGAAACGCCGTGAAGACCGAGCGCAAATCACTCAATATGCAAATGCCACCATACTTGATGTTGTCGTCGAATTTTTCGCGAGCCTACAAGTATTTCGAAGAGCGATGCTTGGAAATATTTCGGTCAATGGGCATTGATACATCCAGTGAAGACGCAATGCGTCAGATCTTGGATGGAATGGTGAGTTGTATGCGCCGGCTGTTCTTTAAAGCTCGAGATCGCTTAGATCCAGGCGAGGTTACCTTTTACGATGCCATGAAGCGAGGCGGCCATCCGGGCGTAATGCACGTGCTCGAACTGATTTTTCGAAGCAGCTCCGTCCACCGATAGGACTAGTATTGACACAACGTCAGGAGATCCTAGTGCTTCCTTCCATTCTTTGGACAAAAATGCACCACCAAAGGCTGGGACTAAACATCTAGCGCTATTGACCCTTCACGGAATGCTGATAAATCACTCTAGGGTTTGTGCCACCAAGTGATCGCAACAGCCTGTTAGAGACCAAGATGCCGTTAATTAGCGTCGTGATTCCAACTCGCAACCGGCTTTTCTATCTGAAAGATGCACTTGGTTCCGCACTGGCTCAACATTGTAATGATCTAGAGATTGTCGTCGCAGACAACGCGACGACAGATGGCACCAAGGAATACTTGGTATCGCTTGGTGATGTCATCAAGGTGACCAGGAGCGAAGAACCGTTATCGATGACCGACAACTGGTACCGAGGGCTCCAACTCGTTACTGGAGAATGGGTCATCGTAATTGGAGATGATGACTGCCTGATGCCGGATTTCGTTTCGGCAGCCAAGGCGGCGATTGCAAGGCATCCCAACGCGGAAATGTTTGACTATGATATTCCCATATACCGGTGGCCGCAGACGCTGAACGAGAACGAGCGGAATTACCTCATATTTTCATCTAGTTCCGGAGAGTGTACGCGCTCGTCGAAGGAAACGCTGCGCTGCGTCTTCGAGGAAATTGTCGGGATCATGTCGCCGCCGGGTTTGTATCATCGGATTTCGAAGACCTCCTTGATCGCGAAGGCCAAGGAGAGGTTCGGAGAATACAACCTTGGTCTCGTGCCGGATCACGGTAGTGGCTTGATCAACTTGTCAGTCACGACCGATTATACGATTTTGTCGCGTCCATTGTCCGTAATGGGTTTTAGCGAACGCAGTACAGGTGTGTCGTTCAAAACTGCCAGGAAGGACAACGAAGTGCGGACCGAATTCATGCGACTAAGCAATATGGAAAGAATACTGAAAGAAAAATATTTTATCATTGATCTTGATAATGCCGATGTCTACCAGTGGCGACTGCTTCTGTATTGGCGCGATTATTTCGAGCGGCATGGAATCAAATTCGCCTTCAATCACGGCAAGATGTATGAATATTGTCTGAATCGCATATGGTCGGTTCCTCAAGAAGATCAAGACGAATTGGCGGCAAAACTCACGGAATTCGGTGTCGCGCGAGGGATTCCACGTGAGCAGCTTGTTTCCATTACTGGAGTATCAAGGTCTTTAAGGCCGTTACCTGCCCCGGATTGCAAAGTCTTGGTTCACAATAACGTCGTAATGACGAGACTTGCTTTTGATCTTGATCGATTGCCGATTAGATCGTGCTCGCAGGCGGCTGAGCTTATTTACGCATGTGTCCCAGGACGGCAGCGTGACGTAGCAGTTCGGAAGGTGGGCGAGTAAATCGAACTCATTTCATCGATCGAATATCGGTAGTCGCCCAAGATTGAAATATTGAGATTATCTCGGGGCAAAGATCACCAAGCACTCTGGCTTGAAGGCGCGGGCGAACTGCCTCAGCCATTTCGGTCAAGTCTTGCGGTTCCCCAACATACGCGGCGACACAGTTGGCGGCGACGGCCGCTTCGCAGTCGCGCGGATCATCGCCGATGAATATTGTTCGATCCAATCGCAGGTCGAGGTCAAGCGAGGCCTGCAACAGCATACCAGGGGCCGGCTTGCGGCAGGAGCAGCCTTCATCCCAATGGTGCGGGCAGACGTAAGTCGTAATGAGTTCCGCGCCTAGCCTGCTCATGTCAGCGACGAGGTGTGAGTGAATCTCATCGACCGTGGCTGGGGAGACCAGGCCGCGCGCTATTCCCGCTTGATTGGTGATCAACGCAAACTTGAATCCCTCCTTTGCCAAGGCGACGATGCCATCGCGTGCCCCAGGCAGCCACTCAAATTGATTCCAGGACGTGACGTATTCGCCACGCGGTGGGCGCACATTCAGCGTTCCGTCTCGGTCCAGAAAGATAATGCGCTTTGGTGCAAGATATCTCTCGGCCGCACGCCAGCGATCAGGATCGGAAATACTCTGGTATCTGTCGAGAATGCGATAACCGCCAAGCTGACCGCTTACAGCAAGTCTTCGAAGAACAGTGGAAAAGCTGACGTTTGTTCCGTCCAAATGCGAAAATACGGGGTCGCGCTCCGCAATCATATATCCCACCTCGACATGGTCGAGACCGGTTTCGCGCCGTGACGAATCGTAGGCTCGGACGATTCCCTTGTCATCGACTCGAATATTTCCAGCGGCTTTGAGGCACAATGACACAGTTAGCGCGCTGTGCTTTTCACTGTGGAACGCGACCATTCGAGATAGATTTATGGGCACGAAATTGTCCGAGTACATCAGCAAAAACCGGCGTTCGAGCATAGGACGCGCCTCCCAGAGCCGTCGCGCCGTTTCCCATTCGGTCGGGCCCTCGGAATACATGATGTCCACGCCAATTGCGGAACCGTCCCCGAAGTAATCGCGGACCTTGTTGGCAAGATAGCCGGTCATCAACACGAATTTCTTGATGCCCTGATCGCGCAGTTGATCGATAAGGTATGCCAGGAACGGCCTGCCATTGGTTGGGATCATGGGTTTCGGCAGATCTCGCGTGTATGGCATCAAGCGCGTTCCGAGGCCGCCACACAATATCGCCGCTTGCCTGATCTCCATCATGCGTGCCCGTCCATCTCGTGTAACATTGATCTCACGCCATCCTTGATCGATATGGCGGAGCGCCACCCCGTCGCCGAAACAATCTTCGAAGTATCGGCCCAGAATCCCTGGTCTTGATCGGACGCACTGTCGCTCCCTGGGATGCCATAGTGCGCCGCTACAAGATCGGCTACCGCCGAAACCCGCATCGGTCGCCCCGAGCCAATGTTGTAAACGCCAGCGGCGACATGATCGGATATCAGGCGTGCGAGTGCAGCGGCCACATCGTCGACGTGCACGAAATCTTGAACGACGTTCGGGTGTCGCACGTCAAGCCTTCGGCCCGCCAACGCGGCAGCGCGAGCTGATGGAATGAGGGAATTCGCGCGCTGTCCTAGTCCATAGCTGAAGAATATTCGTGCCCAGTAATAGGAGGTTGAGCTAGCGCTGCATTGCTGTCGCAGCCAATTGAGTATGGTCAATTTCGCGGCGGCAAAGTCACCGGGTTGGGTCGGCTCCGTCGATTCGGCCACCTGTCCCGATGCGTCTCCGTACTCCCAGCAGGAACCGGAGACAACGACCTTGCTAGCGCCGGAATCAAGCATGGTGGCGAGGGCCTGGACGGCTAGGCTGGCGTTCGAGCGACAGCGCTCCGGTGAGTAATCAGGAAGGCCCTCCCAAGCCAGGTGTATGCAGGCTCCAGGTTTGAACGCCTTGACAGTGGGAGCCCACGTCGCAATGTCTCTGAGATCGCACGAGTGTTGGCGCCTATGGGATGATGCGGGGGTCATCAATGGTGACCGCGTCAGGATCAAAACGTCGTGTTGATCGATTTGCGCGAGCAACCGGCGGCCGATAAAGCCCGTGGCTCCCGTGAGCACAATTCTCAAGCGCGTAGGTCCCTGGCATAGGCCGAAGGATCAAACTGCGGGTAGCCGAGATCCTTGTCAGAAATCACCGCTGGTTCAAACGGCCACGAAAAGCTGAAAGTAGGGTCGTCGAAACGAATTCCACCCTCACGCCCGGGTTCGAAGGACGAAGCCATGTAGTAGTGAACGCTCGTATTGTCTTGTAGCGTCAACCACGCGTTGCCGCACCCCGCTGGAACATACAAACTGGTTCGCGCCGCCGCGGTCAATTCCAGCCCGACCCATTTCAGATAGGTCGGCGATGTCGGTCGCAAATCAACGACGACGTCATAGATTGCGCCTGACATACACGAGAGCGTTTTCGATTCAGTCCAGGGTGGCCGTTGAAAATGAATCCCGCGCAACGTGCCGCGCTTCGGGTTCTCGGAAACATTGCCCTGGGCAATGGTGGGATCAAGGCCGTGCCGAGCGTACTCGTCCCGACAGAAGTGCCGCCGAAAGAGACCGCGCGAATCGACAAACGGTTCGGCCTCAATCAGCCATGCGCCTGAGACGGATAGTTCAGCGAACTTCATTGGGTGTTTATCCAATTTGGCTTTCCGGGCAGGGGGACCAAGACTGGGCCACGCCACTGGAAATCCCGAGCCATGTCTTCGAGAATTTCGTCTCGGAAATTCCAGGCCAGGAGTGCGACCCGGTCCGGCCTCTGAGCGAACGCTGTCGCCGGCGCGACGATTGGCAAATCGCTGCCAGGTGCGATGGTGCCGTGCTTGTGCGGGCTCTTGTCAGCGATGCAAGCAAGGTCACGGGTTCCGATGCCGCAATAGTTCAATAGCGTCGAGCTGCGAGCCGACGCTCCATAGCCGATGATTCTCTGGCCGCTCGTTGCCGCCTCTCGAACCAAATTCGTGAATTCGCGGGCGTGATCGTGGCAGCGGTTGGCAAAGTCGTGCCAGGTGTATCCTTCGTCAAGGCGCAAGCGCGATTCGGTAGACCTCGCTAGCTCAAGTGCGGCGGTGACCGGTCGCCGTTTTTTGGCAAAATAAATGACCCACGAGCCACCGCTTATGGGGCTATCGTCGACGTCAAAGGCGTGGAGCCCCGCGCTGTCGAGCAACCGCTCGACATCCCGCAGCGAAAAGTAACAAACGTGCTCGTGGTAGATCGAATCATAATGTAGTTCCCGGACGATCGTATCTGCGCGATGAAATTCAATCGCTCCAATACCGTTATCGCGGAGGCAGATCGCCATTCCTGCAACGATGTCGCGCGGTTCCGGGACATGCGGCAACACATTCCGCGCAAGAATGATGTCGGCGGCGCCATGTGCCGTCACGACGCGCGATGCGCAGCTGGTGCCGAAAAAATCCGCGACCGTCGGTATCCCAGCCTTGGAGGCCGCATCGGCGATGTTTTGCGCTGGATCGATACCGAGCACCCGCATGCCGCCCTCGGCGAAAGGTCTCAAGAACGTTCCATCGTTGCTCGCTACTTCGTACACCGCGCCGGCAGCCATATTCGCTCTCTGAAGCAGGCGCTTGCTGAACGTGGCGCTGTAGCGATGGGCGACTTGCGACGTTCCTGTCACCCAGACATACCGGCTAAACAGAAATTCGGGAGATACGGTTTCCGTCAATTGGGCGAGGCCGCACGTTGGGCACCGGCACAATTCAAGTGGAACACGCGGAACCGGATCTGCCGCGGCCTTTCGCAAGCTATTGGCCGGTGGTTGCCGCCCGAGGTCGAGTACTAACTCGAGGCCCACAGCTTCGCATGACCGACAACGCTCAATTCGACGTGATAGGTTCTGATCCATGAGTCCATTTGAGCGTGTCGGCGTTGATCTTATTCTGATCGACTAAGTGCCGGAGTTGAGTTAGGCGGATCGTGGCACATCCGCGAAATTGGTTCTCTGTAAAACCGATCTTCCGGAATTTTTCGATCAACTCGGCGGCGCCAGCGTCGAGAGACCAGGTCGGCTGATACCATTGGCGCAACTCTGACAATATCCGCTTGAACGAAACGCGATAAGTTCGTGAATCCGAGCCATGTTCGCCGGTGAAGGTAAGGGTGCTTCCCGGGACGGCACGCTGGGCCGCCTCGGCAAGTTCGCGGACTGTGAAATTGCCGTTTTCGATACCTACGTTGTATGATCGCCCAGCAACGGCAGCAGCCGGAGCCTCCAGCCCAGCAACAAAAGCGTTGCAAACATCGCGGATATGGATGACCGGCCGCCATGGCGTGCCGTCGCTCTTGATCTCGATTCGACCGGTTGTGAATGCACAAGCGACAAGGTTATTGAAAACGATGTCGCTGCGCAGGCGAGGGCTCCATCCGAACACCGTGGACGGGCGCATACATACAACCTCGAAGCCGGGGGCATTCATCCGCTTCAGCGCGAGCTCGGCCTCCCATTTGGTGCGCGCATATGCGGTTATCGGATTCTTATCGCTATCGTCTTCGTCAAGTTCAGCCTGGCTGCCAGAAATTCCATACATGCTCTGCGACGATGCATAGACGAACCGGCGAACACCAACTGCTTTTGCCAAGCGGCCCAAACTAACGGTCGCGGCAAGGTTTATGTCGTCAGTTAGATGTGGTGCAAGTTCGCCCATTGGATCGTTGGACAATCCGGCAAGATGTACGATGGCTTCAACGCCGTCCAAGTCGCCGACGGAGAGGTCGCGAATGTCTTTTACGAGGCGGCGATGGGTTTCGTGGGTGGGCTCAAGTGCACAATCCGCAAAGTAGCATGTATCGAAGCCGACAATCTCATAGCCGCGCGCCCTAAGTTCACGGGTCAACACTGTTCCAATGTAGCCGCGATCACCGGTAACGAGGATGCGCGCACTCACAATCACTCTCCGCCGTTTCGACTGGCGCGCTGGCTCATGTGAAACTCGGATCGCCGTTGCGCGGATGAGTCAGATCGACGAGCCCGGTTCGGACGCGGAGATCGTCTTTGCCGTTGTCTGTCAACAATAAAGGATAGAGACGCCGTTTGACGCAGAAACGATGGAAGGCATTCGACCAATCGATGTCATCCACCAGGATGACTGCCTTCTTTGACAGTTTGGGCCAGGCCCGCGCGAGTTCCTTCGTCAAAAACTTCATGCTGTGGTCACTGTCATGAATGTAAAGGTCGAAGCGCGAGCGAATCGTGCCGATCAATTTGAGGCTGTCACCTTCAATCATGGTCCAGCGATTTCTGAGCGACTCCGGAACCATGAATCCAGGGCGAAGCTCAGATTGGTAGAATTCGGAATCACCCACCAGGGCATGGCGGCTCCTAGTCCCGCCGTCGGCGCGAATTTTCGAGTCCGGATAATCGATCGAAAACATGTGGCCGGTCTTGTTTTTCGCCAACGCCTTTAGC